>JACXTT010001289.1_pt1 | contig 42186 bp, 38 predicted proteins | sample 9270951 | NCBI WGS metagenome assembly JACXTT01 (sample SAMN15532306, study PRJNA645909) | rock metagenome | isolation source: weathered quartz diorite | place: Puerto Rico | collected 2017-06-21
TGATTCATTTGCACAACGAATATTTGTGCCGAATCCAGCGCCTTACTATTAAATATATTATGCTCCGCAATGGTTTTGTTAGATTCTAATTCGTAAGTCCCAAAGCCAAATCTAACATCAGAGTCGGACGATAATCCCGAATACATGTAATAACGATCAGTATAAATTTTTGCCTGCTCCTTCATCCATGTGGTGTCCCATCCGCCGCTGCTAATTGTTTGCTTATTCAACTTAAATACACCGCTATAAGATATGACCTTAACTTTTTTGCATCCCATTACGGCGCAGCTTAATAAAACCACAACTATTAAAATCTTTTTCATATGACTAAGGTTAAATGAGTAAATTGCTGTTAGAATATCCCTAATGACTTCCAATTTATAAACAGAATTTAATTCCAATTATTTCAAATTTATGAAATATTATTTCATAAAATAAAAAATATAAGAATTTAATTATGAAAATACATTCAATTACCGTTTTTCTAGCGCTGATCACGCTTGCTATTACCACAAGTTTTATTGCAGATGAACATAAAACCCTGGAGATAGGAGCTACAGCGCCGGATTTTAAATTACAAGGTGTCGACGGCAAAACTTATACCCTTGAATCCTTTAAAAATGCAAAGGTCTTAGCTGTAGTTTTTATATGCAACCACTGCCCCACCTCGCAGGCCTATGAGAAAAGGCTGATCAAGCTCACCAGTGATTACGCTTCTAAAGGAGTTAGCATTGTGGCTATAAATCCAAATAATCCTGCTTCACTACGGTATGATGAGTTGGGCTATAGCGACGTGGGAGATTCCTTTGCTGAAATGAAGATAAGAGCACGCGATGCGCACTTTAATTTTCCTTATTTATATGATGGCGAAACGGAAATCGCCTCAAATAAATACGGACCGGTATCAACGCCGCACATTTTCATTTTTGATCAGGACAGAAAGCTGCGTTACCAGGGCCGGATAGATGACATGGAAAACCCGGAGAAAACGCCCACAAGCAATGATGCCCGGAATGCCATCGATGCAATTTTAGCAGGAAAAGAGGTTTCCGTTAAGACAACCAAGGTTTTTGGCTGTTCGGTAAAATGGATAGAGAAGAAAGACTGGATAAAAAAGGCCGAAGTACAATGGGCCAAAGAGCCCGTTAGTTTGCAGCAAGTGGATGAAAAAGGCCTTGCCGAACTTTTAAAGAACAAAACCAATAAATTAAGGCTGATCAATGTTTGGGCCACCTGGTGCGTGCCCTGTGTTCAGGAATTTTCTGACCTGGTCTACCTTAACCACCTTTACCGCGACCGGGGGCTGCAGTTAGTTACTATAAATTCTGATGATGCAAAAAATAAAGATAAAACGCTTGCCTTTCTGCAAAAGAAACAGGCGTCTGGTTTAAACTATATTTATTGGGGCGATAGTAAATACAAGATGATCGAAGCTATCGACCCAAAATGGCAGGGAGCCCTGCCTTATACCATTATAATAGAACCCGGCGGCAAAGTGATCTATGCCAAAGAAGGTGCCTTTGATGTGGAGACGCTGAAGAAGGTGATATTTGATGATCCGATGATAGGGAGGATATACAAGCAATAAAATATACCATAAGGTTCAGACTTATGGAAAATAGTAAGTTCCATAAGTCCGAACCAAAATGTCTCGCTCAATGGTGAGAACCTGCCAAATCTTTTTGCTGTGCAACCTGGTCGGGTAAGCCAAAAGATTTTTCGTCATCGATCTGCATATAAGAGTTGGTGCAGAGGCCAATAAGCATCCCATCAAGCATCGTCCGCAATGAGTCTACATTAGGTGCGGTCCACAAACAAACACCTTCAGTGGGACTAATACCAGCCATTAGACTTTCAACTTTAAAACCTTCGGGAAATTCCGGTTGGGTTTTAACCAAACTCCAAAACGCCTCGGGATTGGAGATTTGATGATTTACTAAAACATGCATGTTTTAATGGTTTTAAATTAATCGGCTATTAAAGCTAAGTAATTCATTATGAATTTTATATACAAAAATCATAAAGTTATCAACCTCGTTTCGTCGTTTTTTTCAGGCATGAAAATATTCCTGAGTAATAAGATATTCTATCCGCTCGATTGAACCCTTAACTAGTCTCCGCCCTTAAACACATTCTCCTTCACCATAAACAACGGCAAAGAGCCATGATCCAACACCCAGCTATGAAACTCCCGGATGTCAAAATTACTCCCTTGTCGTTTTTGCTGCTCCTCCCGCCAATGCAGAATTTGTAAAGCGCCATACTTATAAGTAACCACCTGCGCCGGCCAACGGCGGATACGGGTGATTTCACGCATAGCGATATCATCCTGTCCGCGGATATTCTTTTTCCAAAACTCCAGCGCTTGCTGATCCGTCCATCCATAGTAATTCAACCCGACATCCAATGGCACACGCACCGAACGAACTATATCCCACTCCCATTTGCCTAACTCGTCGTAAGGAGTTTTATATACCCCCAGGTCTTTTCCTAATTCCTCGGCATAAGCGCCCCAACCTTCAGCAAAACCCATATAGAAAAAAAGGTTCTGCACATCAGAAACTTTGGTCTCAGAAACAATTGACGATTGATAATGATGTCCCGGAACTGCCTCATGAATAAACAGCCAGTCAACCTGCCTTTTGTTATAGGGTTTATCAAAAAGATTATAGTAAAAAGCATTGTTGTCGTAATATCCGGGTGTTTGGGCCAATTGCCTGGCGTCGCCTCTTTCTATTTTCAGATCAGCAATTTTAGTTTGACTGAACAGCTTATGAAGATTAGCATAAATAATCGTCTTGTCATTCTCAAAAGCAGCCTGCACCGTTTTCGGATCGCTGATAAAGAAAGACGGATCGTTTAAATGCTTGTAAAACGCCTCCTCACTTAAGCCCGTTTGCTTTCTAATGGCTTCAATATGGCTCTTTACACGCCCCACCTCTCCTAAACCAAATTGGAATATCTGGTTGGGCGTCACCTCATCATTTACCCATCGCTTTAACAAATAAGCATACCATGCCTTACCGTTGGGTATGGTGATAATGCCTTTTTTTGAGATGGAATCTGGCTTATTCTTCAACCATTGCTCTTCCAATGCGATACGCTCAAGGTTCAGGCCGGTTTCATAGCTGATGAGCCGGTAGTCTGTTTTCTGCTCTGGAGTTAACCCATTTAGCTTAAAAGTAGTTAGCCCCGCTTTGATCGATTCGAAAAAGTCTTTCTGCTTCTGAACGCTCTCCATCGAACCAATATGCTGCAGACCGCTTACATAACTTAACTCCAATTGCGGCAGGTTGAGCGCATTATATTCTTTTACAAAGTCTTTAGAAAAATCACTGAACTTTTGCTGCGCATGTACAAAGGTGAATGTCAGCATTAATACGAGACTACTAAAGAGCTTTTTCATGTAAAAAGAATTTAATAAAATAGACCAATCAACCTAAAGGTTGTTACAAGGATACCTATACAATGTCAAAAAACCTCTGTATTGGATTGCTACTAAACAAAACCGTGTAACACATAATTTACACACACAAAAGCAAAATCTGATCATCGGACAGAACAATTACCTGTTTATGTTGTTGTCAATTTTTAACCACCTACACTGATTCAACTGGTTTCATTAAATTAACTGATTAAGCCCACTAAACAAAAGACCTATGGAAATAGCAAACTACCCTACTTTTCTGGACCGGATTTTGGATAAGCTGCGTCCCGCTGATCTGCACATCAAAGAAAATCGTTTAGCTATTAAAGCACGTGTAGAGTTATTGTTAGTTGAAACCGGCTTAACCAAGGCGGAACTGGGATACCGCATTCGCAGGGATATAGTCTCTTTGCGTTCCTGGCTGGCAGGCACCCGCGATCTGACCGCTGAAACGCTTCAGGAACTTTGCTTGTCGCTGCATATTTCTTTGGGAGACCTCGTTTTGGAATAGTATTTAGGATATTACGGGTATGCAATAAATTCATCGAATATCGGCTACAACACCGATTTTGGCGGAGCATGCTGTAGATATTCAAATAAGCATATAGCATAATATCGTACCTACGGCACGAAATATTATCAATTATTTTTTCTACCAACATTTGGCTCCGATTGAGCCGCTCGTGTTGACAAATTGCGCCATAGGCGCTAAATGTTGGTAACATAACTCCATAAAACTTTTAGCATGCCGTAGGTATGCAATCTCTGCGCGCATCACTTCACTATCCAATCAAAATGTTTTTCTTTCTTTCCCGGAGAAAATCGCTCAAGCAAAAATTGCCCTGTGTAGGAATTTTTCTCTTTGATTAAATCTTCCGGCACGCCTTCAAAAACAACGCGGCCGCCATTGTCTCCACCTTCGGGACCGATATCGATCACCCAGTCAGCGCATTTGATCACGTCCATGTTGTGTTCTATTACGATGATGGTGTTGCCCTGGTCGAGCAGTGCATCAAACGATTTGAGCAGTTTTTTAATGTCCGCAAAGTGCAGACCGGTTGTTGGCTCATCAAAAATGAAGAGCGTTTTATTCGAGTTATTACCTTTTACCAGGAAAGATGCCAGTTTGATACGCTGCGCCTCGCCACCGGATAAAGTATTGGATGATTGTCCCAACTGCACATACCCCAAACCCACATCAACCAGCGGTTTTATTTTATTAAGAATTTTAGGTTCTTTTCTGAAAAATTCCAGTGCTTCGTCAATTGTCATGCTCAGCACATCAGATACGTTCTTATCCTGGTAAGTAACATCCAAAATGTGTTGTTTAAAACGTTTGCCTCCGCAGGTTTCGCATGTCAGAAAGATATCAGCCATAAACTGCATCTCAATCTTTACCTCGCCCTCACCCTGGCACACATCACAGCGACCACCTTCTACGTTAAATGAAAATGCAGATGGCTTTAACCCGGCTGCTTTAGCCGCCGGCTGCGCTGCATACAGGTTGCGTATCTCGTCCCAGGCTTTTACATAAGTCACCGGGTTTGATCGTGACGAACGGCCTATCGGATTCTGGTCCACCAGTTCCACCTGTTCTATTTTCTGATAATCGCCTTCAATGCTGTCGTAAGCGCCGGTTTGTTCTCCCGTATAATTGCCTAAAGCTTTTTGCAGTGCCGGCGCCAAAATCCGTTTAACTAAACTTGTTTTCCCTGAACCAGATACGCCAGTTACCACAGTCAATACACCCAATGGGAACTTCACATTTACGTGCTTCAGGTTATTTTCACGACCGCCGCGTATCTCTACATAATCGTTCCATTTGCGGCGATGTGCAGGGATAGCTATTTCTTCCTTCCGTGCCAGGTAACGTCCGGTCAGACTATTATCATCTTCAATAATTTCATCATAGGTACCGGAGAAAATCAACTCACCGCCATGCGTACCGGCCTCAGGGCCAATATCGATGATATGGTCGGCTGCCTGCATTATCTCTTCCTCGTGCTCTACCACCAAAACCGTATTACCAACATCACGAAGGGATCGCAAAACACCTATCAGCCGTTGGGTATCGCGCGGATGTAAACCGATACTTGGTTCATCCAAAACATATACCGAACCAACCAAACTACTGCCCAATGAAGTAGCTAAATTGATACGCTGTGATTCACCACCAGATAAGGTATTTGATAGACGGTTCAGCGTCAGGTAACTCAATCCAACATTATTTAAAAATCCCAGGCGATTGGTAATTTCCATCAGTAACCTTTTCGCAATTTTCTGGTCGCGCTCATCCAGTTCCAGGTCGGTAAAAAAGCTGTATGCCTTATCCAGCGGCATTAATACAATATCGGTAATGGATTTACCATTGATTTTCACATAAGACGCGTCCTGGCGCAAACGACTGCCTTTACATTCGGGGCAAGTGGTTTTCCCACGATAGCGCGACAGCATTACCCGGTATTGAATTTTATAGGTCTGTTCTTCCAGTTCTTTGAAGAAAGAGTCCAAGCCACGGAAATATTGGTTACCGGTCCAGATCAATCGTTGTTGCTCTTCAGTCAGCTGATTATACTGACGATGGATTGGAAAATCAAATTTCAGTGCATTACGCACCAGGGCCTCATTCCATTCCCGCATTTTTTCACCACGCCATGGTGCAATCGCCCCGTCATAAACGGATTTGCTTTTATCCGGAATAACCAAATCTTCATCAATCCCGATCACCTTGCCATAGCCTTCGCAACGCTTGCAGGCTCCATAAGGGTTATTAAAGCTGAAAAAGTTTGGAGTTGGTTCCTCGAAAGCAATGCCATCCAATTCAAAACGATCACAAAAAAAGCGTTCGGTTTCTTCGTCTTCATCCGGTTTGCGGTAACGTACATAGCAATCGCCCTTGCCTTCAAAAAAGGCAGTCTGTACCGAGTCACCCAGGCGACTGATGGTTTCATCCGTTTCATTTTTGGTAACACGGTCGATGACGATACGCACGGCGGTTGGCGCATGGAGTTGGGCGGCTTCGTCGGCTTTAGCCTTTTTACCTTTGGCTTTTTGCTCCAATGGGTCGTTTGCGATCGATTTATCTTCCAGTATGGATTCGATGCGTTCTATCTTTCCATGATATTCCACCCTTACAAATCCTTTTTGCAGCAAAACTGCCAGTTCTTCTTTAAGGCTGCGGTTATTGTGCGGATGCAGTGGGCACAATATAGTTACCTGCGTTTCGTCTGGCAGTGAAGTGATGAAATTCACCACATCGGTCACGGTATCTTTTTTTACAATCTTCCCTGAAACGGGCGAATAGGTTTTGCCGATACGCGAAAACAGCAGCTTTAAATAGTCATAAATTTCAGTAGACGTGCCAACAGTTGAGCGCGGATTAGAAGTGATCACCTTTTGCTCAATAGCAATTGCCGGGGCAATACCCTTAATATAATCAACCTCTGGTTTGTTCATCCGGCCCAGGAACTGGCGCGCATAGCTCGAAAGACTTTCTACATAACGGCGCTGACCCTCCGCATACAAGGTATCAAAAGCCAGGGACGACTTGCCCGACCCAGACATACCGGTAATGACCACCAGCTTGTTTTTGGGTATAGCCACATCCATGTTCTTCAGGTTGTGCACCTTAGCGCCTTTTATGATAATGTTATGTTGGGGGTCTTTCTCTGTTTCGCTGATCATAATTTGCTTATAGTTCATGGTTCATAGTTGATAGCAAGACCTCGGAGATATCATCCATTTGGTTCAAAACAACGAACCATGATCTATTGGCTATGAACTTTTTAAAGAACTGCAAAAATCCTAAAATATTTAGCACTTTCCAAATCAATTCAGTTATTTGATTGTAACTTTTAGAGGGGGCTAAATCACTTAAAACCAAATGTTAAAGCCATCTTTACAAATGTTAAAATATGTTAAAATTGAACTCTAAACGCAATATTATTTAGTACACTTGGAAATATAATTTGGTTTTTAGGATTGAAATCCCTTTATTTGAAGTAACAAAATTACTAACTGAGCAAGGAGAAACCATATAGAGAGAAAATCTACTTTATAATTTTTTCACGATTTAAGACTATAAAAGTAGTGTTCTATGGATTTTCAAATGCAGAGTGATCAGGATCTAATCCATCTATATGTGGCGGGTGATGAAGCGGGGCTGGTGGAGCTCTTACGCCGTTATCAGGCTAAAATTTATACCTCAATATACTTATTAGTAAAAGACGAATATCTTGCTGAAGATATCTTCCAGGATGCCTTTATAAAAGTTATCAATACTTTACGTGCCGGCAAATACAACGAGGAAGGAAAGTTTCTTCCATGGGTAACACGTATTGCGCATAACTTGGTGATCGACCATTTCAGACGCGAGAAACGTGCCCCGATGATCAACAACGGTGACGATTTTGACATCTTTGAAGTATTGGGCAATTATGATGAGAGTACGGAAGACAGGCTGGTTCGCGAACAGACCCACAAAGACCTGAAAGCCCTTATCCATCTTTTGCCCGACGAGCAAAAAGAAGTATTGATCATGCGCCACTTTGGCGATATGAGCTTTAAAGAAATTGCCGACGTAACCGATGTAAGCATCAACACCGCGCTGGGCCGTATGCGTTACGCACTCAACAATTTGCGTAAGATGATGACAAGCAAAGAGTTAAGTTTAAAAAATTAACAATAGCCATACTACCCGGAAGGCTGTAAAGAGCAGCAGAATTAGTATTCTGTTCCCTTTACGGCCTTTTTGTGTTTTAAGTTTTTTCGCCATCGCACAACATTTTCAGACGCACCATCGTTATAAATTTTAAATACTGTGAAAATGTTCTGATCGCATTTTACTCCGATAAAAAAATTTCATCAAAATTTCATCTTCGGTAAAATATTATCTTTACCTATTCGTTATTTATCCTGTAAACCAGTCATAAACACAGTATTATTAATTTGAGAAAAAGCGTATGGGAGAAACTTCTACAACAACTATTAATGGAACTTCTAACACGGCGGCTATGAAAGAAACAGATGCCAAATCCGAAAACTTAGAGGCTGATGACCTTATTTTTTATCATTCACTAAGAGCTGAGCTTGATTTATTAAAGAAAAATCCAAGCTCGAAAACTATCCATCAGATTCTTAATTACTCAAAGAGCCTGCGTTAGTAAGTCAAAAGTCTTAAGTCTGGAGTCGTAAGTTATTGTTAGCTTCCACTCCGGACTTTTTATTTTTGACTTGAAACTCCAGACTTTGTACTTTTACCCATGCTCAAGCCTGAACGTTACCGCCATTTTGTCGATTATTTTTCTAAGCATCAGCCTAATGCGGTTACTGAATTACATTACGACAGCCCGTTTCACCTGCTGATGGCGGTTATCCTTTCGGCACAGTGCACCGACAAGCGTATCAACCAGGTAACTCCTGCCCTATTTGAGAAATTCAAAACGCCTGAAGAGCTTGCCACATCTACTTCCGAAGAGATTTTTGAGTACATCCGAAGCGTAAGCTACCCCAACAACAAATCGAAACATTTGGTAGGCATGGCCAAAATGCTGGTTGAAAAATTCAACAGTGAAGTTCCTTCCGACATCAACGATTTGCAAAAACTGCCCGGAGTTGGCCGCAAAACTGCCAATGTGATCGCATCGGTGGTGTTTGAACTACCTGCCATAGCTGTAGATACGCACGTTTTTCGTGTGGCAAACCGTATTGGACTTACTACCAATGCCCATACCCCTTTGGCTGTGGAAAAACAACTGGTTGAATTCCTGCCGCGCGAGACCTTAGCAATTGCCCACCATTGGCTTATTTTGCACGGCCGGTACATTTGCCTGGCGCGCAGTCCTAAGTGCGAAACCTGCCCGATCAGTTGGTTTTGCAAATATTATGAGCGTACCCACACCGAATCAGCCCTGAAAAAAGCAGAGGCCCTGAAAGTCAAAAAAGCCAAAGATCAACAGAAGAAAAAGCAATTTAACACCATCCACAAGGAGCTAAAAAAACGTAGTGTGGATAAAGATATTTGATGGTTGTTGGGTAGTTGATTAATTTACAGAAATAATTCCAACAGAACGTCATTGCGAGGCACCTCGCAATGACGCGGAGAAAAAAAATAAATTACTAAAAATATTAGTATTTATAAAAACTAATACATACATTTGTTACTCGAAAAATTTTAAGAATGAGCAGCGCAGAAAAACTAAAAGCTTTACAGCTTACTTTAGACAAGCTTGAAAAATCATATGGCAAGGGTACCATCATGAAATTGGGTGAGACCGCCATCGAGCCAATCGATGTAATTTCAACCGGTTCCCTCGGTCTTGACATTGCATTGGGTGTGGGTGGTTTGCCAAAAGGCCGCGTGATAGAAATATATGGCCCTGAATCGTCAGGTAAAACAACATTGGCTATCCATGCTATTGCCGAATCACAAAAGAATGGCGGCATTGCTGCCTTTATCGATGCGGAACATGCTTTCGATCGCTTCTACGCTAAAAAATTAGGCGTTGACGTAGAGAACCTGCTGATCTCTCAGCCGGATAATGGCGAGCAGGCGCTGGAAATTGCTGACAACCTGATCCGTTCGGGCGCTATCGACATCATCGTGATCGACTCTGTGGCTGCTTTAGTGCCAAAGGGCGAAATTGAAGGCGAAATGGGCGACAGTAAAATGGGTTTACAAGCCCGTTTAATGTCACAAGCTCTGCGTAAGCTGACAGGTACCATTGCCAAAACAGGCTGCTGCTGCATATTCATTAACCAATTGCGCGATAAGATCGGCGTGATGTTTGGTAACCCTGAAACCACTACCGGTGGTAATGCGCTTAAGTTTTATGCTTCGGTTCGTTTGGATATCCGTCGTGTTTCACAGATTAAAGACACAGATGAAGTATCAGGTAACCGTGTTAAGGTGAAGATTGTGAAGAACAAAGTTGCTCCTCCGTTCCGTATAGCTGAATTCGATATCATGTTTGGCGAGGGTATTTCAAAGGCCGGCGAGATCATTGACCTGGGTGTTGATTATAACATCATCAAAAAATCGGGCTCATGGTTTAGCTATGGCGATACAAGATTAGGCCAGGGACGTGACGCCGTTAAACAATTAATATTGGATAACCCTGAGCTGGCTGAAGAACTGGAAACTAAAATAAAAGAAACCGTTACCGGTGATAAATTAGCCGTAGAACAAGAATAAGACTAAGACACGATTAAAGGATTATAAAGATTAATCGCGATATAAATTTAAGAGCCTTTCCAGATTGGGAAGGCTTCTTTTTTTGATGTTAATTTCCGCCGGTTTTCAGGTACATGTACACGATGCCAACAATGACGATGATGGCCAGTACGATCAGACCGGTTGCGCCTTTGCGCTTATCCTGCCTCATCAGCCAGATAAAAAACGCCACAAGCGGTAATAAAAAAACTGTGAAGAAAATTATTGAAGGAGCACCCATATTTTTAAAAGTCCAGAAGACGGAAAGTCCGTAAGTCCGAAAGCTCTGCAAAAATAGAAATTAAAACAATAAACCTTTAAGCTTTTACCTTTCTGCTTTTACCTCAAAATGGCATTCTTGCTAATGGCGCAGTATCCTGTCCCACAAAATCACCTTTCAGGTATTTATAATATCCAGCAATGGCTATCATGGCAGCATTATCCGTACAATATTGAAATTGCGGGATAAAAGTATTCCAGCCCATTTTTTCGCCCAATTGCTTCAGCCCATTGCGCAGGCCTGTGTTGGCTGATACGCCTCCGGCCAGGGCCACATCTTTTACGCCATATTGCTGAGCGGCCTTTTTCAATTTGTTCAGCAGAATAGTAACAACGCGTTTTTCTACCGAAGCGCAGATGTCCGCTATGTTATCCTGAACAAAGTTGGGGTTTAGTTGGGTATTGTCCCTGATAAAATAAAGGATCGCAGTTTTTAATCCGCTGAAACTAAAATTCAAGCCGGGTATTTGCGGCTCAGGGAATTGGTAGGCATCCGGGTTTCCTATGCGGGCATATTTGTCGATCATCGGTCCGCCGGGATAAGGCAAGCCCAAAATTTTGCTGGTTTTATCCAATGCCTCGCCGGCAGCGTCATCATTGGTCTGACCAACTACTTCCATATCAAAATAATCCTTCACCAAAACAATCTGCGTGTGCCCGCCGGATACGGTAAGACACAGAAATGGAAATGATGGTTTCGGTTCATCAATAAAATGGGCCAGCACATGGGCCTGCATGTGGTTTACCTCGATCAAAGGTAAATTCCTGGCTAGCGCAAACGCCTTGGCAAATGAAACGCCTACCAGTAATGAACCTAAAAGCCCGGGGCCACGCGTAAAAGCAACTGCATCAATATCATTTTTGCTAATTTTAGCGTTTATTATGGATTGATGTACTGCGGGAACGATATTTTGTTGATGCACACGCGAAGCCAGTTCAGGCACTACACCGCCGTATGCTTCGTGGATAGTTTGATTGGCAATTACATTGCTTAAAATTTGGCCATCAGCGCATATGGAAGCTGATGTTTCGTCACAGGAAGATTCTATTCCGAGTATTACAGGCACCTTAAAAATTCAAAAGTTCAAAAACCAGTTACGTAAACTTTGGTTAATGAAAATAGTCAAAGAAATAAACGTTAATATGTGCAAAAAGTTAACTCATATTCAGTATATGAATTCATATTTTTGCGCATCCAATTAAAAAATACAAAGTTATTAAAAAAGTACTCAATATAGCGTTAGGGATTGTGCTGTTTATTTTACTGGCGATAAGCATCATCCTGCTATTATTCGAGTATAAACCGGTGCAAACCTGGGCAGCCAAACAGGCAACGGATTATCTCTCCGAAAAGCTTCACACTAAGGTCAGTATCAAAAGCCTTTACATAAAACCATTCTCGACCGTAGTGCTCGAAGATTTTTATGTACTGGATAAACAAAAAGACACTTTACTCAATACGCCCAAGCTTAGCGTTGATATCAGTGGCTTTTCGCTGTTGACCAGCATACAAAGGCGGCATCTCGATCTGAGCCTAGTACAACTGGATAATGGATCGGTTTACCTGAAAAAGTTAAAGGACAGTACCAGCAATCTGAAATTTCTGGAAGACTTCTTTAGTTCCCCCGATACAATAAAAGTAAAAACCAAAGGCAAACCCTGGACAATAGATTTTGAGAAGATAGCCATCAACAACCTGCACTTCCGTTACAAAAACTTTCTTGTGGATACCCTGATGAAGCAGGTAAACTTTGATGATGTGGATGTTCACAATTTCACAACAGAAGTTTCCGACTTAGATCTTGTTCACCACGTCTTTAAAGGCACTATCCATAAGCTGACCCTTTTGGAGAAGAATAGTGGCTTTTACCTCAAAAATCTAAGCGGCAATGCTACCGTAGACACTAATCAAATAATGGTGCACAATATGCACCTGCAAACCGCGCATTCTGATCTCAAAAATTATTTCAGAATGAAGTTTAAGGATTTTGATGAAATCGGCAGTCATATTGACGACCGTGTGTACATGGAAGGCCATTTCAAAACGTCGCGTATAGCATCCACCGATATTGCTTACTTTACTGACGGCCTTGAGAAAGTGAAATTCGACCTTGGTCTTGACGGACAGATAAAAGGTTATGTAGATAACCTGAAAGCGAAAGACCTGCTGGTTACCGGCGGGCAGGGAACTTACGTAAAAGGCGATTTTAACCTGAAAGGACTACCAGATTGGAATAACACATTTCTTGAACTGAATTTCGAGCAGATCGCCACCAATAAAAAAGACCTCGATTATCTATACAGCAACTTTACAGGTACACCAACCGCCAAAGTCCCGGATGTGATCGCCAAATTTGGGCAGATCAATTTTTCGGGGAGGTTTACCGGTTTGCAGAATGACTTTGTTGCTTATGGAACGTTCAAAACCAAACTGGGACGCTTTGATTCAGATCTTAACCTGAAGATCAACAAGGCCGGGACTCCAAGCTATAGCGGCAAACTATCAACCTATAACTTTGACCTGGGAACGCTGATAGACCAAAGCGATATTGGCAGGACCACCCTAACAGCCAACGTGGTGGGTAGCGGTGATAAGGTAAAAGATTTGACCGAAAAGCTGAGCGCAAGTATCAAAAACATCACCTTCAACGGTTATGATTATAGCAATGTGACCCTCGACGGCACTTTCGTAAAAAAGGTTGCTAAAGCAAAACTTTCTATTGATGACAGCAACATTCAGTTAGATGCAAATGGCAGCATAGACTTGAATCCCAAATTAACTGAGTACAATTTCGAGGCCACTCTCAGCAACGCCAAATTGCGTACTTTAAACTTACTGAAGGATACTATTACGCTCTCTACCCATATTGCAGCCAATTTCCACGGTTATGATTTTAATAATACCGAAGGCAAAGTGCTTTTATCACAAATATCGATTACTGATCCGCGGAATAATTATGTAGTTGATTCGGTATATCTTGCGGCAAACGGTTTAGGCAAGGTAAGGGAGATCAATTTAAAATCCGACTTCGCTGATGCCGGCATTAAAGGCAGCTACGACCTGGCAACTTTACCATCGTATTTTAAAACGATCGTAAAGAAGTATATCCCATCGCTCAAAACTGATATTGTTACCCCAAAACCACAGCAATTTTCCTTTAATCTGACAATAAAGAACCTGGAGCCCCTGTTGGCTATGTATGCACCGATGGTGAAGGTGCCTGACCAGGGGACTTTTGTAGGGCAATTTGATTCTGCAAATAAAACCGCTACGCTCAACGGTTATATCAAAACTGTCCAGTTGGGCAAAACCGTTTTTCATGACTTTATCTTAGACGAAAACACAACGGACAAGGATATGGAGGCAAACATTTCCCTAAGCCGGGTAAATTTTACCGATAGCCTTTTCGTCAAAAACATAAGTATCTCGAACTTTTTAAGAAAGGACAGCCTCAACTTTAACATTAAGCTGGCCGATAAGGATGCTACCAACCAGCTCGACCTTTATGGGCTTGTACAATTTGGCCGTGATACGACGGCCAAGCTTTCGCTTTTACCGTCAGATGTTATACTGGAGCATCAATATTGGCGGTTAACTGACAAAGTGAGGATACGCCTGCTCGATGGTAAAACCCAGGTAACTGGTTTTGAACTGTCCAACGGGGGACAAAAAGCCAGGATAAATGGTTTCATTTCGGATAACCCCGCAGACCAGCTGAAGGTGGAATTCGAGAAATTTAAAATGTCGACCTTCGACCAGCTTGTCCGCACAGCTAATGTAAAGTTGAGCGGTACGCTGAATGGAGATGTGATATTGAGTTCTGTCACCAAATCACCTGTATTTGACTCACATTTGGCGGTCGACACCTTCACCATGAACAAGACCGTGATCGGCAATGTCAGGATCGCATCCTCACTAGACACTTCCCGTACCCAGGCAAATGCCAAAATGACTATTCTCAATCGTGGACTGGAAACCATGAATATTGAAGGCGCTTATCTCATCGGTAAGCAAAGTGATGATAAACTGGACTTCAATATAAAAATGAACCAGGCTGAGGCGGTTATCTTAGAACCATTTATTAGCGACCTGGTTTCTAACCTAAAAGGCACAATTTCTACTGATTTAAAGCTGACCGGCACTTTATCAAACCCGCAGTTTAATGGGGATGTTACGTTGGGTAATACAGGTGTAACCGTTAACTATTTAAAGACAGCATACACCATCAATAGCAAGCTACCTGTTAACAACAGTGTAATTAATGTGGATGGTTTGGTATTGAAGGATGCCAAAGGACATGAAGCAACGGCGACTGGAAAAGTAGACCTGAATGATATATCGAACCCGGATATTGAAGTGGAGTTGAATACCAAAAACTTTATGGCCCTGAATACTACGTTTAAAGACAACAGGCTTTACTATGGTGTTGCCTACGCAACGGGGCGTTTCAGCTTTAGCGGCCCTACAGATAATATGAATATTGATATAAAGGCCAGCACAGACGCAGGCACAGTATTCAATATCCCATTAAATACGTCGACCGTAGCCGAAGATTACGATTTTATAAAATTTGTAAGCCATAAAGACACTTCTAAGAATGTAGCCAAAGCGCGACCGTTTAATGGTGTGAGTTTGAACTTTGACCTTACTGCAGATGAAAAAACACTGGTAAAGATAACTACAGATTATGGCAAGCTGGAGGGGACGGGTACTGCCCGCAACCTGAAATTAAATATCAGCAGTTTGGGCGATTTTACCATGTTCGGCGACTTCCTGATCACATCTGGCAAGTTTGAATTCATAGCCAAAGATATCATCAGCAAAAACTTCCAGGTAACCCAGGGAGGAACCATACACTGGACAGGCAATCCTAACAACGCAGAAATAAACATGCGCGCTGTTTATGAGGTACGCACCGGGATCCGGGAGCTTTACTCAGCAGCCGGTATTCCATTGCCAAATGAGTTGGTGTTGGTTCAGGCTAATTTGATATTAACAAAGTCGCTGTTACAACCTACCATCGACTTCGATTTTAATTTCCCTACTGATCCCTCGATAAAAGAAACTGTCAGCTCTTATTTGAGCGATTACAATAACCGCACCCAACAAGCCTTAAGCATTATTGCAACAAGGAGATTTAACCCCGGCGGCAATGGCGGTGCCTTAGGGCCACAAACATTGAGCACAGCGAGTGAAGCGGTAAGCGAATTTGCGTTTAATAAACTAAATACACTTATCGCCCAATCCAACACCATTAAGAGTCTTGATTTGAATATCCGGTCATTTAACGATGCAAGCGCTTCACTACATTTATTTAATGAAAGAGTGGTATTAAGCGGCAGCTTATACTCTACTGCCGTCAATGGTAATGATATATACAATAACAACAACAGTCTTTTTAACTCAAGCTTTAACAACCTGTCAAAAGACTTCAGTGCTCAATATTTTATCACCAGGAATGGCAACCTGACCGCAAGGTATTCATATCGACTCCTCAATGGTACGGTACTGAATACCATAGACCAACAGTTAACAGCACAATATGTAAACGGCCTTGGGTTGGTTTACCAACGGGACTTTGATACATTCGGTGAGTTCCTGAGAAATATGTTCGGCGTCCGCAGAAAAAAACAACCTATAACGCCGCTTCCTGAACCAATAAAAACGCCAAACTCAGGAACGACTCCCGGCGGAAATAACCGTGCTGTCAATGAAAAAATGAATGATAACGATCAATGATCGCGCAGGATTGCGTGATCCATTTTATCCCGCTTAGTTCTCAGGTAAGCCTCGTTATGCGGATTAGGTTTGATCTCGATGGGCACATTTTCAACAATTTCAAGCCCATAACCCATCAATCCAGAGCGTTTCTTAGGATTATTGGTCATCAAACGCATTTTGGTTATACCCAGACTGCGTAGTATCTGTGCGCCGATGCCATAATCGCGCTGGTCCATTTTAAAGCCTAGCTTAAGGTTTGCTTCAACTGTATCTAAACCATTTTCCTGAAGGTGGTATGCTCTTAATTTATTAATGAGCCCAATTCCCCGCCCTTCCTGGTTCATATACACGATTGCACCTTTACCTTCTTTGCTGATCATCTCCATTGCCTTGTGCAGCTGTGGCCCGCAATCGCAGCGGCATGAACCAAAAATGTCGCCGGTCACACATGAGCTATGCACCCGTACCAATACAGGTTCGTCCGGCTCCCAGCTTCCTTTTACCAAAGCCAGGTGATGTTCGCCTGTATCTAACTGAGTGTAAGCTATCATATCAAAATCGCCCCATTCGGTAGGCATTTTAACCGCAATCTCTTTATGTACGAGGGTTTCGGCAGTAAGGCGATATTCGATCAAATCCTTAATTGAAATGATCTTCATATCAAACTCTTTGGCCATCTCCAACAGATCGGGAAGGCGCGCCATTTCGCCATCTTCTTTTATAATCTCACAGATCACACCTGCCGGCTCGAAACCTGCCAGAACGGACATATCAATAGCCGCCTCGGTATGTCCTGTACGGCGCAATACGCCGCCGTCCTTTGCTATCAAAGGGAAGATATGCCCCGGGCGTCCCAAATCAGATGGCACGGTAGAGGGACTGATTAATGATAAAACCGTTTTTGAGCGGTCAGATGCCGAAATACCAGTGGTACAACCTGCAAGCAGGTCGACAGAAACGGTAAAATTTGTCTCGTGCGAAGTGGTGTTATTGGTCACCATTGGTTCCAGTTCCAACTCTTTTGCCCGCTGGCTGGTGATAGGTGCACATACCAAACCCCGGCCATGACGTATCATAAAATTGATCGTCTCAGGGGTAGCATTATGTGCAGCAGTTAATAAATCACCTTCGTTTTCGCGGTCTTCGTCGTCAACAACTATAATGGTTTTTCCAGCTTTAATAGCTTCTATAGCTTCCGGTATTGTATTCAGCATTTTGGTGTCAGTGGTGTAAAAAGGCCCTAAAAAAAGCCGGCATACTTTTGTACGTTATACAAAGTTAATCTATACCCTATTCATTTACGGTCGGATATTTGTAAAAGTTGCTTGCTGTGCAGTTGCATGGTTGGAAAGTTGCAAAGTTGTAATGCTGATTGTCTGATTTAATACTCACTTTTTAGAATGCTTTTTAACTTTTCAACCTTACAACGTTTCAACTTTACAACTGCAGTTATGCTTCCTTACGTCTCAACAATTTATTAAAGAATCTTTTGTAAGCCTCCATATCAAATAAGGCAGAGTCATTTGCTGCTTTATAGGAAAGGAACAAGCCAATTGGTGTCAAAACAATTATTGATACCCACTCTCCTATAACCGGAGACAAATCGCCGCCTTTTGCCGATTTCTCGCCAATTGTCCAGGTTATGTAGTATACAAGGAAGAAGATAACGGATACCACAACGGGCATGCCAAGCCCCCCCTTACGTATAATAGCCCCCATTGGCGCCCCTATCAAAAACAGGGCAAGACACGCGGCAGATAATTCAAACTTCTTTTGATATTCCAGCGCTACGTTTCGCCCGCTTTTGGCCATGTCCTTGTACATATCCGCACGATTTTTTACTACATCATTAACTGAACGCACTTCGTTTTGTGCATTCATTAATGCAGCCACCTGTTGCTGCAGGCTCAGATCGTCCATTACAGTATTTTTCTTAAACGGAACATATTTAACAGCAGCATTTGCAGGCTTTTTAGGTACGCCGAAATATTTAATATACGGGCTGATCAGTTTATCATTAAGGCGCGTAACACTATCTAATTGTCGGCGCGTCGAGTCGCCCACATATTTTAGTTGCTTCAAGTCCATCATCTGCACTGCCGACCGGAACAAATTTTCGTCTGTCCTGTGTATTTTCATGAATGACAAATCGAACTTTTGTTCTGTTTCCTTAAAACGAAAACGGGTAAATCGTTGACGTATCTCAAAATTTTTATCACCATGTGACTCTTCATATCGTACACCATCTCTGAGCTTTAATATCAAAAATTGATTATCCAGCGTACGGTACATCCTTCCCTCTTTGGCTAAAATAACATTGGTATTGTTATCAGACTCGTTTTTGGAATAGATCATCAGGTTGTGTAAGGTTTGCCCATCGGGATCTTTTTTACCTACACGAATGGAATATCCGGGAAAACTATTACTGAATACGCCTTCGGGTAATATATTGGCTGATTTTTGCTGCCTCACATCATATAGCAACGAGAAATATTTCCTGTTGGCAACAGGCAGCATGTTATCAGAGAAAATAAACGCGGCTACAGCCAGGATACCGACAACTATGATCATCGGATACATGGCCCTGCGTAAGGACACACCAGCAGATTTTATAGCCACCAACTCATAATTTTCGCCCAAACTGCCGTAGGTCATGATGGAGGATAACAGCACAGAAAGCGGCAATGCCATGGCCACGTTGGTTGCCGAAGCATACAACATTAACTGCAAAATGGTGGTGATCTCAAAACCTTTACCTATTAAGTCATCAATGTACTTGAACAGGAACAACATCAACAACACGAACATCACGATCATGAAGGTGACGATGAATGGCCTGATGAAAGCTTTGAGTAATAAAAGATGAATTTTCTTCACAGCACAAAATTAGGGAAAATTATTTCCCTCTATGCACCTAGAACGCTGATAAGGTACTCAATCTGATTATCCCAGATTAATTTTCTTTCACCCAGGGCATCTTCTGCGGCAAAATCGGTGATGCTGAGCGCAACATCGTTGGTTAGCTCGTCCTGTAATATCTCCATTTCAAAGAAGTAATCAGGATCGTCATCCAGCCATTTAAACCTAACGAGTTTATTTTCTTTGGTGCAAAGCAATTTCGCTTTTTGTTCTTCTCCGTCCCAGTTAAAAGTAAAAACCTGGTCTCTCACAGAGACGTCATCTGCAAACCACTGTGTCAGTCCATTAGGTTCGCTCAGGAAGCTGTAAAGTATCCTGGGCGACGACTTTATTTCGTATTCAATATTAAATTTCTTCTTTCCAGACATAGGGGTTTATAACAGCTGGCAATATGATTTGCCGTAAATCTTAACATTTTTTCTAAAGAAAACGAATTTCTGCTATATTTGCAAACTCTTTTTAAGGTGCAAGCGCTTTATTTGATGCCGTTTTTGGACAGGCTAATAAAGAATAACGTTTAAAGCAAATAGAGGCTGTTTTTAGGACAAGTTGTTGAGAAATAGCCTGTAAAAAGATAAAAAATATTACGGCGGGGTAGCTCAGATGGTTAGAGCGTAGGATTCATAACCCTAAGGTCGGCAGTTCGATCCTGCTCCCCGCTACTTTGATGATCAGGCAGTTACAAGCAAGTTGTAGCTGCCTTTGTTTTTTCTGGCCATACAGTATTCATACTACCCCAAAATCCAATCATCAATCCCTTAGCAGCCCCCTTTAAAAAAATTAAAATGTTTCCAGGACTTGTTCGTCTATATACTTAACAGAACATTTATGGAAACAAACGCAATAATAATCGAAGATCGGGCCCCGGTTTCGCAGGTATGGGATTATACCACCAGACTGGCCCTCCTTTTTGTTGACATCTGTGATTTTATCGGATTGCCGGTCAATATACCAAAGGGCTTGCAAACCAAAAACGAAGACGGTGAATAAATTGGCCGCAGGAAAAGCGGCTGAAAGAGACATATCAGTTCGTGAGTATATCCTCCGCCCTTTTTATTGCATCGTCAAATGATGATGTAACATTGGCCTTGCCAATACGAAACAGTAAACGTGCCTTTTGAAGTTCCTCGGTAACCTGGGTGCTGTTAACTTCAGACAAGATGAGTTTGCTTCCCTTCTTTTCCAATTGATCGCAAACGTCCTTTAATACCCGCAAGCCGGTAGCGTCGATAACCGGAACTTTGTCCATACGAATAATCAGAACTTTTGCCGGCGTTTCAACCATTTTCATAGTATCCCTGAATTTGTAGGCGGCACCGAAAAATAAAGGCCCGGTAATTTCAAAGACATCGGCGCCTGCAGGCAGCATTTCTGCAAGTGTGGTATCTTCCGCCGAATCGTCTGCCGGCTGACCTGTATGCTGAACAGAACTTACCTGCATCATTTTTCGCATAAAAAGAAAAGCCGCGAGGATCATCCCGATTTCAATAGCCACCGTCAGGTCAACAAACACTGTCAGTAGAAACGTTGCTAATAGAACCGTTGCATCGCTTTTTGATCCTTTGAGCACAAACAAAAAACTTTTCATTTCGCTCATGTTCCAGGACACTACGACTAAAATACCGGCCAGTGCCGCCATAGGGATCAAGGCGGCCCATTTACCTACGAAAAGCATAATGAGAAGCAGTGTAACTGCATGGATTATCCCGGCAACCGGTGTTCGCCCGCCGTTTTTGATATTGGTTGCTGTACGCGCGATAGCCCCGGTGGCTGGAATACCACCGAATATAGACGAACAGATGTTGGCTATCCCCTGGGCAATAAGCTCTGTATTGGAACGATGATTGCCTCCTATCATCCCATCCGCTACCACCGCCGAGAGCAGCGACTCGATGCTTCCCAACATGGCAATTGTAATGGCTGGCCTGATCAATTGCTGGATAACGGCGAAACTAACTCCCGGCACTACCGGCGTCGGCAACGAGGATGCTATGCTCCCGAAGCGGCTGCCAATGGTTTCAACCGGTAAATGGAAAAGCTGTGTCGCAGCAGTTGTCAGGATAATTGCTATAAGCGATCCTGGTATCTTGTGTGTCACCTTAGGCCACAATGCAACTATAAGTACCGTAACTAAGCCAATTACTAATGCATAAAAATTAACAGACGAAAAGTGATGACCATATGCCAGCCATTTTTGGATGAAGTCGCCCGGAACGCCGCCCATCTTTAGCCCCAGGAAATCTTTCACCTGTGAGGAAAAGATAATAATGGCGATCCCTGTTGTGAAACCCACAATAAGGGGATATGGAATAAATTTGATCACGTTGCCCAACCGGGTCAGCCCCATGATGACCAGCAATATTCCGGCAATAAAAGTAGCAACGATCAGACCGCTGACCCCAAATTGCTGGACAATGGCATAAACAACGACAATAAAAGCGCCGGTAGGCCCGCCGATCTGGACGCGGCTGCCGCCCAATGCTGATATCACGAACCCCGCTATCACTGCGGTAAAAATGCCTTTATCCGGAGACACGCCCGAGGCAATGGCGAAAGCTATAGCCAGCGGCAACGCCACAATCCCCACCACTACACCGGCTACTGCATCCCGGTAGAACTGCGCTTTGCTGTAGTTTTTGAGCGTGTCAATAAGCTTTGGTCTGAATATAGTCATCGTTTTTTATCGCTTGATCCACATTTTGAGCATCATATCACATGAAACTTCCGTAAGCTCGTATGACATAGGTATCTCCTCCTCCAGGCTATGATAAGTGACCAGTCTTGTTCCTACAGGTCGTTGCTCCAGTGCTGTGTATAGATATTGCGTATAGTATTGATAAAGGCTGTAAGATGTTTCGATAGTATCATCTATTGGGTCTTCATCATCGACATTCTCGTAGAAAGCATTATAGAAATAAAAGTGGTCAAACTCGTTAAAATTGATCTGCGTCATGTTAGCGAAGATGAAATGGGCATTGGGCAGCTGCAAGTAATTTTTGGTTTCTTCTGCATACAATACTAATTCATGCCGCTGCTCTACGCCGTAGAAAAAGGTGTCCGGGTAATAATGCGCAGCCGCCAGGCAAAATTTACCTACACCGCTACCTATATCAAGCACCCTTGTGTCCGGTTCGGCTAAGTATTGAGCAGCTTTGCGAACCACATCTAATGGCGACCAATGTTTACGGGATTTGGCTTCTATATGTTCCGGATAAAGCCAGTCGAAGGCCACGTCACCTTGTAAAAGCGCTTCGTTGGGATCAGGATGCTCCGTCTGCAGGCTTTTCGCTCGGATAAGGTCAGTGGCGGGATGTATTTTGATCATCAGACAAAGTTAAAGGCCATATAAGCAAACAGCAGTGGTGGTAAATCGTAGTAAAAACCGACATTTATCAGTTTCACAATTCATTATCTTTGTAGATGAGCTTATCAGGCATATTCCCGATTGAAAGATGGAATTTCACAACGCATTCCATCCTGAATGTGCTTTCAGAAGAGGACTATGCCTATTTGCTAAGCAACCAAAGCGAGCAACTTTGCCCAAAAGGAGATATTATTTTCAGGGAAGGGACCGTTCCATCGGGCGTATTCATCATCAAAAGCGGGAGAGTAAAAAAATACAAATCTGACCGGAATGGCAAAGAGCAGATCATTTATGTAGCCGGCGAAGGGGAAATGATCGGCTACCACGCCGTCTTGTCGGAGGAGCGCTACCCGGACTCGGCCGCGGCTCTCGAAAAAACCCACCTTAGCTTCATTCCAAAAGAAGACTTTATAGAAGTACTCAACCGCTCACCGCAATTCACGAGGCTACTGTTAAAAGCCTTAAGTCATGAATTTACAGTATTTGCAAATTCAATCTCCGTATTTGCACAAAGAACGGCGCAGGAACGCCTGGCTATTGCTCTTATCGTTCTCCGGGAAAAGTTCAAGGATATTAATATAAATGATAAAGAACCCGTTCTCAATATGTCGAGAGCAGATCTAGCCAACATGGCTGGCATAGCCGAAGATAATGTTATCCGGCTTCTTAAAGACTTTAAAAAAGAAGGTATCCTGGAAACCGAGGGCCGAAAGATCCTGATCAGGGATGTGCGTTTGTTAGTAAAAAAATCAAACTACAGGTAAAATAAAACAGCCACCCGTCGGGCGGCTGTTTTATTTAATATACACTGTTTACACTAAAGGGCAATAAGACTAAATTTCCGGTTTCCATCTCAAAATTCAGGGAACCGCTTGTATAGCAATCACTTTACTGCTGCTTCCAGCATCCACATTAGGATTGAAGCCAATTTTCATTAAATAATCGCCCGAGTAAACCTGTTGGGAGTTAATATTGGATGATCTTCCCGGGTAAAGATTAACTTCTGTCAACTTGTACCGTTTGGCCGGATCAAGCCCCTTAAGCCGGACAGGCCCTTTGGTTCCCTGGTCATAACGATAGTTAACAAGATAATTGAACATCACAGCAGTGGTTTTGGTAGAATCAACGTACATCACAGACGCGACGCTGTTTTCCCGTGGGTTCAAAAGCCGGTACTGCTGCCCATGCCATATCACGGGTTTTAAGTTGTCATATGTTTTTACGGCATTTTTGCAAAATTCCAGGTCCTTCGGATTCAGTTTGTCTACAACAATGTCAAAGCCTAGTTTCCCCATCATAGCCACATCAACCCGAAATTTCAACGGCTCTTTTCCCCAATCTGTTACGTGGTTTGAGCTGGCAATTGCCGGGTAGAAATAAGAATATTCCCATTGAATGAAAATTCGTTCGATAGGGTCAGTATTATCGCTCGGCCAGTACTCAGTAAAGTACTGCAGGGCATTGTAATCAACGCGTCCGCCGCCGCCTGAGCAAAGCATCATAGGCACGGTCGGGTATTTACTTCTTAAACGCTTTAACACCGAATAAAGACCCTGTACATAATCAACATAAAACTGGGACTGGTCATGTTTAAGATATGATGAATAGGCATTGTATATAACAGCATTACAATCCCATTTAATATAAGCCAATTGGGGGTCGCGAATGAAAAGTGAATCGACTGCGTGAAATACAAAGTCCTGAACGGCAGGATTGGCCAGGTCCAGCACCAACTGGTTTCTGAAATAATATTCCTCCCTGCCTTTTTGTTTTACTACCCAATCCGGGTGCCTGCTATATAATTCGCTCTTAGGGTTGACCATTTCCGGCTCGATCCATATGCCAAATTTTACGCCCTCCTGATCGGCGTCGCGGCCAATGGAAGCTATCCCATTAGGCAGTTTTTTGCGATTTTCCTGCCAGTCGCCTAATCCTGCATGATCATCGTTTCTCGGGTATTTGTTGCCAAACCAACCATCGTCCAACAAGAATAGGTCAACGCCAAGCTGTTTGGTATTTTTTAAGAGTTCGCGCAATTTTTCTTCATTAAAACTGAAATAAGTGGACTCCCAATTATTCAACAGTGTCAGCCGCGTACCTTTACCATCCAATATCTTATAATCCTGTGCCCATGACTGCAGATTTCTGCTTGCATCCCCTTTACCAGACGTCGAATAGGTGTACACGAAAGCAGGTGTCTCGAATACTTTGCCCGGTTTTAACCGGTAGGCTGAAGCATAATTATTAATTCCGGAGATGATCCTCAAATTATTTTCGGGGTCTATCTCAAAATCCTCGCGAAAATTACCACTCCATTCCAATGCTCCTAATAGCACATTGCCATCATCCTCGCCAGACGGTTTATTCAGAGATACCATAAAAACTGAGGGCATAAAAAGATTGGCTCTTGTACCAAGTTTGGTGTCAAGCGTTTTTATACCATGTGTCAACTGTGTCTCTTCGGGTTGCATTTCTTTGGCCCATTCACCATGATATTGTCTAAGCCAATAACTATCCGCCTTTAAAAAAAGATTGGCCGAAGCAAACTTCTGCAATGTTATTTCCTCTTTTTCGTGGTGAACTATCGTGCTCCACTGCTCAATGACGTTCTCTTTGTAATAAGTTTTGTAATAAAGTGTTACCTCGATAGGATAAATCGGATCCTTCAATAATATTTTCACCAGTTCAACGTCCGGTGAAATTTTAGTTGACTCGTGGCTTACATATTGCAGATCGAGCGATTGATTGCCATCTGCATGTGTAACCGTAATAGCGGGCTCCAACAAATTTCTTGACCCGGATGGCGTATATACAGAATTGTACATACCGGTATAATCGCTGCCTGATGCCGGCGAAAGCATTCCGTATTCAGATTTGTTATTTAGTTTTTCTCCCAGGTGGGTATAATGCAGGTGTTTTTGCCCGTCAGCATGCAGCACAAGTGCAGTTTTGTCGGTTTCTATCGTGATGACTGCATCCTGCGCCATCACATTTTTGCATAGAAGTAAGGAACCGGCGATGAATAAGTAAGCCGTGTAATTGGAGATAAGTTTATGCATTTTGTTATCAGTATATTAGGTATGGTTGTTGGTCTATAAAGCCTGCTGCACATTTTCCGGCTAAATATAAAGGTTCTCTCCTTTAAATGTTCGAATAAAGCCGGAAAGGTAAATGCCGGTACAAAATATGTGATGACAGCCATGTTTCTTGATTTTATTTAAAAAAAATTTGCGTAGCTAAATGACTACATTTATATTTGTAGTCAAATAGCTACACGATGAACTTAAGACGAGATGTATTTCAGGCCATAGCCGATCCGACAAGGAGGGCTATACTGCTATTAGTAGCTTCGCAGTCACTCACCGCCGGAGCAATTGCGGCAAATTTTGATACTGCCAGGCCAACGGTTTCAAAGCATCTGCAGATATTGACAGAATGCGAGTTGCTGCAACAAGAACAAAGCGGCAGGGAGATCCACTATCACATAAATGCAAAGAAAATGAAAGAAGTAGCCGACTTTATTGAGCCATTCCGCCAGATGTGGGATGACCGCTTTAACAAATTGGAATCCATTATGAAAAATTACAAACCAAACAAATAACAGATTATGGAACTGAAGACTAAGATCAATGCCGAAAACGGCAAACAGGAAATGGTGATCACCAGGGAATTTAATTTACCGGTAAATTTACTTTTCAAGGCTTTTTCCGAGCCTGAATTAATTGAGCAATGGATGGGAACCAAAGTGCTCACGTTTGAGGGTAAAAAGCATGGCTATTACCAGATAGAAACAAGAGACCAGAAAGGAAACGTGGCGTTTAAAGCTGATGGAACATTCCATGAGTTTAAACCGAACGAGAAGATCACCCGGACATTTGAAATGGCTAACACACCTTTCGGCGTGCAGTTGGAGATATGTGAATTTGAACCGCTCACTGACGATACCTGCAAGCTGAATATGCATGTGATCTATGAGTCGGCAAGCCAGCGCGACGAGGTGTTGAAATTACCTTTTGCACAAGGCATCAACTGGGCGCACAGCCGCTTAGAAGAAATTATGAGCAAGCTAAAAAACATTACAGCATAAACAACCAATTAAACCAACACATTATGACACAGAAAAGCAAAACAATTTGGTACTGGATAACTACTATTGTGTTATCCTTCTGCCTTTTTTCAGGCGGATTGGCCCAGGCATTACAAGTGCAGGGAGTAGTGAAGGGTTTTAAACCACTTGGATACCCTGCTTATTTTATTTCGATCATAGGCGTTTGGAAGATGCTTGGCATCATTGCGATACTTATCCCGGGATTTAGGCTACTTAAAGAATGGGCATACGCGGGCTTATTTTTTACCATGACCGGCGCTGTGATCTCGCATATTGCAAGCAATGACATCCATGCACAAATAGTGGCGCCGATCGTATTCTCTATTTTTACAGTACTATCGTGGTATTTAAGGCCGGCCAACAGAAAAATTATTTTGGTTAATTAGCGGATAAGTAATTTAATATGGCTAAGATAAAATACTACGGATTCGAGATCACGGGACATTTGGACATTTTTGTTGCAGACAATGAAGATGAGTTTGAAGGTGAAATAGAAAAATGGCAGGAAGTATTAATTCACGGTGATCCGGAAGGCCTAAGATCCTTCGGAAAACTATTACTGGAATTGGCCGATATGAATCAAGAAACCGAAGAACACCTTCCAATTGGAGCAAGGGAACATTATCATTTACGACCGAACCTAGAACTAAGTAAAAGTTCAGTAGAAACTATTGTAGGCAGAATAGATGCAAAAGGCACCGGTAAATTTTACGACCGATTTGTTCCAAAGGAAGATCGAAGCCACAAACCCAGGAAACATGAGCACTAAAAAGAGTTTATCGATACAAGAATCTACAGAATTACTTGAGATATTAAAGACCCGTTTTGAGAAAAACAACAATCGCCATAAAGGTATTGAATGGGCCAAAGTACAGGCAAAATTGGAAGCTGCGCCGGAAAAGTTGTGGTCACTTAACGAAATGGAAAGAACAGGCGGCGAGCCAGATGTTGTAGGTCAGGATAAAGGTGGGTACCTGTTTTATGATTGCTCGGTAGAGAGCCCGAAAGGCCGCAGGAGCCTTTGTTATGACCGGGGAGCTTTGGACTTCAGAAAGGAATATAAACCGGAGAACAGCGCAATTGATCTGGCAACAGAAATGGGCATCGAAATACTGACCGAAGATCAATACCGTGAGTTGCAGCAACTCGGCAACTTCGATCTGAAAACATCCAGCTGGATCAAAACGCCCGAAAAGATCAGAAAACTTGGCGGTGGCATCTTTTGCGATCGGCGATATGACACAGTTTTTGTTTATCATAACGGGGCCGAATCTTATTACGCTGCCAGGGGGTTTCGCGGGTCTTTGCACATTTAATGCTGGAACAATTGTCCAATAATTTTAATTTTACAATCAACAAAAGCCTGTAGCATGAACCCTAAAGTTGATTGGTTTTTCGACAAAGCCACACAGTGGCAGGAAGAATATGAAAAGTTGAGAATTATCTGTCTCGATTGCGGACTGACCGAAGAACTGAAATGGGGACAGCCTTGCTATACATCGAATAACGCAAACGTTGTACTGATACACGGCTTTAAGGAATATTGCGCCCTCTTGCTTTTCAAGGGCGCATTGTTAAACGACCCGAATGGCATCCTGATACAGCAAACGGAAAATGTACAGTCGCCACGCCAGATACGGTTTATTTCTGCTAAGGAAATAGTGAAACTGGAACCCGTCCTGAAAGCTTACATATATAACGCCATCGACGTAGAAAAAGCAGGTTTGAAGTTAGAGTTGAAAAAGACCAAGGACTTTGCTGTTCCCGAGGAATTTCAAACCAAACTGGATGGTAGCGCTGTCTTGAAGGCGGCGTTTGAAGCCTTAACACCCGGCAGGCAAAGAAATTACCTGTTTCATTTCTCAAAACCCAAATTATCCAAAACCCGCGAGGAAAGGGTTGAAAAAGCCATACCGTTGATTTTGAGCGGGAAGGGGTTGGATGATTAATATTTGGTGATTATAAGACGATAACATCGTCCCCAGAGACTTGTCAAAAAATAGCATTAATTTAGTGCCAACAAGTAATCATGCCATACAACCTATTATCAGGTCAGCAAGCTAAATTAAGTTTTTATATGAAACTATATGTTTTAATTCTCTTCTTATTGCTCTCCTTTTCAGCCTATTCGCAAAGCACCATTAATAACTACAAATATGTAGTGGTGCCCGAAAAGTTTAGTTTTCTTAAAGGAATTGATCAATATTCGCTAAACAGCCTGGCAAAAGGTCTTTTGGAGGAAAAGGGTTTTACAGTATATTTTGACAATAATGAATTGCCCGCGGAAGTGGCTAATAACAAATGCCTGGCGTTGAATGCGGATGTATTAGAAGACAGCGGAATGTTTACTACTAACCTTACACTTTTATTAAAGGACTGCCAGGGAAATATTCTTTTCAAAAGTAAAGAGGGTAAAAGCCGCGAGAAAGAGTTTGGGCCCGCTTACAGAATGGCTTTAAGAGATGCCTTTACTTCTTTGGCCAAAGTTTCATATGCCGCTAATACAGGAGCAACTAGTCAACCTACACCAATAACTACTTCGGAAATTTCTGTAAAATCAACAGGAGCGCAAACCAGTCAGCCAACTCAGTCAACAGTCACCACAACTGCTTCAGAACCTGCAAAATTAACGGCAGTGGCAACCAATCAACCTGCGGGAACACTGTATGCCCAGGCTATTGTAAATGGATATCAATTGATCGACACCACACCCAAAATAGTTTTAACCCTTTTAAAAACGTCGACAGAGAATTATTACATAGCCAGTAATGCCACTTATAATGGAATAGTGCTAAAAAAGGACAATGATTGGGTTTTCGAATATTACAAGGATGGTAAGCTTATTTCAGAAAAACTGCTGATCAAATTTTAGCCCACCTGCCAGTTCGAGTGTCGACACTCGAACTGATTTGAATTTAAGTGTCCACACTTAAATTGCAGAAGGATCGTTGGTGACAACAGGAGACTATATACGTGTTAGACCATGTGTATAGCAACTCCAATGAAACAAAATAAAAAGTTTAATCACCAACAACTGCTCACCTTTGCTATATTGGTTCTCCCTAAAGCCTAATAGCAATATGAGCCTAACCGTAGCAATCTTGACATTTGTATTTGTACTTATCGTAGGAGCATTAGCCTATTTGCATGAATTTAAAAAGCACGGAAAGAAATTTACTGGCTTTCAAATTACAATAATTATTGCGATGGCTTGTGCCTTGTTTTTCGGCATATGGAATGAAGTAAGGAAAAGCACAGATAGTAAAAACGATAAAAACGATATTATTGACACCTCTAAAGAACAGGGCAATGCAACAAGGGCTATTATTAAATCCAGTAGTATAAAGACAGATAAAAAAATTGATCAGGGATTTAGCAAGACAGATAAAAAGCTAGATACTGGAATAAATTTACTAAAAAATAAAAAGTCAATTAGGATTATTCCTTCTGCAATTTTAGGCCTTTCGCCAACAAATGAAGAAAATCCACAGGTAATTAAAACGGCTAAAGAAGATTCATTTGGTGTAAGAATTAATTTTACTAATTATGGAACAGGTACAGCATTTAACATTAATGGAATGGGGTTTTATGTTTCAATAAATAAGGGTAAACTGATTATGCAAAAGCAACCCTCAGTTAAAATGGGCAATAAGTCAATTATGTGGTATCCCGGTATAAATATTAACTACGGATCGACAACAAATCTTATATATAATAAATTCATGGATTCAACTTTTTTTTGTTTAAAAGTTGACTTTTCAGATAGTAGTAAAATTAGAAAATCATTCCCTTTGATACTTTGGTTTGACCCCGTCGCATTAAATTTCAAAACCATAACAGATTATGACTATAATAGAATTGAGAAATTTAATATAGAAAATAAGCGCTGGAAGCCACCATTTAGGCAATAGTTAGTTATACCAAGTCCTTTATATCAACCCCCAGTTTTTCAGCAACATTCTTTAAGGTTGTTATCTTACTGGCATATTGTCCGCCCTCTATTCTGCTAAGTGTGGAATAATCCAATTGGCATAACTCACCTAATCCGCGTATAGTGATATTCTTTGCCTTTCTGAAAGCCTGAATACGCGCACCTATTTCTTTCAAATATGGGTCTCTTTCCATTTTATTTTTTGGTTAAATCTTTAAACTTCAATGTGCCTTCACAATTAGCCAGTGCACTTGCAAATCTTTCGTCCTGAAAAGCTTTACGGTTGTTGTATCGGAATGAAGATTCATTTACATAACGCTGTAGGTGCTTTTGGCTAACTGAATGATGTATACCATCCAATTGTTTCTTTAAGATGTTCCAAAAGCCTTCTATTGAGTTAGTATGCACCTTAATATCTTCATAGCGAACATATTCCTTTTCCCTGTGATTTACCTTCTTGTGGGTATAATCTAAATGCAGTTTATTATATGCATGGTGCTCGTCAGTTACCATAATGCTACCTTCTGCAACGGTTTCTTTGATTGCCGGGATAACATTTTGCTGATCTGTTTTAGCGATAACACGGGCGCGAACTTCGCCACCTCTTTGCACCGCACCTAAGACCATAGCTTTATTACCCGCGCCACCTCGTACAGTTCTTTTAGATGCGTGTTTGTTAGATTCAGAACCGCCCACGTAAGTTTCGTCTATTTCTACAACCCCTTCCAATAATTCAGGGTTGGCATTTGACAGCATTTCACGTATACGGTGGTTTAAGTGCCAAGCAGTTTTTTGAGTAACACCTAACCAACCGGCTAATTGTAAGCTTGAAATACCTTTGCTATGAACGGCTAAGATGTAAGTAGCAAGAAACCATTTAGTCAGAGGGATTTTAGTGTTTTCATAGATAGTGCCTACGGTTACTGAAAACTTAGAACGGCATTCTTTTTCACGGCATTTGAATATCCTGTTATCAGTAGCAAACCTTTTAACATTGGTTGAACCACAGCAAGGGCAAGCCGGAGTATCGCCCCAACGTTGCAATTCTAATTCCTGACGGCATTTTTCTTCTGTATTGAAGTGAGCCTGAAAGTCGAATATGTTTTTGAAAGTTTTCATCTTGTTGTGATTTGCTTACGTAAATATAGCATAAACCCCAACAAAATGCAAATTTATTTTCAATTAATACCACTAAAAAATGAATTTTATTGTTTTTAAATTATATTAGCCTGACTCAAATACCTTAACCTACTAATCTTACCAATATTGAAAGAACTTTTACCAATTCGGTCAGAGGGTTACATGGACAAGGGCGGATCAACCAAACCCTGGAAAATCATAACGCTTAATCCAAATCACAAACAGCCGTTAGAAGTACCATACGTGTTGAAATTATTTACCACGAAGCAGGTGTCTCAACAAGATAGTATTGGCAAAGAGTTTTTATGCAATTTTTTAGCTACTGAATTTGATTTAATTGTGCCGGAGTGTGGTTTTGTAAAGCTTACGTCCCCATTTTTAGCTACTCTTGAAAAGAACCAGAAAAATGAATTTCTGCATAGACATCAGGGATATACTTTTGCATCCAAGTTGTGCACAGGTGCGATGTTGTATAACGAACATGTTGGGCGATTATTTCCAATTAAATACTATGCAACCATCTTTGCGTTTGATTTTTTAACCTTTAACACCGATCGAGGTGGTTTCCGTGACAAGCCAAATCTATTGGTGGATGACGAGGGTTTTATATTGATCGACCACGAATTAACATTTCATTTTATCAGCAGCACAGATCGGCGTCCATTGGACATAATCATAAATCATGTAACAAAAAATTCTGTTCCGCCGTTTGCTTATGATAAGCACATTTTTTATCGAATTTTAAAGCAGTATAAAGGAAGTAAGAAAAATATCTTCGATGAGGCAAGAGAATATCTAAAAAATTTAAATCTAAATGCTACTAATAATTACCTTGGCATCCTTGGAAATTTTGACATAAGCATTGGTTCAACAGTGCTATTAAATGAGTATCTTAGATTTATGAAACAGAATGCCGATAAATTCATTAATATTTTAATTAGACTGGTATCATGAACACTGGCACTTTTTCATTTTCGCTATTACAATATCATCATTCTCAGATATTAGGAGAGATTTTAAACATTGGCATTGTCGCTTATTTCCCAGATCAAAAAGTGATAAAGTTTATCTATCCAGATAAGTTAATACGTTTAAAATTCGCCTACCCTGATGTACCGGAAAAAACAATAAAAAGTTATTTTAAATTTTTTGAAAGCCGGGTTAACCAATACAATTCACAACTGAATTTTTTCGCAAATCATGATGTGGATTCTTCCTTTGAATCGTTTCTTCATCGTGAATTTTTAGCATCGGATTCATCTTCATTACAATTTGGTGAGGTAAAGAAATCCGTATTGTATACAAATGACTTAAATGTAATATCTAATCAATTGTATAATCTATATTTTTCTGTTTTTAACCAGCATGATAACGAGGTAGATAAGATAGACGAAATAACGTTATTAAATAGGTATAAGAAGTTATTTGATGAAATTAGGCTTTCTAAGGATGCAAAAAACCTTAGGTTGCCTAAGATTAAATATGAATTTCAAGTTACAGCGAAGTCAGGAAATACCGTCAAGTTTGATTTTGCTTGGCAATCACTTCAAAAACTTCATTTGGTAAAACCAATTAGCTTTGATTTGATTAAACCGGATGCGATTACCGGAAAGGCATATAAATATTGGGGGCAATTCACTGATTTAGAAAATGCTGCGGAAAAAAATAAATTAAATTTTGATGTGCTTCTATCGAAACCCAAAGACAAGCAGCTATTTCATGCCTACGATACAGCAACCAAGCTTATAAGTAACCCAAAGAGCGTAAATATAATCGAATACGATTCACTACAGCAGTACGCCCAAAAGACTGTTGAACAATTACAGTTTGAGAATTAATCAACGTTACCGTATGTCAGACAAGAAAACACCCAAAGAAGCATCACAGCTGTTTCATAACATTATAAATGCTTCTGTATCGCCTAAGGCCACGGGAGACGCTAAAAAGAAAGAAGTTAAGCCGAAGGCTAAAAAGTAGCTTATGACAAAAATAGACGGAGTCCTCGACATAAGCGGAGAATTAGCTAGCCTTATAGTTTATATCGTATTTCTAAAATTATCATTTATTTTTTATAAAATATCTGTTTCACTAACCCGAAATTGGTTCATTTCATCGATTGTAATTTATTTAGTACTTACATACTTTTATTTCGAATCAGTAAACCAATTTCATTACTACTTACGTGATAATCAAATAGCTTACATAGAATTTGGCCATGCAAGTCTTGAATTAATAATGCTCATGCTTTTTTCATTTTTAAACGCATTCATATTGATTGGATTTGTAGTACATAAACGCAGTTTAAAAAAGTAAAAAATGCTCCATGGTCTAACACGTATACAGTCTCCTGACAACACCAACGATTGCGAAGAGAGATAAACTCGGCTCCTTCTGACTTCCGACCTCTGACTTCCGATCTCCAACTCAAATTACAAAAATATTGTAACGGTATAGGCGATACGGATGTCTTATAGCCATGAAATTACAACTACTCCTTTTAACCTTATTTACACTGTTACTTTGCAATCTTTCTAACGCGCAAACGTCGGACGGCAAAATTTCTGGGACCATTTTAGATGATACTAAAAAACCGCTCGATGGCGCAACGGTGGTCTTACTTGCTGCAAAAGATTCGTCCGTTGTGAGCAACCAGCTTGCCAATCCCGATGGCAGCTTTACTTTTCAAAATATAAAAGACAATACTTATATCGTTAAAGTCACCTATATCGGTTATAAAAATTACAGCAGCGGCAACATCGTTGTCGGAGGTCAAAAAAAGGTTAAATTGCCGGCGATCACCTTATCATCCACCGGGAAAACATTGAGCGGCGTAGGTGTAACCGCGCAAAGGTCATATGTTCAGCAAAAGATCGACCGCACGGTAGTGAATGTAGGCGCTTTGATATCCAACACCGGCGCCAATGCATTGGAGGTACTGGAGAAAACGCCGGGCGTCCAGGTAGATGCCGATGGTAATATCACCTTCAAAGGGAAAAGCGGGGTATTGGTGATGATCGATGATAAGCCGACCTATCTTTCAGCGCAAAACCTGGCTACTTATTTGAAGTCCTTGCCTTCTTCAGCCTTGGATCAGATCGAGCTGATGGATAACCCTCCCGCCAAATATGATGCCGCCGGGAACGCAGGTGTGATCAATATCAAAACCAAAAAGAATGCCATAAGGGGATTTAATGCTGTGGTATCAGCCAACTACGCGCAGGGCTTTTATAAACGCACCAACGAGAGCATCAATATGAATTACCGGGTAAACAAAGTGAATTTGTTTGCAAACATTTCTTATAGCGGTGATAAGAATTACAGAAGGCTTGAAATTGACCGCAACTACCTGGATGCAAATGGTAACACCACATCGTCACTAAAGGATATCTCCTATTTCAGGCCGACAAATCACAACACCAATATTAAGGCAGGGATGGACTTTTTTATATCGCCAAAAACTACCTGGGGTATTGTATATACAGGCGATATATCGAACAGTCACGACAGCAGCCCGGTGTTCAGCTTGTTATATGGGGCAAACGGTGGTCTTGATTCAACGATCAATACGCTCAATACTTCTAAAAACAAATTTAACAGCAACGGCATTAACCTAAACTTCACCCATAAATTTGACAGTACAGGCCGACAGCTAACCTTTGATTTGGATTACATACATGATGTATCGGGCAGTAATCAAATGTTTGTAAACAATACTTTTTTACCCGACAACACCTTAACCAACTCAACAACGCTGACCGATAATTTACCTGCTGTTATCAATATTTACTCAGCAAAGGCTGACTATTCTCACCCGCTTGAGGGCAAAGCAAAGATCGAGGCAGGCGTAAAAACCAGCTATGTAAATACAGATAATGCCGCCAATTACTTTAATGTGGTTGACGGGGTAAGCAATGTTGATTACAACCAAACCAACCGGTTTTTATACAAAGAGAATATAAATGCTGCCTACGTCAACTTTAATAAAAATTTCGGCCGGTTCTCCATACAAACAGGCTTGAGGGCGGAAAATACCAATGGCGATGGCCACCAGCTTGGCAACGCCCAAAGACGCGATTCGTCATTTGTAAATCACTATACCGACTTGTTCCCCACTGCCTATTTCTCCTACAACATTGATACAGCGGGCCACAATGTGATGGTGCTTTCCTATGGCCGCCGCATTGGGAGGCCAAACTACGGCAGCTTAAACCCTTTTACGTTTTTCGTTGATGAGTTTACACAGTTTTCCGGCAATCCTTTCCTGAAGCCGCAGTTTACAGATAATTACAAGCTGGCCTATAGCTACAGGAGCTTGTTTACTGTTGCATTTACCTATAATTACACAACTAATGTTCAGGGGGAAACCATTCATAGAAACGGCCCAATTTTCATCAGTACCCAGGGTAATATAGGGCAGCAGAAACTGTTGGATCTTTCTGTTAGCAGCAATTTTCAGCCTGCCAAATGGTGGTCGGTTAATTTTTATGCCGAGGAATACCGCAATTCTTACCAGGGTGAGTTTTATACCGGTTATCTTAACCAGTCGCAATATTCGTTTTCCGCCAATGCAAGCAACCAATTTACTCTCCCGAATGGCTGGAGCGCCGAGATAAGCGGCTTTTATAATAACGGTGGTACTTACGGCCAGTTTGTTCTGTTACCCAAAGGAATGCTCAATGCTGCACTTCAGAAGAAGATCTTGAACAACAAGGGATCCATCAAATTAAATGTGCGCGATATCCTGCACACGTTTAAACCAGACGGCACAATTACTAATATTCAGAACGCAACTGCCACATTCAACAACTTCGTAGACACCCGCGTAGCAACGCTGGCATTCGCTTACAGTTTTGGCAAATCAACCAACACGCCTCAAAAACGTGAAACCGGCGGCGCAGACAGTGAACAAAGCAGGGCGCATTGATTTTGGTTTCATAGGGACTGACATCAGCCCCAGCCAGTTCGGTCGTCGGCACCCGAACTTTTTTAATTTAAGTGCCGACACTCAAATTGAAGCTGAGCATTAGCTATTAACCCTGCATTTTCAGTACCGAATGCATATTCATACCCTCGCGGATCAATTTGATCTTTCCATTTTCTGCAACGAGCCGCCCCATGTACATCTGTTTATAAGGCTTACCATTCCACATACAATCAACTTCATACTCGGCAAAAACCTGGTCGGGCGTTTCTATATAAGACTTGATATTGATGAATTTAAATTCCGGGGCCACTTTAAGTATCCCTGCGATCATGTTCCTGATATTTTCTGGCCCCTCGGTTCTCCAGCCTGCACCTAATGAGGCTAAATAAGGAAGTTCGATTGCACCCTCGGAGGCAAAAAAAGTTGCCAATTTATCCGGATTTTGAATATTGCTGAGATAGTCCTGCAATAATTCTTTCGCTGTTTTCATTGTCTTATTATTTAATAGATTTTTGAATGATTGTCTATCGATTTGTTAATACGAAGTTCCAATCATTCCTCATCACGGGCGTTGATGTTTGATAAATAAAAATGTGACAAATGTCACAGGGAGAAGAGTGTTCCCAATTAAGATTTTTTAACTGCCTTGCTCCTAACCCGGCTCAATGTTTCGCGGGTAATGCCAAGATAAGAGGCAATCATACTTTGCGGTATTCTTAGAGCGAATGAAGGGTATTTTTCAATGAAGTTCCTATATTTTTCGTCGACCGACAGGCTGATCGAGTCGTGAATGCGGTTTTGTGATGCGACAAAGCTACGCTGTACAATAGCGTTCTGCATGTCGTTAAACGCAGGTATTTCTTTACATATAGCCGAAAATTTGTGATTATCGATCAGGATTATTTCGCTCTCTTCAATCGCATCTATATTGAAGCGCGAGGGTTGGCCGGACATTAAAGATTCCCTGTCACCGGTCCACCAGTTTTCCATTGCAAACGCAATCACATGCTCAAACCCCTTTTCGTCGACTGAATAAGTTCTCACCAATCCTTTTGAAACAAATGCATGCTTTTTCCATAAATCTCCTTCCTGTAACAAATATTGCTTTTTTCGCAATTTCCTGGTGATGCTGCAGGACCGGATCCATTCGTGCTGTTCTTCCGTAAGGGAAATTTGCCGGTCTAAATATTTCTTAAATACGTCGTACACATCTTTTTGAAATAAAAATAACAGAAATCCCGTGTAATATCTTGCAAATAAAATATCTGCATTTAAGAATTTCAATGTTTTCGACCCTGAGTTGCGGACTTGCGCGGGAGAGAAGCCATCTCAAAATCCAGCAATTTATATTTCACAGCATAATCATATTGTTGTTTTGTCAGGTAAATTATTGCGTTCTCATATCGAAGGTTATAGAAACTACCCAGTAAATTATTCTCGCGGCCTAAGCTTTTTATAAATGCCGGGAACTTCGCGTCAAGCCATCCGTCTGCTGCTTTGAAAACATATGAATGAATTTTACTGTTAAATGAATACTGTAGCTTTATACCACCATCTATTTTCTTTTGATTAATCTTCACAGCATTAAATGCACCATGTGTTATCTGGCAAAGACGGCTTAACATACTGGTAAAGGAGGCTTGATCCCTAAACGCGGAATCCAATGAATAGACCACACGCGGAAAATTAAACAGCAATCTACCTGTCGAGTATCGATCGTCGGCATCAATAGCATCCAGCGCCTTGACTATTTCCTTGTTTGAGAGATGTGCAAAAAGTCCAATCTTTTTCCATCCTGCTATGGCGCTATCTATTTTTTGCGACGTCAGTGCATTGTCGTAACTATCCATGCTTACAGTCATGTAAGAAAAAATGGTGGGCTTCATGAATACTTCCGTTTGTTTTCTGCTTAACGCTATGATGGCAGATTGACGAATATTGCCATTAGTGCTTTTACCGGGATTAAACATGATACTGTGTAGTTGGTAAGGTGATTGCTGGTCTATCAAAACCTTGTTAAAAATCCGGTAAAAATCTTCAACAAAGATGTCTTTAGGTGTGATTTTCCCATCCTTAGCCTTATAATTGCTGATCGGAAGACTGGTATATTTATATCTACGACCATTACTAATCAGACTTACCTTGAATCGGATACCCGGTATAGAAAACGAAGTATCAGGGATTGGGATATAACTAAAATCAGTAAAGTTGAGATCAGGCACTATTGAAGCTATCCCACTATGTAGCTGCTCAAGCCACACATTGGGATCATCAGGATAGCTGGCCAGGTCAAATGTCCGCTCTAACCGGCAATAGTCATTCAACTGAGATGCCGACTCTATTTTTCCGTCCTTAATATCGTTTTCCAGGCGGACATAGGATGAATCGCTAACAATACCATTTTTATGCAAATCATTTGCAATTGGCAGCAATCTGTTCGGTGCCAGCCATTCCAGACGCGAACTCATTTCTGTCAAACTACCGAGCATTTGCAGTTCAGCTACATAGCGGCCTGAGTCTATGCCTTTCTTTGTATAAGTATAAACCCTATCTGTAAGCAAACCTGACTTCTTAATTTTCTCTAATAGAGCATGAAGCGACGTGTTAATACTATCCTGAATTTTTTTATTGGGATGACTATTACCATAAGAAAACATACTGCCGGTTCTATGTGGGTCTATATGATATGTTTTTTGTATCAGAATATTCACCAGCCCTCCAAGTATCATAATACGGTAAGAAGCTGGATATTTATCTCTTAACTCTTTTTCCAGCGTTGGCCGTTCTTTGACCGTTATAACCCCATATTTAATAAGACTGTCAATAGCTGCAGGTGGTGACTGACCAAAAACATTGTTAAACAAGCTGCAAAAAATGATAAATGTGATAAGGCAACGTTTCATAACAACGATGAAGATAAACATTGTCGTCTGATTTATCAATGGGAGATACTTTGCAACTCCTACCCAACACAATCATTTAACTTTCGATTTGAACTGCAGACTTGCGACTAAGGACTTCGGGCTGTCCCCCTCTAGATTTTAATCGGTCAAATACCCACCCTCGTCGATTATATCCTTAGCTATGTCTATTATCCTATCTAAAAAAGGAAATAATGCTTTGTTTTGCGAAAAAACCAGCAATAAACTTTTATGAAATATATCTTTACTATACTGTTATCTACATTCGTTTTGGCATTTGGCGCCAAAGCACAGAACTTCCCGGGACCTCCTCCTGGTGGCGCACCCGGAATAATCGGTCACATCTCGGGTACGGTGATCGACTCGGTCACAAAAAAACCTATCGATTATGCAACGGTTGCCTTATTTACCGTTGACGGCACAGCTCCTGTCAATGGCGTGGTAACAGACGAAAAAGGGAACTTTAAACTGGAAAATATTCGTTCCGGAAGCTATAAAATTACCGTCAGCTTTTTAGGATACCCTTCAAAAACTATTAGTCCGATAATTACTACCCCTTCAAAACCTGACAAAAACCTTGGTGCAATTATTCTTGCTCCCAGCCAGCGTGCATTGAAAGAAGTGTCGGTTGTTGGCCAGGCTGCCTTGGTTGAGAATAAGATCGATAAGATCGTTTACAATGTAGAGAAGGATATCACCGCTTCAGGCGGTACGGCTACGGATGTATTAGGCAAGGTGCCGATGGTTTCTGTCGACATGAATGGTAATGTATCTGTTCGTGGCGACCAGAATGTACGGATATTGATCAACGGTAAATCTACTGGCGCTTCGGCTGCCAACCTTTCGGACGTACTTCGCTCTATCCCTGCCGACCAGATCAAAAACATCGAGGTGATCACCTCTCCTTCCGCCAAATATGATGCAGAAGGCTCAGCCGGTATCATCAACATCATCACCAAACAAAAAAATGTTTCAGGCTTCAGCGGGTCGATCAATGGTGGTGTGGGCACGCGTCAGAACAACGGCAACATGAACCTGAACTACAACCAGGGCCGTTTCCATGCTTCGGCAAACTTAGGTGGGTTCGCCAGCTGGCCGCAAACCAGTACTTCGGATCTTGAACAGGCTATTCACACTGACTCGATAAATAGCACTACGTCAACAAAAGGTACCAGCAGGGTATCGCGTCACGCTATTTTCAGTTCGGTAAGTGCAGGATACGATTTCAATGCTTACAACAGTATCAACTCTACCTTCAGGTTGATGCATTTCCAGTTTACGACGGATGGTAGTTCGAATACTATTGCCGCCGTTCCTTATTCGTTTAGCTCGACCGGGAAAAATGCATTCAGCAATTTTGACTGGAATTTAGACTATACCCATAAGTTTGATGAAAACGGGCACGAACTGGATTTCTCAACCCAGTGGAGCCGGGGTTCGGGGATAAACAATTATACGAACATGTATACCGCAGCATTCCAGAGCCTGCAGAACGATATCAACAGCACTAATAATGAGTATACGTTCCAGTTGGATTATACCCTGCCGGTAAGCAAGGTAGTTAAGGTAGAAGCTGGCGCCAAAAGCATTATCAGGCGCATCAACAGCGTTTCTGATTATTACGATTTTAGCGGCGCTGACCGTATATTCGACACAGCGCTTTCAAACGTTTACAAATACAACCAGGACGTTTATGCTGGTTATACTGTGTTTACCTTTACGCTGCCTCAAAAATGGTCTATCCTGGCGGGCATAAGGGACGAGAACACCAATATCCATGGCGACCCGGTAAATGCATCGCAAAACCTGCAGTCGTTCAGCCAGAACTACAACACTTTCATTCCAAGCTTAACATTGCAAAAGCAACTGGAAGGCAACAACACCTTGAAATTGATTTATTCTAAACGTATTTCAAGACCGAGTCTGCAGTTCCTGAACCCATTTACTAATACCAGTTCGCCGCAGAACCAGACGGTGGGTAACCCTACGCTGAATGCTGAGACATCTGACTCTTATGAGCTTGATTACAACGCGTTCTTTGGATCATCATCGATCACTATTGGCGCGTACTATAAGCATACGCATAACCTGATTGAAGGGATTGCTGCCCCTATATCGGTAATCGTAAACAGAAACGGCGTTGATACAACTGAAGGCGGCACACTTACCCGCTACCAGAACATTGGCAATAACAACTCAATCGGCGGTACTTTCTTCGGTAGCGTAACACCATTCAAGATA
>JACXTT010001290.1_pt1 | contig 42140 bp, 29 predicted proteins | sample 9270951 | NCBI WGS metagenome assembly JACXTT01 (sample SAMN15532306, study PRJNA645909) | rock metagenome | isolation source: weathered quartz diorite | place: Puerto Rico | collected 2017-06-21
GTGGGATTGGCGGTCGCTGACGCGCAGTACGGCGCCTCCTTGGCCAGCGAGGGTGCCTGCCCGACCTGCGAAGCGGTACGGTTGAAGCCGCCAGGACGAAACCCCTGCGAGAACGTGTAGTACGCCATGATGTCCGGGGCGATGTGCCACGTCAGGTTGACACGGCTGCGGTAACCGCTCTCGCTCTTGTCCAGGTTGATGGGGAAGCCGCAGTACCCCGGGGTGCCTGTGCAGACACCGTTCGCATGGTCGACAACGTAACCGATGGGGCTGGCGCTCGTGGTCTCGCTGTACCACTCGGAGCCGTGCTCGAACTCCTTGTAATCGTAGTGGCGGGTGCCGGCGGTCAACGTCAGTACCTTGGGGACGATGTCGACGTCGACCGAGGCGAAAAAGGCCGTCTGCTTGTAGCCGCGCTGGTCGTCCTCGCCGAAGGCGTTGTTGATGTTCACACGCAGGGTCGGATCGCTCGCGAAGGAACCCGGCACCGGGCCGACCGCGGACAGACAGTCGATGCGGCTCGCCGCAGGGCCCGTCGTGGCAGCCAGCAGGGCGGCGGGACTGCACTGCGGAATGCCGAGGTAGTTGAAGTTCATGTTGTCGTTAATGACGAACTTCTCCCAGAACACACCGAGCAGCCCGCGGACACGGCTCTCGGGGTCCGTGCTGATGCGCAGCTCGTGGCTCGAGTGAGTGTTATTGACGATGTCCTTCCACTGGCCGGTCGGCGCATAGCACTGCAGCGAATGGCCGGCGAGTGAGGGGAAATTCGTCGAATTAAAGTATCCGGACCCTGGTCCGATGCAGCCGTAGTACGAGCCGACGACGCTGCGCATGTAGTTGGAATAGTCCTGCTGCCCTTCGATGTTGCGGTCCATGTAGCTGCCGGTGTAGACGGCGCTCAGACTCGCGATCTTGCCGCTCAGCGTCCAAGCGGTGCTCTCGTAGCGGTCCTTGCTGTAAGCCGGGGTGAAAGCGGCGATCTGATAATTCGCCAGCGCGGTGCCGCTTGAATCGAACGGATAGGTGTAGAAATAGCCATCCGCCTTGAAGTCCTGGTAGTTTTGCTGCAGCAGCACGTTCCAGTCGTCATTGATCTTATACAGCCCGGAAAGCCGGAAGCCGCCGTAGTTGGCCGGATTGGTGCTCGTGCCGAGGACATTGGCGTTGTTGGCCGTCGGATTCACCCCGGCCAGCAGCTGAGGTGAATTGGAAAGATAGCCGATCGTGGAGGGCACATTGTCGATGTAGCCGCCGCGATGATCGGAGAAGACGACTGCGCGCACTGCCAGGGTGTCCGCGATCAGCGGCACGTTGAGCACTGCGTTGAGGTTGTTGTTCTGGGCGCCGTGAGCCGTGGTCCCGTAGCCGGCATTGGCCTCGAAGGTGGTGGAACTCAGATTGGGTTTGTTCGTGATGTAGCGAATGGCACCGGCCTGTGCGCCGCCGCCGAACAGGGTGCCCTGCGGGCCCTCGAGTACTTCGATGCGCTCCATGTCGACCACGTACACGTCGTTGTTTCGGGCCGGGAACTGCATCGACTGATCATCGAGGTACAGCGCCACGTTCGGGAACGCGGCCGTCGTCGATTGCGACTGATTGCCCGAGCCGATCCCGCCCAGGCCGCGCACGAAAATGTTGCCGGTGCCGGGGCCGTTGCCGCTGAAGGTGACGTTGGGCGTGTACTTCAGCAGATCATTGAAGGACACCACGTTCAGCTGTTTCAGCTGGTCGCCGGTGATCGCCTGGACCGTGATCGGCACGTCCTGCAGCCTCTCGACGCGCCGCTCTGCCGTGACGACTACCTCCTGCAGCTCGCCCGCCCCGCCCGCGGCCGAGCCCGTTTCGGCCGGTGCCGCAAACACGACGGATGTGCTTGGCGCCCACAAGATTGCTGCCACAGCCGCGGAGATCTTTGGATTAGGCTTCATCGCGCAGTCTCCCGAGAGTTCGTTGTGATTTTGCCACTCGAACGCATCCCCCGCCGGAGCGGCTCCCCACCGGACTTCTATACCACGCACCCCGGCGCGCGCTTGAATACTTGAATAAACGCGCCATCAGCGCAGCACGCTGGCGCTCCCCCAAAGAGGAGCTTGACTTGCACCGAAACTGGGGCTCCGAAACGTGCGCTGAAAACCGTGTTGCGCCGAAACATCGCACGGCTGCCGTACCGACCCCGAACCAGCGCCGTCGGGTCAGGCTGGAGTCGACGATTGGCGCCCAGACAAACTCGAATGTGAACGCCAGAGTCCCGGCGGCAAGGATCGCCCCCACGCGCTGCACCGGCACCCCTGCATTGACGAGGCTGCTGCTGAGCGCAAGGCCGATCACCCCGACGGGCCAGGCTGTGCAGGCGTGGAGAAAAAAGAACGTGAACGGCGGACAAGTGCCCGGGGGATCCCGAGCGGCGTCGCGTCCGGAGCTCAAACCGCCTCGAGCAGTTGCGCGGCGCGCTTGTAATCTCGCGGTGCGACCCAGAACAGCATGCCGAACCGACCCTCTCCGGCCGCGACCGCGTCAATCGCAATGATGTTGATCTTTGCCGCCGCCAGCTTACCGACGGGTGGCAGCGCGGCCCCGAGCTCGTCGGTTCCCTGCGCGAGAAAGGCGCGCTTGGGCCGGCTCAATTTCCACTTGTGGCGCTTTGCGGCCGCCTTGAGGCCCGCGATGTCGGTGGTCACGACGTCGACCTGCGCCTTGTTGCGCCCCTGCGGAAACCCGGTGAACGCGAGCAGATTGACGTTGGCGTCGCGCAGCGCCTCGAGGATCCCAGCGGCCTCCCCGGGCCGGCTCGCGACCGTGACATAGGCGTATTCCACCTGGCGAATCGTGGTTGGCATTGGTGGCTCCCTGATGAGCCCAATTAACTGCCGGGCAGCCCGGTCGTCGCACTCTCCCCCGAAGCTCCCCAGTTAAAGGTTGCTCCGCTTGCCATTTTCCGGAGCACACAACCACTCCGGTCGGTTGGCGACCGATCCCGCGAGCTCAGGCATGAGCGTCGCTAGACGATCTCTTCCAGCTCGCGTTCTCTTTCCCTGCGGGGTTTCGTTTCGGCCGTGGGTGCCGTGCGAACCGGCTCTACCTGCCGTCGATCGCCTTCGGTCACAGGCTGGTCCGGTTCGTGCTTCCGCGCCTTCTTCGCCGTCCACGATCTGAAGAGTCTCTCTTCATAGCACATGACAGCTCTCCTTCCGTCGAGCGCATTCCATCATGGGGCTCCCCACCCCGCAGGATAGCGCCGGGCCGTCGGGATAGCACCTGGCTAAGAATAAAGGGGCGGCTGGACTACGCCGCCCCCCTCGCTGGACCGATGAGACGTGCCAATTGACGGGTTCGCGCCGGCCTTTGCTATTGATGCACCCTAACCGTGCCCGCCGTCACGATTCCGGACGTGGTTGACCTACTTCGACGGCAACGCTGTGTTGGCCAACGCCTCGTTGTAACCGCAACCTAATGAAACTTCGGCTCGATCGTGGATCTCCCAGCCGAGCTCCCTCAGCGCAGTGCGTGCACGGGGTGACACTGAACCTGCGAGCCAGAGCTCACGTGCCCCCGCGTCGTGCGGCAGTGCCTCGCGGATGGCCCGCTCGTACGCCGCGACGTCCGCAGTCCACTGCAGGTTGTCGAAGGCGCCGAAGACCGTCACGCGCCCGTCGGCAAGCTGAGCGGTCGGCACGCGCAGGCCCGCCAGGATCCGAGCCACGGGCCAGCGGGAGTGAAAATGCAGCAGGAGGCAGGTGCTGCTTAGAAAGACTTCGATCTCGTCTTCAGCGGTGAGCGTGCTCGCGTGGCGGAGCAGCTCTGCGCGTCCCTCCACACCCTCGACCCCCTGCACCGCATCGGCGAGCAGCGTCTGGCGCGTCGGGGTCAGCAGCAGTGTGTTCTCGAAGCTTTCGATCTCGGCAGGACTCAGGCCATAGCCGGCCAACGCTTCGTGTCGGCGCTTGCGCAGTAAGGCGGGATCTTCGTTGTAGATGACGTCGAGCGCGTGCCGTACCTCGCCTGCAAATGGCACTCCGACCGGCGCGAAACGCACTCCGAAGCTCGCAGCTGCATCGACTCTGGCGAGGCGCCTGACGGCTCGGCCCAGCACCTCGTTGTTGGTATAGGGATCGACGTGCAGCTGGGCGTACCAGCGTCGTTCGGCGGCCGAAAGGCCGAGATAGCGATCAGCGTACCGCTTTGCGGCGTGCTCCGCCTGCCCTGCCCGTCCACCCCCCTTCTTCTGCGAGTCATCCCCCTTCGAAGATGACCGCACCTGCGCCGCGATTTCCCCGGCCTGCGCTTTGTAGCCGCCGAAAAGATGCGCGATGCCCTTCGGTATCCCGATCACGGTGCCGACGGGATTCAGGGCCACCTGCACGAGCGACCGGGCATCCTCCTCCATGCCACGGCTCACGGACTTGAGGACGACCTCCGTCTCGGAAGTTCTCGCAATCGTCGTCAACGCTGCCACTTCGCGCAGCCGCACCGCGAGAGCGTCGTACCCGTAGGCCGGGAAGACGCCGAAGCGGCTCTCGACGATGTAGTGGTGCATCAGCCCGTCGCTGTGCACCGGATTCTGGATGTGAAAGCCCTCCCCCGCGACCTGGATTGGCGTCAGGCTCGCATCGGGTGGCTCATCGGCCGGGGTCTCGAAGTCGCCGGCCGCGCCGAGCCGGGCCACACCGAGCAGGGTCGCACCGAGCGCGACGGCGCTCGCCGCAGGGATGGTCGGTGGTCGCATGCCAGCCTCGCAACATGGGAAAGTTCCGGGGTGCCAAGATTACCCGTTGCGGGCGCGCGGTTAGCGCGATTCGAACGACGTGGGCAACTCAACGCTACCCCACACCCTCCGCCGGTGCGCGCGTCATGAGTCGAGCGATGCAATCCCGTGCGGGATAGCGAATTTCACGAGACCCGTGATGTCCCGGCTCTCGAGTTTGCGCATGATGCGGCCGTCAAGTGGCGCGCAGTGCTTCGGTCACCGCCACCCGCGCCGCGCGCAGCGCGGGCAGGAGTCCGCCGATCAGCCCCATCGCCAGCGCCCAGATGACACCGACCGCGGCGAGTCCTGCGCTCACATCCAGCCGAAAACTGAAGCCGAAGGGACTTACCGACATTCTGTGGAAGAGTGCCCACGCAAGCATCATCCCGAGCAGCGCGCCCGGCAAGGCGAGCAGGATCGACTCGCACAGGATTGAGGCGACAATCGACGCCGAACCGAAACCGATCGCGCGGAGCGTGGCGATCTCTCGGCGCCGGGAGTCCACAATCGCGTACATCGAATTCACCGCACCCAGCGTCGCGCCGATCGCCATGATGGAACCCACGAAATAGGCGGCGAAGTTCAGCAGCCCGTTCAGTTGCCTGATTCCCTCCTCAATCGCATCGCGCTCGCGTCGGACTTCCAGGTGCAGCGTCGGATGGGCCTCGAGTTCGTGGCGCAAGGCAGCGTAATCCCCCGGGGATTGCAACATCGCCGAAACCTGCGTGTAGGTGTTGCTGCTGAAGGTCGACATGAGGATCTCGGCGTCGGTCAAAACGATGCACTGCTGTGCATCTCCCTGCTCGAAGTGCCCGACGATGGTCCAGTCGATGCCGCGGATCGGGCGTGCGGCGCCGATCTCGAACCCCGTGAACTGGCGAACGCAGGGAACACTGGCGATGAGCTCGTGCAGTCCTGGATGGAACACCCGGCCCTCGGTCAAGCGCATCTCGGGCTGGAACTCGTCGAAAGGGGCACCCGTGGTCCCGATGAGCGGGAAGAAAATCCGCGTGCCCGTCACGCGCCTGCGACCCTCGAGGAGCACCATGGTTTGAAACTCCACGATGGGTTTGCCGTCACTGCCCTTCCTGATTCCCGGCAGGTCACGGATGGTGTCGGCCTGGTCCCTGGGGACGCTGCTCTGGATGCCGCGGGCGCCGAGGCTGTTCAGCACCACGCGGTCGTCGCGCACATTACCCAACGCCTGCCGGCGCGCCCCGGTACCCATTGACAGCATCGAGATCAGCACGCCGACCGCGCAGGTCACACCGATAGTGATCGTCAGGACCGAGCCGACGCGCCGTGTGAGGCCCGACAGGCTCATCAGCAGCAGTGCAACGAATTGCCGGGCGAAGGTCACGCTGCCCCGTGCCCCCCCAGTGCAGTAGCCACTTTCAGCCTCGCGGCGAGCGCCGCGGGGACGGCGGCGCTGACCAGCGCCACGAGCACCCCGCACGCAAGGCCGATGACGACCACGACGCCCGGCATGGAAAGCCCGAGCACGAATCGGGCCGCGAGCGGAAGGATGAGGGTCGCCAGAGCGAGCCCACCCGCGGCGCCTCCCAGGAAGACCACCAGTGCCTCCGCGAGTATCAGCAGGAACACCACCCGATCGGTGAAGCCAACAGTCTTGACCACGGCGAGCTCCGGCGTACGCTCGTGGATCGACTGAATCATCATTGTGGTGGTCGCAAACAGCAGCGCCACGAGTACGGCGCCGACCACTGCCCGGATCAGGAAGTCGAAGTCACCGATGGACTGCACCGACGCCTGCGCCAGCTCGCGTAGCGATTCAGTCTTCGTTTCGTGGGACGAATTGGCGAAGAGCCGGTCGATTGCATCGGCCACCGGTACGGCGAGCTTCGGATCGGAGACCGCGACGTTGAAATGATTGACGGTGCCCTTGCGGCCCGCGCGGGCTTCATCCAGGTAAGGGAAACTGATGATCACGATGTATCGGCCCCCACCGACGTCGCTGTCGGTGAAGGTGCCGACGACATCGAACGCCCAGTCGGTCGAGCCGCTTTTTTGCGCGATCGCAAACTTCAAAGGGATGTGATCGCCGACTTTCCAGCCGTACTTCTCCGCCACGATATCTCTGATGAGCATTGCGGTGCGTGAGTCGCGAAAGGCGGCGACGTACTGGGGCGCTATCGTGTAGGTGAACGCCGACGGCCAGTCATCCTCCGGACTCACCGCCACGATGCCGATCCCCTCGGTGGGCTTTTGATAAGTGGCCCCGGAGAGCTCCACGGGGATAGCCACCTTCACTCCGGGTACTGAACGGATCTGATCGAGCAGGCCCAATGGGAGCGGTTGGGCGATAAAGCTCAGGCGGCTGTGGACGATCAGCAGATCGGCCCGCGCGGCCGCGACCGCGTGCGCGACCCCGGTCTTCAGGCCCTGCAACACGCCGAACAGGGCAAAGGCGACGCTGACCTGGAGGAAGATGAGGACGGTTCTGCCGGGCTTGCGCCAGATGCCGGACCAGATGAGTGGCAGATACTTCATGCGGCGGTCCCTGTCCGAGCGTCCCTCAACCGGTCAGCACCCGCCGCAATCATGAACCGCGGCCACCGACAACGCACGTTTCTGTTATCAAACGGCCTCCAGGCGCCGCACCGGAGGGCGGTGAACCCGGAGTGAATGAACTGCACACTTTTTGCGCGAGTGCCGAGAACTGCATCACGTGCGCACCGCTTTCGCTGGCCCGCGCTGGCACTTTCCATCAAATTGAGCCTGCGGAATCGCATCCCGATATCGGCTGTGGACACAAGCGCAACACCTGCGAAACCTGTGCAGATCAGGGCAGTGCCACGTTGGGTGGACAGGCTTCTCATCGCGCTCGTCATCTACGTCGTCGCGAGCTCGGTTTGCGTGCTCGCCGGCGCCGGCGGACCCGTGATCAGCCGTTATGTCGGAATGCTCTCCAACCAGCCGGCCGTGCTCGGCAGCCTGGTCATCGTTGCGGCCGCCGCCCGCCGTGCAGTCCCCGGGCCGGTGCGCAATGCGTGGACGTCGCTCACGATCGCGCTCGCCCTGTTCTTCACGGGCTTAAGCGTCTCTTTCGTTTCCTGGCTCATCGGCGTTGATCCCTTCCCGGGTCCGGCCGACATCTTCTTCTGTGCGTTCTATGCGGCCGTCGCGGCCGCCGCCCTGTTTCTGCGCCGGGCCAGTGCGCTGCGCGTACCCTGGATCCAGCTGTCATTGGACGCGACGATCTTCGTGGTGGGTTTCGGAGCGTTCTTCTGGTTCCTGGTGGTCCACCCGGCGGCGCTCCGCGCCGAGGTCAACCTGCTGAAGGAAGGCCTGAGTCAGGCGTACGTGGCGCTCGACTGTCTGATCCTGCTGCTGCTGGGAGTACTGCTGCTCACCAGGGACGGGGAGGCGCGTATACCACGGATTCACGCACTGCTCGCAAGCGGATTCGCGCTCCTGTTCCTCGCCGACATCATCTGGTCACTTGCCAAGATACGCGGCGACTACCTGCCGGGAGGGTGGCTCAACGTGCTGTACCTCTGCTGCTACGTGCCCGTGGCCGCCGCCGGGCGCGAGCAGCTGGCCAGCTTTGGCACCCCCGTCCGCCCGATGCGGAAGAAACCCGATGCTCTGTCGCGCTCGCTTCCCTCGGCCGCGATGCTGGCGGCGTTTGCGGTCCTGATCTATTTCAACCGGGGTGACATCCGCGGCCCGGCCGCCATCGTCACCACGATGGTGTTCGCGCTCACGCTGCTGTACATGGCGAGACAGGCTGTGGTGTTGCGCATGGCGGAGAATCGCCACGCCTCGCTGATCGCGAACGCCTCGGACGTCATCATGATCGTCACGGCAGATGGCGTGCTGCGCTTTGCCTCCCCCGCGTGCGAACGCATGTTCGGCTGGAAGCCGGACGCGATCATCGGCAGACAGCTTTCCGAGCTGTGGGCCGGCGAAGACAGCGAACGGCTCAGAATGTTTCTGGCCGAGGTCGCCGTCACGCGTTCCGGAACCGTTGGTCCGGTCGAGCTGCGTATCGCACTGCACGCGGAGCAGCGCACCATCGAGGCTGTCGGCAGCAACCTCGCGCTTGACTCCGCCGTGCGCGGGCTGGCGCTCAACTTCCGCGACATCAGCGACCGCAAGGTGCTCGAGGAACAGCTGCGCCAGATGGCATTTCATGACCCGCTCACGCTGCTGGCGAACAGAAATCTGTTCCGCGACCGCGTGCAGCACGCGCTGACTCTCGCGCAGCGTCAGCGCACCTCGGTGGCGGTCATGTTCCTCGATCTCGACAACTTCAAGAACATCAACGATTCACTCGGTCACGATGCCGGTGATCGCCTGCTGCGCACGGTCGCGCAGCGGATCGCGAGCGCGAGCCGGTCTTCGGATACCGTGGCGCGGCTCGGTGGAGACGAGTTCGCCGTTCTGCTCGAGGGGGTCACCTCGATCGCCGAAGTCCAGCGCCTGGCCGAAGCACTGATAAAGATTCTGGACAAGCCCTTCGCCCTCGAGGGTCGGGAAGTGCGGGTGACGGCGAGCATCGGCATCGCCTCCTCGTCCGCCGAAGCCGGCGCCGAGACTCTGCTCAGCAATGCCGACATTGCCATGTACCACGCCAAGGCGGCGGGTAAGAATCGCTACGCCACTTTTCACCCGCGGATGCAGGACGTGCTCCGGGAGCGGATGCGCTTCGAGGCAGATATCGTCCGGGCGCTCGCGCAGGAGGAATTCTTTCTCGAGTATCAGCCGATCGTCGACCTCGGAACCAGGAGCCTCCTCGGTGTCGAGGCCCTCGTGCGCTGGCGCCACCCGCAGGCTGGCGTTCTGATGCCGGCGCGGTTCATTCAGGTCATCGAGGAAGGCGGTCACGTCGCTGCGCTTGGCCGCTGGGTGCTCAAACAGGCCTGTCGCGACCTGTGTGCGTGGCGCAAGTCGATAGCCGGTGGGTCGGCCCTGCGACTCGCGGTAAACATCTCGGGCCGCCATCTCGAGCAGGGTGATCTGGTGCTTGACGTCAGACAGGCGCTGCTCGAATCCGGACTCGAGCCTGACAATCTCGTCATCGAGCTGACCGAGAGCACGATCATGGACAACACCGGCGTGAACCTCGAGCGATTCGGGCGCCTGAAGGCGCTCGGCGTTCGGCTCGCGATCGACGACTTCGGCACCGGCTACTCGTCGCTGTCTTATCTGCACCGCTTCCCGATCGACATTCTGAAGATCGATCGGTCCTTCGTGAGTCGCCTGACCAATTCGGACAGCGGGCCGGAGCTCGTTCGCACCGTCGTCACGCTCGGCGAGACGCTCGGACTCGATACCGTCGCGGAGGGAATAGAGCTCGAAGCCCAGGTCGCAACGCTCCTCGCGCTCGGCTGCGTCGCGGGGCAGGGTTTTCTGTTCGCCGCGGCAAGCTCCCTCGAGCAGCTTTCGCACAGCCCGTTCGTCGCCCGCCGCAAGGCGCTATGGACAGCGCCGGCCGCCCGCGAAGCGCTGTCCGCGACCGGCCGGTTCAAGGCGCTGGAGATCACCGACCCGGAGACTCAGGGGACTGCCTGACCACAGGCGCTATCGCCTCCCGCCCGTCTCACGCTTAGACTGCCCGCTGGCCGCCAACCCATGCGGGATGTGAGATGAAGCGCGTCTCTCTGACATTCCTGATCGTTGTGCTTCCGGCGCTCTCCGCGGCCCCGCACGCCGCCACCCTCGGCGTCTCCATGGCGCTCTTCGATGACAACTTCCTTACCGCCGTGCGCGAGAGCATGAAGGAGCGGGCGGGGGAGCTCAACGTCTCGATTCAGTTCGAGGACGCGCAGAACGACATCGGCCGACAGTTGAACCAGATCCAGAACTTCATCGCGCAGAAGGTGGATGCCATCATCGTCAACCCCGTCGACACCGACGCGACGCCCAGGATGACGCGGCTCGTGGCGCGCGCCGGCATCCCGCTGGTGTATGTCAACCGCATGCCGGCCGACAAACAGCTGCCCCCCAGAGTCTCCTTCGTCGGCTCCGACGAGACGCAATCCGGCACACTGCAGATGGCCGAGGTCTGCCGGCTCCTACAGGGCAAGGGGGAGATCGTTATCCTGATCGGTGAGCTCACCAATCAATCCGCCCGCCAGCGCACCCAGGACATCTATGACGTGATCGCGCGACCCAGTTGCCGCGGCATCCAGGTGCTAGACAAGCAGGCGGCCAACTGGAAGCGCACCCAGGCCGCGGATCTCACGACGAACTGGCTGAGCGCAGGATTGCGGCCGCAGGCGGTGGTCGCGAACGATGATGAGATGGCCATCGGCGCCATTCAGTCCCTCAGGCAGGCAAGACTGCTCTCGAGAACGATCGTCGCGGGAATCGATGCCACGCCCGACGGGCTCGCCGCGATGAAGGCGGGAGAGCTCCAGGCAACCGTTTTCCAGAACGCCCCCGCCCAGGGAAGAGGAGCCGTCGACACGGCGCTCAGGCTCCTCAAGGGCGAAAGCGTGCCAAGCTTTGTCTGGGTACCCTTCGAGCTGGTGACGCCGGCCAATCTGGCGAGCTACCTCGGCAGGCGCTAAAGAATGCGCGACGGCGCGACCGACGACTGCCTTCTCGAAGTCAGGAATGTCTGCAAGGCGTTTCCGGGGGTCGTGGCCCTGGATGATGTTTCCCTGCGCCTCAGGCGTGGCACCGTCCACGCCGTGAGCGGTGAGAACGGCGCCGGCAAGTCGACCCTCATGAAGATCATCGCCGGAATCTACACGCCGGATGACGGCGAGCTGCTCCTGAACGGCCGCACGGTGCACCTCGGCTCACCCCGGCAGGCGCTGCAGAGCGGCATCGCGATGATCCATCAGGAACTGAACCTGATGCCCTTCATGAGCGTGGCGGAGAATATCTGGATCGGTCGCGAGCCCGTCAAAGCTCTGGGACTGATCAGTCATCGCGAGCTGCGCCGCAAGACCCGCGCCCTGCTCGAGCGGCTGCGGATCGAGATCGACCCGGAGGTCGAGGTGCGGACACTCTCGATCGCTGCGCGCCAGATGATCGAGATCGTCAGAGCGCTCTCCCACGAGTCGGAGCTCCTTATCATGGACGAGCCGACCTCCTCGCTCACTGAGCGGGACGCGCAACACCTGTTCGCGATCATCCGCGAGCTCAAGGCGCAGGGGAAAGGCATTCTCTACATCACGCACAAGATGGACGAGCTGTTCGAGATCGCAGACGAGGTGTCCGTGCTCCGCGACGGCCGCTACGTCGGCAGCGGGACTCCCGCGACCCTCACCCGGGAGGCGATCGTGCGCATGATGGTGGGCCGCGAGCTGTCGCAGGTGGTTCCGGGCGAGGCGGCTCAGCAGGGCCCGGTCCGGTTGGCCGCGCGCCATCTGACTCTGGAGCATCACTTTTACGACGTCAGCCTGGAGCTGCACGCCGGCGAGGTTCTCGGGATCGCAGGTCTCGTCGGATCCGGCCGCAGCAAGCTCGCCGAGGCTCTCTTCGGCCTCACACCGGCGAGCGCGGGGCAGCTGTGGATCGAGAATCGTGAGGTGCAGGTCGACTCACCGCAGACGGCGATCGCGCGCGGCATCGCCTTCGTCACCGAGGATCGCAAGGAGAGCGGCTGCTTCCTCACGCTCAGCGTGCTCGAGAACCTCGAGATCTCCGTCCTCGGCGGCGAGTTCGTCCGCCTTGGGTTCGTTCGAAGACGCGCGGTGAGCGACGCCTGCGGTGCGATGGGCGCCCTGCTGCGCATCAAGACGCCGGATCTGCACGCGCCGATCGCGACTCTCTCCGGCGGCAATCAGCAGAAGGTCCTGATCGGCCGCTGCCTCCTCACCCGGCCGAAGATTCTGATTCTCGACGAGCCGACGCGCGGGGTCGACGTCGGTGCCAAGGCCGAGATCCACCAGCTCATCGCGAACCTCGTCGCTCAGGGCACGGCCGTGCTCCTGATCTCCTCCGAGCTGCCGGAAATTCTTCGCATGAGCCATCGCATCATGGTGATGCGGGAGGGACGCGTCGCCGGATTTCTCGACCGCGCTCAGGCCGACCAAGTGAAGATCATGAATCTGGCCGCGGCATAGGCTGACACTCAAGGACAGGCATGCGGCAGGCAGTAGCACAGCAAACCATCCCGGTCGGCGCCGCGGGCCGCCCGCGAAGATTGCCACCCGAAGCGAGCATTCTCATCGTGCTGCTCGGGCTGGCGCTCACTTTCGAGCTGCTCGGCTGGATCTTCGTCAGGCAGAGCTTCCTGCTGAACGAGCAGCGCCTGGTGGTGATGATCCTGCAGGTCTCGGTGATCGGCATCATTGCCGTCGGCGTGACCCAGGTGATCATCACCGGCGGCATCGACCTGTCCTCCGGCTCGGTAGTCGCACTCGGTGCAATGGTTGCCGCGAGCCTCGCGCAATCCTCCGACGCTGCGAGAGCGGTCTACCCTGCCCTCACCGACCTGCCGGTGATCGTGCCGGTGGTGGCGGGCCTGGCGGTGGGCGCTGCCGCGGGTCTCGTCAACGGCACACTGATTGCCTGGACGTCTATTCCTCCGTTCATTGCGACACTCGGCGTGATGGTCACCGCCCGCGGACTTGCCAAGTGGTACACGCACGGTGAGCCGGTGAGCATGCTCACGGACAGCTATGCGGACATCGGCAGTGGCGCAGTTCCCGTAATGGTCTTTCTCGGCACGGCGCTGGTGTTTCACGTGGCGCTGCGTTACACGCGTTACGGCAAGTTCACCTATGCGATCGGCGCCAATCCTCAGGCCGCCCGGGTCTCCGGAATCCGCGTGGGCAGGCACCTGATCGCGGTCTACACCATCGCCGGAACGCTCTCGGGACTCGCCGGGATCGTGACCTCGGCGCGCGCCGTATCCGGTCAGGCGGGCATGGGGACGATGTACGAGCTCGATGCCATCGCGGCGGCGGTGATCGGCGGCGCATCGCTCGCGGGTGGTGTCGGGCGGATCACCGGCACGGTCATCGGTACGCTGATCCTCGGTGTGGTGACCTCGGGATTCACGTTCCTGAGAATCGACGCGTACTACCAGGAGGTCGTCAAGGGGGGCATCATCGTCGTGGCCGTGATCGCGGATCAGTACCGCCAGCGGGCCGCACGCCGGCGCGCCTGAGCGGCGGAGAACGCGCCCCCGCTCGTGCCGTCGGCCGCGCGCCTCAGCCGAGAGCCACGACCTGACCGCTCCTGAAGCTCTGCTCGCCAGCCGCGGCAAGCCGCAAGGCCTCCAGTCCATCCGAGAAGTCCGGGCTCATTGCCCGTCCCTCCTCCACCGACGAGATGAACGAGTCCAGCTCGGCCTCGTAGGCTTGGGCGTAGCGCTCGATGAAGAAGTCGAGCACCACGTCGCGCGCTCCGGTCTGCGCCGCGCTCCAGGATTCGACCGATGTCGGGTACTGGTTCCCCGCCTGCAGCATGCCACCCGATCCGAACGCTTCGATGCGCTGATCGTAACCGTACGCGCAGCGGCGGCTGTTGTTGATCTGGACGAGCGCACCGGACCTGGCGCGCAACGACAGGACACAGGTGTCGACGTCTCCGAGCTTGCCGATGCCGGAGTCGATCAGATTCGCCGCAAAGGCATGCAGCTCGACGATGTCCCCAGCCAGGTAGCGGGCCATGTCGAAATCGTGAATAGTCATGTCGCGCATCAGACCGCCCGAGGACTTGAGGTACGTCGCAGGAGGCGGTGCGGGATCGCGGCTCGTGATGACCGCCAGCTCCAGCTGGCCGACCTCCCCGCTCCGCAACCTCTCGCGCAGGGCTCTGAAGGACGGATCGAATCGCCGGTTGAAGCCGATCATCACCTTGGGATCATGGGGGGCAATCTCACTCCAGCACGCCCGCGCACGCTCCAGATCCAGATCGATGGGCTTCTCACACAGCACTGCCTTGCCGGCCCCGACCGCCGCGGTGACCAACGGCACGTGGGTATCCGTAGGCGTCGCCACCACGACCGCCGCGACGGCACGGTCGGCGAGGAGCTCATCCAGGCTACGGGCGCTCTTGACACCCAGCTCGGTCGCCGTCTGCTGCGCGGCTTCGCCGAGGGTGTCGAAGACCATGGCGAGGCGGGCGCTCCGGTGCCGCGCGAGGTTTCGTGCATGGACTCGACCAATGCGGCCGCAACCGAGGACTGCAACGCCAATCATCGCGCTTCTCCGTCAGCGCCGGCCGGTGAGGAACTCGTAGCCGGGCGCGTTGCTGAATTGCCAGCGCCGCACCGGCCCTGCCATGACATTCAGGTAATAGAGGTCGAAACCGTGCGGAGCACTCACCGGGTGGTAGCCGCGCGGTACCAGAACCACGTCGCGATCCTCCACGCTCATGGTCTCGTCAAGCGTCCGATCGTCCGTGTAGACGCGCTGGAAGGCGAAGCCCCCGGGGCGCGAGAGCCGGTGATAGTAGGTCTCCTCGAGTTGAGTCTCGCCGCCTTGCTCGGAGTCGTGCTTGTGCGGCGGGTAGCTCGACCAGTGGCCTCCGGGTGTGAGCACTTCAACGACCAGCAGGCGCTCGGCCGCGGCGCTCGCCGGCAACACGTTGCGAATGTAGCGGGTGTTGGTTCCCGTGCCCCTCACTTCTTCGCCGACATCCTCGGGCCGTATCAGTCGTGGCGGGAGCCGGCCTTCGGCCGGCGACGAGCCCACCGCGAGCTCGCAGTTCGTGTGTGCCTCGACGCTCAGCTGCGAGCGCGCCGGGACGTAGACTGCAAACGACTTCCCTTCGAAGGGACTCTGCCGCACGCCGATGGTCCCGAAGCTCTGGCCGTCGACATCAACCGATGCGCGCCCCGAGAGGAGCACGAGGCACTGCTCCCGGTCGGGGAGCCGGCGCTCGAGCCCGTGCCCGGGAAGCAGGTCGAAAACCTCGAAACCCACATAGCGCCAGCCCGCGCTTTCAGGAGTGATCCGGTGCACCTGACCGCCGGCCGCCGACAGGGTGGGCTTGACGAGCAGTGAAGCGCTCATCGCCCGTGCTCCGCCAGCAGACCCCGCAAGGTGCGATGCCCGAGAGACGCATAAGTCATCGGATCGGCCTTCTTCGGATCCTGCTCCGCCTCGAGAATCACCCAACCGGAATAGTGGCGCAGCTCACCGAACACGCTCTCGAAGTCCACACTGCCGTCGCCCGGAACGGTGAAGACGCCCGCGAGCACCGCCCGCAGGAAGCTCCAATCCTCGGCTCTTGCCCGCTCGCATACGGCGGTGCGCAGGTCTTTGGCGTGTACGTGCGCGATTCTCGAGGCATAGCGGCGCGCGAGCGCAACGGGGTCGGCTCCCGCGAACGCCGCGTGCCCCGTATCCAGCAACAGAGCGACCTCGGGTCCAGTGGCATCCATCAGCGTGTCGATGTCCTCCCGGCTCTGCACGACGGTGCCCATGTGATGGTGATACGCGAGGCGCACGCCTTCGGCCGCCGTCATGGCGGCGAGCTGCGTGAGCCGCTGGCCGAATTCCCGCCACTGATCAGCCTTGAGGCGCGGACGCTCCGACAGCGGACGCCTGAGATCGCCGTGTACCGCGCCGCTGACCTCCGCGAAAACGAGCACCGCGCTTCCGACGGCCTTGAGGAGGTCGAGGTGCGGACGCAGGCTGGCGAGCTCGGCGGCGGGTGCTCTCGCGAGCAGACCCGCCGAGTACCAGCCGGAGACACACGCGAGGCCGAATCGGCCGAGTGTCGCCGCAAGCTGTCCGGCATCCCGGGGGAACTTGTGCCCCAGCTCCATGCCCTCGAAGCCGATCTGCCGGGCCTGCGCGAGGCAGGTCTCGAGCGAGATCTCTGCGCCGAGCTCGCGCATGTCGTCGTTGGACCAGATGATGGGGTTGGCGCCGAGACGAATGCTCATGGGTCATTCATCATCGGAGCGCGACTGACGCGCGACCGTGTAGCGTTCGCGAGCGGCGCGGACGTCTGCACGGCCCGAGACCTCCGGCACCGGAACGTCCCACCAGTGCCCTCCGGCCGTGGTGCCGAGCGCCGGGTCGGTCTCGATGACGAGGACGCAGGTGCGATCGGCCTGCTGCGCGGCGGTGAGCGAGCTTGCAAGCTCGGCGACGCCTCTTACTTTGCTGGCGACGGCCCCGAGGCTGCGCGCGTGCGCCACGAAGTCGAGCGCGGGGGGCGTGCGGCCCGAGTCGTGGCGCAGGTTGTTGAAGCTCGCGTTACCGGTGGACTTCTGCAGGCGCTCGATGCAGCCGAAACCCCCGTTATCGAGCAGCACGACGATCAGCTTGAGTCCCAACTGTACGGACGTGGCGATCTCGCTGTTGAGCATGAGATAGGAGCCGTCACCGACCATCACGATGACCTCGCGTCGGGGATGCGCGAGTTTCACTCCCAATGCTCCGGCTATCTCGTAGCCCATGCAGGAATAGCCATACTCCAGGTGATAGCCGGCGGGCTGTTCGGCCTGCCAATGCTTGTGCAACTCGCCCGGCACGCCACCGGCGGCACCGACCACGATGTCGGACGGCTGCACCGCTCTCTGGACCGCCCCGATGACCTGGGCGTCGGATGGCAAGGGCCGATCTCCCGCTGCAGTGAACGACTCCGCGACCTTCAGCCACGCGCTTCGCTCTGACTGGGCCCGCCGCGTCCAGGCCTCCGGAGCGCGCCACTGACCGAGCGCCTCGCTCAGCTCGTGCAGTCCCTCCCGGGCATCCGCGACTAAGGGAATCGCACCGTGTTTGCCGGCATCCATCGGCTGCACGTTGAGGGCCACTATCCGGCAGCCCTTCGCGCGGAATAGCGTCGCCGAGCCCGTCGTGAAGTCCTGCAGCCGCGTGCCCACCGCGAGCACCACGTCTGCATCCGCGGCTAAGGAATTGGCAGCCGCGGTCCCGGTGACCCCGACGCCGCCGAGATTCAGCGGATGGCTGCCCGGCAACGCGGACTTGCCCGCCTGGGTCTCGCCGCTCGGGATACCGTGGCGCTCGCAGAATTCGCGTAGCGCGTTCGCTGCCTCCGAATAGAGCACCCCTCCGCCGCAAACGATCAGCGGCCGGCGCGCCGCGCGCAGCACTTGCGCCGCCTGCGACAGCTCGTGACGCGCCGGCGGCGGGCGCCGCAGCGTCCAGACCCGCTCCTCGAAGAAGCTCCGCGGCCACTCGTGCGCCTCGGCCTGGACGTCCTGACAGAGCGCGAGCGTCACGGGGCCGCAGGCCGCCGGGTCCGTCAGCACCTGCAGCGCGCGGTTGAAGGCGACCATGAGCTGCTCGGGCCGCGTGATGCGGTCGAAGTACCGGGACAGCGGCCGCAGGCAATCGTTCGCCGTGACCAGTCCGTCACTGAAATCCTCGATCTGTTGCAGCACCGGGTCGGGAGCGCGGGTCGCGAAGACGTCTCCAGGCAGCAGCAACACGGGGAGCCGGTTGGCGTGCGCCACGGCCGCGGCCGTGGCGAGGTTCGTCGCGCCCGGCCCAATGGACGTCGTGCACGCCATCATGCGACGCCGGTACGAAGCCTTGGCAAAAGCGACTGCGGCATGGCCCATCGCCTGCTCGTTGTGAGCCCGCAGTGTCGGCAGGACTTCCCGGGCGGCGTACAGCGCTTCACCGAGCGCGGCGACATTGCCGTGCCCGAATATCGCCCAGACGCCCGCGAACAGCCGACGGCGCTCGCCCTCCACCTCGGTCCACTGCGCCGCCATCGCGCGGACCAGAGCCTGCGCCACGGTGAGCCGGGTTGCCGTCAATTCGCGCTCCTTTCCGTCCGATCGAGTCGAGGATCGCGGACGGACAACCACGTCTCGACCAGCGCCGTGAATCGCGCGGCGATGTCCTCGATCGCAGCTTCATCGGACATCTGCCTGGAGAGCCACGCCTGCGCAGCGCCTGCGACTATGCTACCCCCGGCTACGAACCCGCGCACGATCGGAACTGCCGCCGCGAACGACAGTGAGCGCTTCAGTTGCTCCGGCGGCGCGTCGAGTCCGCAGACGAGAATTCCCCGGCAGTACTCGTCCTCAGCGGTGATCACCTCCGCGCAACGCTCCCAGGCGCTGGTGCTCGGTTGCAGCTCGAGGCCCCACCAGTCCGGGCGGATCGCGAGCTCATAGATCCGCGACAGGACCCGCGCCGCGGTGTCCTGGTTCGGCCTCACCACCTCGCCGGTGACGATCTCGAGCAGCAGCTCCCGTCCCTGCGCGCGGCAGGCCGCTGCGAGGCGCAGCAGGCTCCGCTCCTGAGCCTCGCGTAGCTCGGGGGAATCATCCGGGTGATACCGACACGAGCTCTTCACCGTGAGCACGGTCGGCCACTGCTGCAGATGCGCCGCGAGACTGTCCGCCTCGAACTCGAGCGGCCTCGCGCCCGGCCGCTCCACCGCCTTCGCCAGCCACAACTTCCCGCGCGCAGCGTGGCGCAGCGCAGCCGCACTCTGCGCGTCATTCAGCAGCACTCCAAAGCCCTCCCGACCCGCGGCGACGCGCGCCACCGCCTCCACCCCGAGGACCTTGAGGCTCGCAAGACGCTCGCGCGGTGCGCCCACGCGAAGGGCCAACTGCTCGAGGTCCGAGCGCCGGTCCATTGCGAGCGCCAGCAGAAACGATGGCATCTCTCTGCGGGTCGTTGCCCAGTGCACATGATTCAGCCACGAGTCTTCGCGCAGCGCGCGATGCGCGCTTCCACGGGCGAGGTAATGGTTGAGCTCTGCGAGAGTCGGAAACTCGACCGAGCAGAGTAGCCGCGAGACCGCCAGCGCGCCGCAGGCATTCGCGAGCCGCGCACTGACCTCGTGAGGCTCGTCCCGCAGATACCCGCGCAGAAAGCCCGCCAGGAACGCGTCCCCGGCGCCCAACACGTTGTAGACCTCGACCTCCATCCCGGCTGCGACCAGCCCGTCCTCGAGTCGCTTGGGAATGCGATCCGGGAATACGATGCAACCCCCGGGGCCGCGTTTGAATACGATGACCGCGTTTGATTGCTGGCGGATCTGGCGAACGGCGCCGAGCGTGTCCTCGACGCCGGCCGCAACGTGCAGCTCCTCCTCGGTTCCCACAACCAGATCGCATTCGGGCAAAACGGCAGAGAGGACGTCTGTGACTCTCCCCGAACGGGCGTAGCGGTTTTCGCCGGCGCCGTGCCCACCGATACCCCAGAGATTCGGCCGGTAGTCGACGTCGAGGATCACCCGGGCTCCATGCGCCTTCGCCACAGCAATCGCCGTGCGCTGCGCGCGCGCGGCCTTCGGCATGGAGAAATGCGTGCCGGTGACGAGAACCGCCCTTGCTGACCCCACGAACGCCTCGTCGATGTCGTCCTCGCACAGCGCGCCGTCGGCGCTGTTCTCCCGATAGAAGATGAGTGGAAAGCTCTGCGCGTCGCGCACGCTGAGGAGAACGAGGGAGGTGAGACGCTGCGGGTCAACGAGAACCGCGCGCGCGTCCACCCCCTCTCGCGCGAGCTGCTCCCTCACGAATCTCCCCATGGGCTCATCGCCCACGCGGCTGATCAGCGCCGACCGGAGGCCGAGCCGCGCCGCGCCGATCGCGACATTCGCGGGACATCCGCCGACGGCTTTGGCAAAGGTCGAGACGTCCTCGAGGCGGCTGCCGATCTGCTGTCCGTACAGGTCGACGCTGACGCGACCGATCGCAATGAGATCAAGTTGAGTACCCACGCACGCGACAGGTTACGCCCGCAGTGGATCAACCACGGGCGTCACCCTGTATTTTCAATCGTTTATGCAATAGTCTTGATTACTTTTCGATGGTGTTGGGCGGCAGCGCGACGGGCCGTTACCCCGTACTTATCCCGCAACCGGTGAGCCGGCCCCTCTGCCATCCGGCTGTTGCAGGTTCGGACACCGGTCTGAAGGCTTCGTCCCCATGAGGGGCGCGCTGCCATCGCTTGATGCGAGCTGTTCGAACGTGAGCCAGCATGCACTGCACTTGCCTCACTGGCGGGCGTGCTCCTCGTACAGCGCGAAAGCGCCGTACCCGACCACCCGCGAGCGATCGGGCTGCGTGTCGCCGGAATTGCGCAGGTCGAGCAACCGCACCTCCAGGTGGCGGTGTCGCGCGGCACAGAGCAATCCGTTGGCTCCGACGTAGCCACACGCCTGATCGCCGTCGATCTCGGTCGAGCAATCGAGAATCGCCTGCGCAGTAACCGAGTCGACTGTGCGCGCCCGGGCGTAGTCCAGGTAATGCGACAGGTCGGAACTGATGACGATGAGCGTTTCCTGCGCCCCCCAGACGGCGTCGAGCACCGCCGCCACCTGCTGCGGGCTCGCATTCCCCGCGGCGATCGGCAGCACCGGAACCTCACCGAGCAGCACCTGAAGGAACGGCAACTGCACCTCCAGGCTGTGCTCGCGGGCGTGCGGCGCATCCGCGGTCACGACATGCGGCACACGCAGGAGCTCGCGCCGCGCTTCGCCGTCCACTGACACAAGGCCGAGCGGCGTCTGGAAAGCTTCAGCTCGCGGTAGCGCGAGACCCGAGAGGGGCACGAAGTGGCTCGGACCTAGGAGCACCACGCGCTCGATTCCCTCGAGCGCATCCCCCAGCGCACGGTAGGCGGAGCCGGCGATCGGCCCGGAATAGATGTAGCCCGCGTGCGGGCAGATCAGTGCTTTCGGCCGCGACGAGGGTATTGCTTCGCCCTCGACGGCGCCGTGGCGAGCGGCCGTGGGCCGTCGCGCCCGAGCCAGACAGTCCTCGACCATGGAACGCAAAGCCTGCGGGTCCTGCGGGTAGAATGACCCCGCCACTGCTGGTGAGCGTACGCGACTCATGGGTGCTGCGCCTTGTATGCCGCGGAGTATCGATCCGCTCGAAAGAGAGCACAATCACGGGATGACCGGGGCGATGCAGCATGGAGCCATGCGGGCGCCGGAAGGCTCGGTGGTCGAGACCCGCCACTGGCACGTGCTCGACGACGGCCGTGTGCAGTGCGACGTGTGCCCTCGTGCCTGCAAGCTGCATGAGGGACAGCGTGGCCTGTGCTTTGTGCGCGGCGCCGAGCACGGCCGGATCAAGCTCTTCAGCTACGGCCGCTCGAGCGGCTTCTGCATCGATCCCATCGAAAAGAAGCCGCTCAATCACTTTTTACCGGGCACCAGCGTGCTGTCCTTCGGCACCGCGGGCTGCAACTTAGCCTGCAAGTTCTGTTTCCCGCCGGACACTCTGGTCGCAACGACGCACGGGATGCGGCGCATTGCGGACCTGTTCGAGAACTCCGAGGAGAAAGTCTCCGGTGATGATGGCCGGATTGGACTCCCGGTCTCGCTGCAGGTCTGGACGCGCGCAGCGAAGCCGGCGCGCGTGGATAAGGTGTTCGCGCACCCCTATTCAGGCGAGTTGCTCTCGTTGAAAGCGGCATGTTGTCCACCGATCCTTCTGACGCCAAATCACAAGGTGTTCGCGGCTGATCGCTCGGACCCGGACGACGTGCGCTCCATCGCCGCCGGGAAGCTCTCGAGCGACCACTATCTGGTCGTTCCGAAGAGACAGGCCCTGGATGGCTTAGCAATCGACGTCGCCGGAACGCTGGACACCGGTCAGGCATTCCTCGTGCCAGTACTGCATTCCGAGCGGATTCCATACGACGGATTGGTCTACAACCTCGAAGTCGATGATCCGGACCACTCTTACCTCGCGCCGTTCCTTGCAGTATCGAACTGCCAGAATTGGGACATGTCCAAGTCGCGCGAGATGGACACGCTCGCCGACAGCGCCACTCCCGAGGATCTCGCCCGTGCCGCCGCACGGCTCGGATGCGCGAGCATGGCGTTCACCTACAACGATCCGGTGGTGTTCATGGAGTACGCGATCGATGCCGCGCAGTGCTGCCGGGAGCGCGGTATCAAGAGCGTCGCGGTGACCGCGGGGTACATGTGCGCCGAGCCGCGAGCCGAGTTCTATCGCTACATGGACGCCGCCAACGTCGATCTGAAGGCCTTCACCGAGCGCTTCTACTACAAGATCTGCGGTGGTGCGCTCGCGCCCGTGCTCGAGACGCTCGAATATCTGAAGCGGGAGACGCACGTCTGGTTCGAGATCACGACGCTCCTGATTCCGGGTGAGAACGATTCCGATCCCGAGATCGACGAGATGACGCAATGGGTCGCGGAGAAGCTCGGGCCCGATGTCCCGCTGCATTTCACGGCATTCCACCCGGACTGGAAGATGCTCGACCGGCCCCCTACCCCACCTGCGACGCTGACGCGTGCCCGGCGCATCGCGCTCGGCAATGGCCTCCACTACGTCTACACGGGCAATGTGCACGATCGGGACGGCGGCAGCACCTACTGCCCCGGGTGCGGGCTTCCGCTCATCGAGCGCGACTGGTATCAGCTGGGCGCCTGGCGTCTCGACGCGAGCGGTGGCTGCTCGCGCTGCGGGACGCAGATTCCCGGAGTCTTCATCGCCTCACCCGGAGCCTGGGGTCCGCGGCGGCTTGGGGTACGGCTTGCGGCGCCGTGATCTGCTCCGCTCCGCGCTGGCTCTGCCGGGTGTATGGCTTGCGAAGCGCTTGCCCGGCCAAACCTCGCCCGCCGCAGCCGGCGGCGAGGCCATTTGCTTTCCCAAGGGCTTTCTCTGGGGAGCCTCGACCTCCGCCTATCAGATCGAGGGGGCGGTGCGCGCCGACGGCCGCGGCGAATCGATCTGGGACCGCTTCTCGCACACACCCGGCGTCACCAAGAACGGCGCGACCGGCGATATCGCCTGCGACAGCTATCATCGGTACCGGGACGATGTGGCGTTGCTGCGCGCGCTGAACCTCTCCGCCTATCGCTTCTCGATCGCCTGGCCGCGGATCCAGCCGAGCGGCCAGGGAGCGCCGAATCAGAAGGGACTCGACTATTACCGGCGGCTCGTGGACGCGCTGCTCAAGGCCGGTATCCAGCCGCTACCCACGCTCTATCACTGGGATATTCCACTCGCCTTGATCGAGGCGGGGGGTTGGCCCAATCGCGACACGGCCGGGCGCTTCACAGACTACGCGGCCATCATGGGGCGCACGCTCGGCGATCGGGTCAAGCACTGGGCGATCTTCAACGAGCCCAAGGCTGCCACCCATTATGGCTATCTGCCGCAGCACACCGAGCCGTGCGGCAACGATGCGCTCAAGCATCTCAGAGCGAGTCACACGATCAACCTCGCTCAGGGGCAGGCGTTCGCGGCATTGAAGTCGATGGCGACGGCGATCCAGGCATCGAGCGTGTTCGACCTCTCGCCGATGTTTCCCGCAACCGACAGCGAAGCCGACCGAGCCGCCGCGGAGCGTTTCCACCGGTTCCAGAACCTCTGGTACATCAAGCCAGCGCTCGAAGGCCGTTATCCCGAAGGCGTGGTGCCCGCCGAACGCCTGCCGGAGTTGCTCGGATTCAGGGACGGCGACGAACGTCTGATGCGCGCCGAGCTCGATTACATCGGCATCAACTACTACTCGCGCTACTTCGTGCATCACGCGCCGCTTGCCAACGGCGTCCCCGGCCTCGACGTGCGTCCGGTGTGGGGCGCGCGGGATGCGAAGGAGCGCACCGATTTCGGTTGGGAGGTCTACCCGCAGGGACTCTACGAGATCATCGCCACCATGCACCGGGAGACCGGCGGCAAGCACGTCCTGCACGTGACCGAGAACGGCGCGGCCTACAACAACCCGCCCCACGCCGATGGCAGGATTCGCGATCTCAAGAAGATCGATTTCCTGCGCGCGCACCTCGGGGCGCTCGCGCGCGCGACTGGCGACGGTTACCCGGTCAGGTCGTACTACTGCTGGAGCCTGCTCGACAACTTCGAGTGGCTGCAGGGTTACACCCAGCGCTTCGGGCTCGTGTATGTCGACTTCGAGAACGGCCAGAAGCGCACGATCAAGGAGTCGGGACGCTGGTATGCACGGGTGGCGGGAACGAACCAGCTGATCTAGCGTCCCGACGGCCGTGGGGCTTCGGGCGCGACGCGTCCGTCCCGGGTCTCACCGCTCGGCCAGCGCCTGGCACAGCTCCCTCAGATCCCAGATCACCGCATCAGGCCCAAGCTCCCAGCTGATCGCTCGGTCCCGTTGGTCAGCGCCACGAGCCGGTATCCGGCAGCGCTGAGCATCTCGAGGGCGGGCATTGCATCGGGGTAAGCCGGCAGCCGCAGATACGAGTCAAGCAGGGCGCGCTTGCGATGCTCGCCAAGGTTGACTCCCAGTTCGGCGCTCACGTAGCTGAGCGCTTGAGCGGTACACAGGTCGAAATCAACGTAGTGGCGCATCAGGGTGCGCCGGAACGTGTACTCGAGCTGCTTTTCGCGCCACAGCCGTGCCGCGAGCCCGGCTCGCGCACCGAATGCCTCACCCAGATCGGCCACGATTCCGCCTGGGTCGACCACCGTCCCGTATGTCGAAGGCGATGACGAGCGGCAAGCGACTGCTCCGGGTCAACGCGGCCTTCGATACCCCGTTAAAATGCTGCAGCGACTAACGGAACCGATGGCCTTGTCAGAGCGATTCTCGCATGCCGGCGCCCACAGCAGGATACCGAGCGCTGCCGTGTTCGCCGCCGCCCTGGTACTCGCGGCCTGCGCAACCACCGGCTCCCGCCCCGGCTCCCCGGGCTTAGCATCATCCGAAGCCTCCACGGGCGCGCTCGCAGCGCTGCGCCGCGAGGACGTGGTGTGGCTTGAGCGGGTGACGTTCGGCCTCGACAGTCGCACGGTCGCCGAGTATCGCCGACTCGGACGCGAACGCTACCTCGATGAGCAGCTGCGCCCGCCCAGGGAGGCCCTCCCGGCACCGGTCGCGGCCCAGATTCACGCACTCGAGAGCTCGCAGGTCGATCTCGCCGGCACCCTCAAGGGGCTGCACGAGCGACGCCGGGCAATCCAGGCGACGACCGATGACAGCGATAAGGAGCAAGCCCGCAAGGCGCTCAATGAGGAAGGGAACCGCCTCGCGTACCAGGCCATCCGCCTGCAGCTGCTGCGCGCCGTGTATTCGCCCGCGCAGCTGCGCGAGCAGATGGTGTGGTTCTGGCTCAACCATTTCAGCGTCCATCAGTACAAGGCCAATGAGCGCTGGCTGATCGCGGATTACGAGGAGCACGCGATTCGCCCGCATGCCCTCGGCCGCTTCCGCGATCTGGTGCTCGCGACCCTCGAGCACCCGGCGATGCTCGAGTACCTCGACAACAGCCAGAATGCCGCGGGCCACATCAACGAGAACTATGCGCGCGAGCTCATGGAGCTGCACACTCTCGGTGTCGACGGCGGCTACGGCCAGCAGGACGTGCAGCAGCTCGCCCGCGTGCTCACCGGAGTGGGAATCAACCCCAACGCCGCGCGGCATCTGAGGCCCGAGTGGCAGCGTCTGTACCTGCGTCGTGGCGCGTTCGAATTCAACCCCGCGCGGCATGACTTCACCTCGAAAATCCTCCTCGGGCAGCGCATCGACGGCGAAGGCTTCCGCGAAGTCGAGCGCGCGGTGGCGCTGATCGTGCGGAGCCGTGCTTGTGCGCGCTTCATCTCGCGCGAGCTCGCAACCTATTTCGCCGGCGACAACCCGCCGGCGGAGCTGGTCGATGCGATGGCAGCGACCTTCCAGAGAACCGACGGTGACATCGCGGCGACGCTGCGCACCCTGTTCCTGTCGCGGGAGCTCACCGCGCTGCCCGCGCCGAAATTCAAGGACCCGATGCGATACATCCTGTCGGCCGTACGGCTGGTTTACGACGGCCGTACCATCAGCAACACGCGGCCCCTGCTCAATTGGCTCAATGCGCTCGGTGAGCCGCCTTACGGCCGGGCAACGCCCGACGGTTATCCGCTCACCGGGCCGAGCTGGGAGAGCCCCGGTCAGATGAGCCGTCGCTTCGAGATTGCGCGCGCGATCGGCAGCGGCAACGTCCACCTGTTCGATGCCGAGGACGGCGCCACGGTGCCGGCCACCGGGTTTCGGTTTCCGCAGCTGTCAAACCAGCTCTACTACGAAGCCATCGAGCCCTTCCTGGCAGCCAACACGCGCGCGGCGCTCGACCAGGCCAGCTCGCCGCAGGAGTGGGATGCGTTTCTCCTTGCCTCACCGGAGATGAACTATGAGTAGAGTCGTGACCCGGCGCGAATGGCTGCAGCTGGCGAGCGCCACGCTCGCGAGCCTCGGCGTCGCCGGCCGGCTCTACGCGGCTCCTTCCAGCGGCCCGCGGTTTCTGCTCGTGTTCCTGCGCGGCGGTTATGATGCGACCAATACTCTGATTCCCTACTCCAGCAGCTTCTATTACGAGGCGCGGCCCACCCTGGCGATTCCCCGGCCCGACCCTGCGGCGGGCACCGGCGCGCTCGCGCTCGACGCCGACTGGGCGCTCGCGCCGGCGTTGCGCGAGTCGATCGGTTCGCTCTACCAACAGCGTCAGGTGGCGTTCGTGCCGTTCGCCGGCACACCCGACCTGTCGCGCAGCCACTTCGAGACCCAGGACAGCGTCGAGCTCGGCCAGCCGCTTGAGGGCGCACGCGACTACGGCTCGGGTTTCCTCGCGCGACTGCACGATACATTGACGTCGGGAAGCGCGGCCGCGGGTGCCGCGATTTCCTTCACCGACGCTCTGCCGCTCGTATTCCGGGGACCGGAGCCTCTGCCCAACATCTCGCTGAAGAGCGTCGGCAAGCCACCGTTCGACGACCGGCAGGTGCGGATCATCACCGGCATGTATGCCGGGCATCCGCTCGAGCCTGCCGTCGTCGGCGGTCTCGAGCTGCGGCGCGAGGTGGCTCAGGCCATGCGGACACTCTCGGACGAGATGCGCGCATCGGGGCGCGACGCGCTCAGCATCAAGGGCTTCGAGCTGGAGGCCGAGCGGATCGCCCGTCTGATGCGTGATGAGTACCGCATTGGATTCGTCGACATCGGCGGCTGGGATACGCACGTCAACGAGGGGGCGGCGCAGGGCACGCTCGCCACGAACCTCACGGGTCTCGGACGCGGCCTTGCGGTCTTTGCGCAGTCACTTGGCGCCGAATGGAGCAACACGGTCGTTGTAGTGATGTCGGAGTTCGGCCGTACCTTTCGCGAGAACGGCAACCGCGGCACCGATCACGGACACGGCACCGTCTACTGGGTTCTCGGTGGCTCCATCAACGGCGGGCGGATCGCCGGCGAGCAGCAAGCACTGGCGCGCGGTACGTTGTTCCAGGACCGCGACTACCCTGTTCTCAACGATTACCGCACCATTCTCGGCGGCTTGTTCCGTTCCCTGTGGGCTCTCACGCCGGCACAGTGCGCGCAGATCTTTCCGCAGATCGCACCGCAGGACCTGAAGCTCGTCTAGAGGGCCGTAAGCCGGCTCCCGCGGGCTATAATCAGCGCTCTGACTCTTGTGGGCGAGGCCGCCTCATGAACGCGTCACGGGAAGCACTCTGGTCGCGCAGCGAAGCCGAGCGCCAGGCGCGCATTGATCTCGCCGCCTGTCACCGCCTCGCGGCGCGCTTCGGTTTCAACGAGGGCATCGACAACCACCTGACCATGCTGGTGCCGGGACGCAGCGAGCGCTTCTATCTGGCGCCCTTCGGGCTGCTGTGGTCGGAGGTCAAGGCGAGCGACCTGCTCGAGCTCGACTTCAGCGGCAAGGTGGTCGCCGGGCGCGGACTGGTCGAGGACACCGCTCTCTATATCCACCTCTCGGTGCACCGCCTGGTGCCCGCGGCGCGGTGCGTGCTGCACACCCATATGCCGTACGCCACCGCGCTCGGCATGCTCGAGGACCCGTGCCTCGCCATGGCGGGCCAGAACGCCCTCGGCTTCCACGACGAGATCGCCTACGTCGAGTACAACGGCCTCGCGTTCGATTACAGTGAGGGTGAGCGTCTCGCGCGGGCCTTGGGCGGCAAATCGGTCCTCATGCTGCGCAACCACGGCGTGCTGGTCATCGGCGCCTCGGCCGCGCAGGCGTTCGAGCGCCTGTATTTTCTCGAACGTGCCTGTCAGTCGCAGATCCTCGCGCTCTCGAGCGGCCGCAAGCTCCGTGTTCTGCCGCAGTCGGTGGTCGAGGCGACCGCGGCGCAGTTCCACTCCGGTGACCAGGTCGGCGGTGAGGAGCGCACCGAGCTGCACTTTCAGGCTCTGAAGCGGCTGTTGGATCGCAGCGAGCCGGACTATGCGAGTTGACGGCGCCGCCGACAGCGTCTGAGACGCTGCCGCCGGCGTCTGAGCTGAGCGGCCGCGCACGCTGGTCGATCGTCGCGCTGCTGGCCGCAGCGCTATTCATCAATTACGTCGATCGCGGCGCGGTGCCGACGGCCGCCCATCTCATTCAGGACGAGCTGCGATTCTCTGCGCGAGCGCTCGGGCTGCTGTTCTCGGCCTTTTTTTGGACCTATGCCTTGCTGCAGATTCCGATCGGCTGGGTGGCCGAGCGCTTCGGTGCGCAGCGGATCCTGGCCGCTGGGCTCACCGTCTGGGCGTGCGCCACCATGCTGGTCGGCGTCGCACACTCCTTCGCCGCGCTGCTGGCGCTGCGCCTGCTACTAGGCATCGGCGAGAGCGCCGGTTTTCCCAGCGTCTCCAAACTGCTGGCCATGGTGGTGCCGGTGAAGGAGCTCGGCACCGCTAACGGCATCGTCGCCTTCGCCTACCTGTTCGGTCCCGCAGTCGGCGCATATTGCGGCGGCCTCCTCATGGAGCACTTCGGCTGGCGCGCTGCTTTCTGGGTGTTCGGCGCGGCGTCGCTCCTGTGGCTTTTGCCCTGGTCCCAGGTCCGGCTGCCGCGCGGTGCGGTCGAGAAGAGCAGCGCCGGCGGCCCGCCGCTGCGCGCCGTGCTGCGGCAGCCATCGCTCTGGGGCACGAGCCTCGGGCTGTTCTCGAGCAACTACAGCTTCTACTTCATGCTGACCTGGTTGCCGTTCTACGTGGTGCGCGAGCGCGGTTTCTCGACCGGAGAGATGGCGAGCCTCACGGGCAGTTCCTATGTGGTGAACGCCTTGAGTGCGCTGCTCGCGGGCTGGATCATCGACGGGCTGGTACGCAAGGGGCAGGCAAATCTCGCTTACAAGTCGGTGATGATCGCCGCGCATGCCGGGACCGTGGCGTGCATGCTGTGCATCGCGCTCGCCTCGCAACCCTGGGCGATCGGAGCCATCTTCGTCTATCAGATCCTGTCGGGGATCTCCTCGCCGGGCGCGTTCGCGATGTCGCAGATCCTCGCAGGTCCCACCGCTTCCGCGCGCTGGGTGGGAATCCAGAACGCCTGCGGCAATCTCGCCGGCGTGATCGCCCCCGCGGTCACGGGGTTCCTGGTGGAAGAGAGCCAGCACTTTACCGGTGCATTCGTGCTCGCGGCGGTGGTCAGCGTCCTCGGGCTGGGTGGGTGGGTCTGGATGGTGCCGAAGCTCGCCCCGCTCCCCTGGGCGCAACTGGGTGCAGCTCGGGATGCCCCCGCAGCTCGGCGCCAGCCAGACGCGGCGCGCGGTGCGCCGTAGCTCCGGCGTTCGTGGCAATTCACCTGGCCGTGAGCTATTTTGGATCCCTTCGGGAAGGGGGTTCCCGGCCGCTGCGGGCACGTAGCGGGCATACCCCGCCAGCAGTGGCAGGACCGAACGATTGAGCGGCCAATCACAGCCCTTGGGCTCGCTTGAAGTCGCTGTGAGCCATGCTGCGCGGCTGCTGCCGACAAAGCCGGCGCTCGCCGCCGAGCAGGCCACCGAGATCCTCAAGGTAGCGCCCGAGCACCCCGGGGCCACGCTGCTGTTGGCGATCGCACAGCGCTCGTGCGGCGATATCTCCGCCGCGTTGCAGAGTCTGCAACGGCTCTGCAGCAGGCAGCCCCGCTGGGCTGCGGCTCATTACGAGCTCGGCGCGACCCTCACCGGCCTTGGGCAAGGCGAGGCGGCGATCGCGGCGCTGCGCCGTGCGGTCGAGCTCGAGCCCAATGTGCCGGACGGTTGGCGCTTGCTTGCCGATCAGCTCGATGCTGCCGGCGATGCCACCGGCGCCGATCAGGCGCGCGCGCGCTTCATCAAGGCAGCGACGCACGATCCGCGGCTATTGGAAGCCGCCGGTGCACTGGTCGCCAACAACCTTCCGACCGCCGACGCAAAGCTGCGCGCACACCTGGAGCGCTTTCCGACAGACGTTGCCGCGCTGCGGATGCAGGCGGAGGTCGCAGGGCGACTGCGGCGCTATCCGGAAGCGCTGCAGCTGCTGGAGCGCTGTCTCGAGCTGGCGCCGGGCTTCGATGCCGCGCGCCACAATTACGCCATGCTGCTGAACCGCAACGGCAGAGCGGCGGCCGCTCTAGGGCACGTCGAGCAACTGCTCGCGGAAGCACCGCACGATCCGGGTTATCGAAATCTGCAGGCCGCCATTCTCGCCAACCTCGGCGACTACAACGACACCATCCGGGTCTACGAGGGGCTCCTCAAGGAACGACCTGCTCAGCCGAAAATGTGGATGAGCTATGGTCATGCGTTGAGAACGACCGGCCGGCCGGCCGACAGCGTGGCGGCTTATCGCCGCGCGATTGCACTCGAACCGACGCTGGGCGAGGCCTACTGGAGCCTGGCCAACCTGAAGGTCTTCCACTTCACCGAGCAGGATGCGCGCACGATGCGTAAAGCTCTCGGGCGGGGGGATCTGGGGGATGAGGACCGCCTGCACCTCGAGTTTGCCCTGGGCAAGGTGCTGGAGGACGAGGAATCCTACAAGGAGTCGTTTTCCCACTACGCACGGGCAAATGCGCTGCGTCGCAAATTGCACTCCTGGAGTGCGGATGAGCATTCGGATTTCAGCCGCCGCTCGAAGGCCCTGTTCAGCGCTGATTTCTTCGCGGCGCGCGCGAACCTGGGCTGCCCGGCGCCAGACCCCATATTCATCGTCGGGCTTCCGCGTGCCGGATCCACGCTGCTGGAGCAGATCCTGGCCAGTCACTCACTGGTCGAAGGCACCATGGAGCTGCCCGACGTGCCGCGGATCGCCAACGAGCTCAACGCGCGAGGGCGCCAGGGGGGCAAGGGATTTCCCGAGATGCTCGCCGAGCTCGACCCCGCGGAGCTGCACGCGCTCGGCGCCGGCTACATCGAATCCACGCGCGTGCAGCGCAAGACCGATGCGCCGTTCTTCATAGACAAGAATCCCAATAACTGCCTGTACGTGGGTCTGATCCAGCTCATGCTGCCGAACGCCAGGATCATCGATGCCCGCCGCCATCCGCTCGCTTGCGGCTTCTCCTGCTTCAAGCAGCACTTTGCGCGCGGTCAGGGCTTCACGTACGACCTTAAGGATCTCGGCCGGTATTACCGCGACTACGTCGAGCTGATGGCGCACTTCGATCGCGTGCTGCCGGACCGGATTCATCGGGTCATCTATGAAACCGTCGTGGCTGATACCGAGGCGGAGATTCGGCGACTGCTCATTTACTGCAATCTGCCCTTTGAGGAGCAGTGCCTCAGGTTCTACGAAAACGAGCGGGCCGTGCGCACTCCGAGCTCCGAGCAGGTGCGCCAGCCCATCTTCCACGAGGCGGTTGAGCACTGGAGGAACTACGAGCCCTGGCTGGGTCCCCTGAAAGAGGCCCTCGGCCCGGTGCTCAGCGAATACCCTGCCGCGCCAGCGGCAATTTGAAATTTCGCAAGCTCTTGGCGTAGCCTTATAGGGCTCGGGGCTTGCACAAAAACCACACGGGGGGCTCGATCGATGACTCGCAGCAAACGCCGCAAATTGATGCGGGAGCTGGCCGCCGGGAAGCGCCGCACGCTCGTCCGCACGGGAATGCCTGTTGCATCAGCGCTACTCGTAGCGATGCCGGTTGCCTACGCCCAGCAGCCGCCGGCGACCGCGACTGCCGGGGGCATTCCGGGCGGAGGTCTCGAGGAGGTCGTGGTAACCGCGCAGAAGCGGGTCGAGAACCTGCAGGACGTGCCGATCAGCGTTCAAGTGCTCGATACCACGAAGCTGGAGCAGCTCGGCATCGTCAATATCGACGACTACGTGAAGTTCGCGCCGGGCATCGCCTATGTGCGTGGCGAGGGCCAGGGCGGGAACGGCCAGCCCGGCGAGTCCCACATCTACATCCGCGGCGTGGTCAGCGGCGGCACGAACCACTCCGGCTCTCAGCCGAGCGTGGGCGAGTATCTGGATGAGCAGCCGGTCACGACCATCGACGGCAACGTCGACGTTCATATCTACGACATTGCGCGCATCGAGGTCCTCAAGGGGCCGCAAGGCACGCTCTACGGGGCAAGCTCGGAGTCGGGCACGGTACGCATCATCACCAACAAGCCCGATCCGACCAAGTTCTCAGGCAGCTTAGACCTCAAAGGCAATCAGATCCTGCACCACGGCGCCGGCTACGAGCTCGAAGGCTACGTGAACATTCCGTTGAGCGCGGATGTGGCCGTCCGTCTGGTGGGCTGGGGCGAGTACGATGGGGGCTACATCAGCAATGTCGCCGGGAGCAACCCGAGCGCTTGCATCTTCAACGGAGTGCGCACTTTCGGCGCCTGGAGCGGCCAGACGGAATCGTCTGCGTACACCGCGTCGGGGGTAGTGCCGAACTACTATCCTTGCGTGTCTCCGGCCAACGCACCCATCGGTGCAGGCTCGATCACGAACGTACCCTGGGCGAAGAACGACTACAACCCGGTGAAGACCCAGGGCGGCCGCGGAGCACTCCGCTGGAATATCGGGGACAACTGGTCCGTCACGCCGACCGTCATGGCGCAGACCTCCACGTCGGAAGGCTTCTTTGGTTATGACCCCGGCGTCGGCGACCTGGCGCTCGTGCACTTCTCCCCGGAAAACTCCTCGGACTCCTGGCAGCAGAGTGCGCTCACCATCGAAGGCAAGATCAGCAACTTCGACCTCGTATACTCGGGCGGCTACTTCAAGCGCGTCGCGCACTCGCTTGCCGACTACAGCGACTACTCGTCGTTCTACGACCGCGTGTACGGCTCGGGCATCTACTGGACCGGGAACAGCGGCAACATCATCATGCCCCAGGAATTAGTCAACAGCCGGCATGACTTCGAGAAGTGGAGCCACGAACTGCGGCTCAACACTCCGGTCAACCTGCCGGTGAAGGGGACGGTCGGCGTCTTCGTCCAGCGCCAGCTGCACAATATCTTCGAGCAGTACAGCATGCCGGGCTACGGGTTCGTGAACCCGTATGGCTCGCCTGCGAATCCCGCCGGTTTGGCGGACACTTTTTCGATACCGACCTTGAACCAGACCATATGGCTCACGGACGAAACGCGCGTCGATCGGGACCAGGCGGTATTTGCACAGGCGACGTGGGATATCACCAGCAAGCTCTCGGCCACAGGCGGAATTCGCTTTTACAAGTTCGACAACACCCTCGATGGCTTCTTCGGTTACTCGAAGAATTACACCAGCGGATCAGGCATGTCGCACTGCTTCGGTTTTTCGAATGTGAAGTTCACGCCCTGTCTTGACCTTGCAAAACGCATCGCTGACCGCGGCAATGTCCCGCTCGGCAATCTCACCTATAAGTTCACGCCGAACGCGATGATTTACGCGACTTACTCGAAGGGCTTCCGACCGGGCGGTGTGAACCGAACCGCGCAAGCGGACATCCCGCCATACACCGCCGATTTCCTCAAGAACTACGAGATCGGCTGGAAGACGCAGCTCTTCGACCGTCACCTGCGCTGGAACGGCGCCATCTTCCGGGAGGACTGGAACAACTTCCAGTACTCCTTCCTGGGAGTGAACAGCGTCACCATCATCGAGAACGCGGCGAGTGCCCGCATCACCGGACTGGAGAGCAACATCGAATGGGCGCCCACGCAGAACTTTCTTACGAGTCTCGATTTCCAGTGGATCAATGCACACCTCACCCAGGCGGCCTGCTCGCACGGGCCGCCTTGTCCGGGCTTGCACGCCGACGGCATATTCAGTTTCGTGTGGGCTCCGGAGGGAACCAAGCTGCCGATCACTCCGAATTTCAAAGGAAGTCTGGTTGGACGTTATAACGTGGCCCCCATCGGCGCATGGGAGCCGTACATCCAGGGCTCGTGGACGTATCAGTCCGACGCCTCGGTTCAGTTGCGGGTCGACCAGTCCGGCGTCGTTGGGCGGATGCCCGCGTATGCGTTGGTGGATCTGAGGGCAGGGGTCACCCACGACAAGCTGACGGGGGAGCTCTTCGTCATGAACCTGCTTGACCGCCGCGCTCAGCTCTCGCGCTTTACCCAAACGGCTCCGACATTGTCCGACGCATCGCCGCAGCCGGTAGACACGCAGGCATACATCATCCCGGCGCAGCCGCGGACGATCGGAGCCAGGGTGGCGGTGCGGTTCTGAAGGTCAGCCAGCCGCGAGCTCGCGGCCGATCGCTCCGCTGAGCTTCTCGATGAGCTCCGTGAGCTCCGCCTCGCTCGCGTTGAACGGCGGGGCCACGATCACCGTGTCGCCCGCAACGCCGCCGACGTTGCCGGCGCAGGGATAGATGATGAGCCCGCCCTCGAACGCGCTGCGGCCGATCGACTGGCTCAAGGCCCGCTCCGCCGGGAAGGGCACACGCGTGGTGCGATCGCGAACGAACTCGACGCCGATCAGGTAGCCCCGCCCGCGCACGTCGCCGACCTCATCGAACCGTTCGAGCGCATCCCGCAGCTCGCGACGCAGTGACTCGCCACGGCCGCGGACCCGCTCGACCAATGACTCGCGCTCGATGATCCGTAGCACGGCAAGGCCCGCAGCGCACGCGGCGGTGTGTCCCGAGTAGGTGTGCCCGGTCAGGATGGCGCCATGCCGCGAGAGGATCGTGGCCCCGATTTCCTTGCGCAGGATCGTCGCGGCGAGGGGGATGTAGCCGCCGGCGAGACCCTTGCCGACCGCCATGATGTCAGGGGCCACTCCATCGTGCTCGAGCGCGCGCCAGGTGCCGCAGCGGCCCGCGCCGCTCATCACCTCGTCCGCAATCACGAGCACCTCGTGCCGGTCGCACACCGCGCGCACCGCTTGCGGGTAGCCGGGAGGAGCCGGCACTGCGCCGCCTGCCGCTCCGACGACCGGCTCGAAGATGAACGCCGCGACCTGCTCGGGGCCGAGCGCCCGGATGCGCGCATCGAGCTCGTCCGCGAGCGCGGTGACCAGCTGATCGCCCGCGAGCCCGCGTAACGGGCGGTACGCGTTCGCCGCCGACACGAACGAGACATCGAGCAGGCTCCCCTCGAACGGGCGCCGACGCTCGAGGAAGCCCGACACCGAGAGCGCGCCGAGCGTGTTGCCGTGATAGGAGCGCTCGCGGGCGATGAAGCGCTTCTTGGCCGGCAGGCCTCGGGCATCCCAGTACTGCAGCGCCACCTTCAGCGCCGACTCCACCGCCTCCGAGCCGCTGCCGGAGTACACGATGGGCCCGAACTGCGCTCCGCAGCGCGCGAGCAGCAGGCTCGTCAGCTGCTCGAGCGGCTCGCTCGTGAAAAGGTAGCGGTAACCGCAGGCAACTTTCTCGAGTTGCGCGGCGATCGCGGCATTCACCTCGCGGTTACCGTGTCCGATGCAGAACGCCGCGGGCCCGCCCGAGCCGTCGAGATACCGCCTGCCGTCGGTGTCGTAGAGGTAGCTCCCCTCGCCTCTCGCGATGCGCGGCAGCGCTTCAAGTCCCCAACCGACGGCGCGCTTCGAAGTCATGTGCGGGTGTCTCCCGGCGACGCTACCGCCGCCGTGAGCGGCGCGGAAGAGGGCCCGATCAGGAGCATCGCGAGCATGGCGAGCGCAAAGGGTCCGCTGAACAGGAAATAGAGCTGCGCTGGCTCCCACCCGTGATCGAGCAGCGCACCGCTCACGAGCGGCGCGAGGATAGCCCCAAGACGTCCGATGCCGATCGCCCAGCCCATACCGGTTGCGCGCACCGCCGTCGGGTAGAGCGGCGGCCCGACGGCGTAAAGGCCGGCCATCGCGGCATTCGAGAGCACGCCGAGGAGCAACGCCGTCCACAGGGCGAGGTCGAGCCGGTGCACCACCGCCCCGAATGCTGCGATGAGGAGCGCGGACCCGATCAGCGAGCCGATGAGCAGGCGGCGTGCATCGGCCCGCGCGGCCGCGACCGCAAAGCCACCGCAGCCGAGGATGCCGCCCAGATTGAGGAGCACGCCGGCGGTGAGTCCCTGGGTCGCCGACAGGCCGGCGGCGTTCAGCAAGCGCGGGGTCCAGCTGACAAAGAAATAGAACGCCGCCATCGTGCAGAAAAACGTGACCCAGATGAGCAGGTTCATCGGGGTAAGCAGGCGCCGCAGTGGCGCGCCATCCTCAGCGGCCGTGTGGACCGGGCCGGAAGGCTCCGGCAGAGCGCTGAGCGACGGCAGGCTCATGCGCCCGAGTAGCGCGTTCAGACGGCTCAACGCGTCCGGCGGGCGGCGCGTGAGGAGAAAATCGAGCGACTCGGGCAGCCGACTCCAGGCCACCACCAGGAGGGTCAGGGTCATCACACCGCCGATGGCAAACGCGGAACGCCAGCCGTAGCGAGGGATGGCGAGCGCGGTCAGCGCGCCGCCGAGCGTCGCGCCGACCGGATAGCCGGTCGAGTACGCCGCGAGCGCGGCGCTGCGCCAGCGGTCCGGAGCGTACTCGGACACCACCACCGCGACGCTCGCAATCGTGCCACCGATGCCGACTCCGGTCAGCGCACGCAGCGCGAGCAGGTCGCTGAAATTCCGCGCGGCCACCGAGCCGAGCATACCGACTCCGGCAATCAGGACGGACAGGAGAATGATCCGGCGCCGGCCATAAGCGTCGGCGCACGGCGCGAGGAGCAACGAGCCCAGCGCCATGCCGACGAGCCCCGCGCTCAACAGCTCGCCGAGCTCGGCATTCGCCAGCTTCCAGTCGGCCTTGACACCCGAGGCGGAGAACGACATTGCCAGAACGTCGAAGCCGTCGAGCATGTTGAGCCCGACGCACAGTGCGATGGCGAGCAGCTGGAACGAGGTGAGCGGGCCGTGCGCCACGAGTTGCCTGATATTGTTGTTGTTCACCCGCCTGCCCTCCGCGTCTCTCTACGCGATGCATCGTGATGTCCGCGTACCGAGAGTCATGATAGCAGCGAGCGCACGCGCGGACTTCAATTCGCCCGGATGGCCCACACCCCGAGCGCAATGGCAACTGCCGCGAGCGCCCGTACCCGGGTGATGCGCTCGCGCAGCACGAGCGCCCCGAGCGCCGCGCCAAACACGATCGAGGTCTCCCTGACAGCGGCGACCGCCGCCACCGGAGCGCGGGTCATCGCCCAGAGCGCGAGTGTGTACGAGCCGACCGAGCACACCCCGCCCAGCGTCACGGCGGGAAGCTGCTGCCGTACATCCGCCCAGCGATAGCGGCGCGCGGCAACCCACACCAGCCACGGTAGCCCGACGAGCAGCGACAGCCACAAACTGTAGGCAACCGGCTCACCGGAGACGCGCACCCCGAGCCCGTCGATCGTGGTATAGGCCGCGATGACGCAGGCGTTGAGGAGCGCAAGGCGCGTGGCTGCGGGTGAGTGGCCGCGCGAGCGGGCGTCAAAGATCATCGACAGCACACCCGTCGATACCAGCGCGACGCCGGCATAGGCCGCGGCTGACAGCGGCTCCCCGATCAGGACGCCGCTGCCGACTGCGACCAGGAGCGGTGCGGTGCCCCGCATCAGCGGATAGGCGTGGCTGAGATCGCCGATGCGGTATGCCGCGGCCAGCAGCACACCGTAGAGCACTTCCAGCGCGGTTGAGACGGCAAGATACGGCCAGCTCGCGGGTGCGGGCGCCGGCAGGAACGGCAGCGCGAGGCCCGACAGGATTCCCGCACCGATGTACACGCCCGCCGCAGCGACGTGCGTGTCGTGCCTCGCCTTGACGAGCAGGTTCCAGCTCGCGTGCAGAAGCGCACCGAGCAGCACTGTCAGCAGCACGCCGGCGCTCATTCGTCAGCACCGCGCTTGCGACGTGGCGCTTTCCGGGGCGTTGGCGCTAAGCTCCCCCCGGGTCTCGCCCTTCGGGCTGCGAGGCGCGCATTCGGAGCAACGGCAGTGCTGGCCAACGCGGTCTTCATCACCTGCGCCGTCACGGGCTCAGGCGATTCGATCAGGAAAAACGCGAACGTTCCCGTCACGCCCGAGCAGATTGCCGCCTCGGCGCTCGAGGCACACGCAGCGGGTGCCGCCATCGTGCACGTGCACGTCCGGGATCCCGCGTCGGGCGCGCCGAGCCGCGACCCGGGGCTGTTCCGCGAGGTGTTCACGCGGATCCGCGCGAGGAACAGCGAGGTGATCATCAATCTCACGGGAGGCATGGGCGGTGACCTGTGGTTGGGACCCGACGAGGCGCCCCTCGATTTTGGCCGCGGCACCGATTTCGTCGGGCCACGCGAGCGCATTACCCACATCATCGAGCTGCAGCCGGAGATCGGGAGTCTCGACTGCGGGTCGCTGAACTTCGACGAGGCACTCTACGGCACCACCCCTCGGTACCTGCGCTACATGGCTCTAGAGTACCGCAGGAAGGGCATTCGCCCCGAGATCGAGGTGTTCGAGCTCGGACACATCGAGCTCGCCAGGCAGCTCATGGCCGAGGGCCTCATCGAACAGCCGGCGCTCTTTCAACTGTGCCTCGGCATCAAATACGGCGCCCCCGCCACGACCGAGGCTATGCAGGCGATGCGCGACGCCCTGCCCCCGGGCGTTCAGTGGTCGGCGTTCGGCGTCGGCCGGATGCAGATGCCCATGGTGGCGCAGGCGGTGCTGCTCGGCGGCAACGTGCGAGTGGGCCTCGAGGACAATCTGTACCTGGAAAAGGGCGTGCCTGCGACCAACGCACAGCTGGTCGAGCGCGCGGTCAGGATCGTCGAGTTGTTGGGCGCTCGGGTGCAGTCGGCTGCCGAGGCGCGAGAGCGGCTCGCCCTGCGGCATCCCTCCTGAGCCCGGCACCCTCCAGCGGCGAGAGCGCCGCTACTTGCCGTGGGGCTTGCGAGGCGCCGGGATGAACTCGCCGGGAGGCGGGAACTGCGGAAGACGCAGCACGGGTCGCTCACTTGCCGCCTTCGCGTGCTCTGCCGAAGCGTTCTTCCATTGCCGAACGCATTGAACTAACAGATCGGCGTCGGGGGTCGAGACCGCCACATGGAACCAGCGGCTTGAGCCTGTGCCGGCGTAGAGCAATGAAAGACGTGTGCGCCTGGTCATCTCCGTCTCCTTGGCTCGCGCGCGTTGCCACGCGCTCTGCACGCTTACGGTCTCACCGTCGCCGCCTGTGCCGCATTCGGAACATGCGCGGACGGATAGGTACTTTCCGCAGTTAGTGGGCGGAGCCGTTCACAAAAGTTCAAAGAGGGAGCCGGCGCCCCGCCGCTCGTCTAGGCTGTGCCCGTCGCCAGGCGGCGCGCCGCCTTCAGCGCCTTGAACCGTCCGGTCGCCGACAGCTCCTCCACGGCGGCCTGCGCCGTCCACAGCGCGTTGCGCCGCGCGACGAACGAGCTCTTCGCCAGGTCCTCGAGGGTGCCGGCTTTGGCGAACAGGAACCCCTGCCCGGCGACACAACCGAGCGCCAGGAGCGCTGCGACCTGCGGATCGAGCTCGATCCCCTCCGCAACGGTATCGAGCCCGAGCGTCTCGCCGAGCGTGATGACCGCGCGCGCGAGTTCCGGACCATTGTCGGAGCTGGTCAGGCGGCTCACGAAGGAGCGATCGATCTTCAGAATGTCGATCGGGAAGCGGTGTAGGTAGGAGAGCGACGAATAGCCGGTTCCGAAATCATCGATCGCGAGGCGCACCCCGAGCTCCTTAAGGCGCAGGAACCGCTCGAGGTTCGCATCGGTGTTGTACATGATCGTGCTTTCGGTGAGCTCGATGACGAGATTGCCCGGCTCGAGACCGGACTCGTGCAGCGCCTGGGCAACATCGTGCACCAGCTCGCCGTGCTGCAGGTGACGCCCGGAGATGTTCACCGCGAGCCGCAGGCCGTTCCCCCCGGCGATCGAGGTGCGCCAGGCGCAGAAGTCCCGGCAGGCTTGGCGGAGCACCCAGCGGCCGAGCTTGACGATCTGGCCACATTCCTCCGCTAGCTGCACGAACCGCCCCGGCATCAACACGCCGAGCTCCGGATGCCTCCAACGAACCAGCGCCTCGACCCCGAGAAGGCTGCGCGTGCCGAGGTCGATGATCGGCTGGTACTCGAGAAAGAACTCCTGGTGGGTGAGCGCCCGGCGGATATCCGCCTCGAGCCGCATACGCTCGTGCAGCACGTCCTGCATCTGCGGCTGAAAGGTGACATGGCGGTTTTTGCCCGCGGCCTTGGCGTGGTACATGGCGATGTCCGCCTTGCTGAGCAGCGCCTCGGCACTGGCGTCCGGAACGGACAGCGCGACGCCGATGCTGGCGGCGACCCGCACCTCGGTGCGATCGAGCGGGAATGGCTGCTCGAGCGCCTCGATCAGCGCATCGGCCAGACGCTGCACCTCCGTGAACGTCGCGATCCCCTCCACCAGAATGGCGAACTCGTCTCCACCGAGCCGCGCCACGGTGTCCGAGGAGCGGGTAGTCTTCACGATCCGTTGCGCGACCGCCTGCAGCAGCCGATCGCCCGCGTCATGGCCGAGTGAGTCGTTGATGTTCTTGAAGTTGTCGAGGTCGAGGAACATGACCGCGACCGAGCTGTGGCCGCGCTGGGCCAGGGTCAGCGCGTGCTGCACCCGATCGCGGAACAGGTTGCGATTCGCGAGCAGCGTCAGGGGATCGTGGAACGCCAGCTGCCGCAACTGCTCCTCAAGCGCCTTGCGCTCGCTGATGTCGCGGAAATTGAGCGCCAGCCCCTCGACCGCCGGATCCTGCGTGAGGTTGCTGCCGACGCTCTCGATGACGCAGCGCTCGTCCTTTCGCTGGATGCGCAGCTCGACCGGGCCGACGGTCCCGGACGGCATCGCCGCGACCTCGCCGAGGAACATGCGCAGTCGCTCGCCGTCCTCGCCGCCCCACAGATTCGGCAGGCTCTTGCCGATGATCTCCTCGGGCTTGAGGCCGAGGATGCGCTCGGCGGCGGGCGAGGCAAAGCGCACGACCCCGTCGGCGGCGACGATCGTGATGACGTCGGAGGCGTTGGCGATCAGCGACGCGTAGCGGTCCTCGACCAAGCGCGCCGCCCGGCGCTCGCGCACCAGGGCATCGCCGCGCAGCAACACGCCCTGCCGCACCATCAGCAGCAGCATGAGCCCGAACACGAGCATGGTCATCACGGTCGCGGGACCCGCGACGTCGCCGCGACTGAAGTAGACCAGCACCAGAAAGGCGGCCAGCATCGCGGCAAAAGGCAGGGAGCGTGCCAGAGTGTCCGAGGTGTTCGACATGGCGCGCACCGGCGCCGCGGCGCTGCGCAGCTGCGCGCGGCCGGCGGCGGCAAGCGGCAGATTGCAGCCGAGGTACAGCACGTCCTGCAGGTCGCCCGGCAGATAGTAGCCGCGCACCTTGGCGAGCGACCAGAGAATGTCGGCCAGAAACATGGTGGCAAAGCCGCTCA
>JACXTT010001291.1_pt1 | contig 42132 bp, 41 predicted proteins | sample 9270951 | NCBI WGS metagenome assembly JACXTT01 (sample SAMN15532306, study PRJNA645909) | rock metagenome | isolation source: weathered quartz diorite | place: Puerto Rico | collected 2017-06-21
ACACCAAAATCGGTGGGCGCGATAAAAAAAGTTTGCATGCGTATTCTCTTGAGGAAGCGCAAGTGCGGCTGCCTATGCCTGGCTGCCTGCGAAGTTCAGTCGCCAAGATTATCGTTAACCGAGGCTTGAGCGCACCAACCACATTCAAAGCGCTGAGCGATTTTTTCCGCGCGTTGCCCGGGATCCAGTACCCAGGCGCGCGACTGCCAGGGTGGTTGGTGGCGCAGGTGCTGGGTATGGCCGCAGGAAAGCTCGGCGACCCAGTGCCCGTCCTCGTCCTGATGAAAGCCGATGATAGTCGCAGGCGTGACCTGGGGCCGTCTGTCCGGGTTCAGTTCGCTTTCGGACGAATCCTTGTTTAGACTTGTCCGCTCTTTATTCCTATGCAAAAGGTCTCGCTCTTATGACGATCGCTGCCAACAAGGCTGTCTCCATCGACTATACCCTTACCAACGACGCTGGTGAGGTCATCGACAGCTCTGCCGGCGGCGCTCCGCTGGTTTACCTGCACGGTGCCGGCAACATTATCCCAGGTCTGGAAAAGGCCCTGGAAGGCAAGAACGTCGGCGACGAGCTGAACGTGGCTGTCGAGCCGGAAGATGCCTACGGCGAATACTCCGCCGAACTGGTCAGCACCCTGAGCCGCAGCATGTTCGAAGGCGTCGACGAGCTGGAAGTGGGCATGCAGTTCCACGCTTCCGCCCCGGACGGCCAGATGCAGATCGTTACCATCCGCGATCTGGACGGCGACGATGTCACCGTCGACGGCAACCACCCGTTGGCTGGCCAGCGTCTGAACTTCAAGGTCAAGGTCATCGAAATCCGTGACGCCAGCCAGGAAGAAGTCGCCCATGGCCACGTCCATGGCGAAGGTGGTCATCACCACTGATTTCTGCTGCTAAGCTCTGATAGTTGGAAGGCGCCTACGGGCGCCTTTTTTAGTCCGCCGCGGTTTTTAACTGGAAACCGGTCAGGGTGTCGGGCAACAATATTCGCGTATGAGTCCGGGAAAAAACGGGAGTTCGTCATGAGTGCTTTTCACGATCTGACACTAAAAGCGCTGGATGGTCAGGAACTGCCGCTGGCGCCTTTCAAGGGGCACGTGGTGCTGGTGGTCAACGTGGCCTCCAAATGTGGTCTGACGCCGCAATATGCCGCTCTTGAGAATCTCTATCAGCACTACAAGGACCAGGGCTTCAGTGTGCTGGGCCTGCCGTGCAACCAGTTTGCCGGGCAGGAGCCGGGCACCGAGGAGGAGATCCAGGCGTTCTGCAGCCTGAACTACGGCGTGAGCTTTCCGTTGAGCAGCAAGCTGGAGGTCAACGGTCATGACCGTCACCAGCTGTACCGGCTGCTGGCGGGCGAGGGCGCGGAGTTTCCTGGCGATATCACCTGGAACTTCGAGAAGTTCCTGATGGGCAAGGACGGCCGCGTACTGGCGCGTTTCTCGCCGCGCACCGCTCCGGATGATCCGGCGGTGATCCAGGCGATCGAAAAAGCCCTGGCTTGATGCAACGGCGCAGATGGGCAGGCTCTACTCTTTCCTGTGGGAGTGGAGCCTGTCGGATCGCCGCACCGCCGCGAAGAGGTCGGTGAGGCTGCCAAGAGCTTCGCGGGCAAGCTCCGCTCCCACAAGGTCCGCACCCGTCTCACGTCTCCCTTGACACTTCTAAAGCTTAATCACTCAGATCAATAGTGCTGGGCGGCGCGCCCATGGCGGAATATTATCCTGATCATAAATTCCCCTTGCGCCGTGGAGTGCTCCCATGCCCGTTAAAGCCCTGTTCCGACCTTTCCATCTTGGCGCGCTGGCGTTGCCGACCCGCGTCGTCATGGCGCCGATGACCCGTTCGTTTTCCCCGGGCGGCGTGCCCAATTCGAAAGTCATCGAGTACTACCGCAAGCGTGCGGCGGCCGGTGTCGGCCTGATCGTTACCGAAGGCACCACGGTCGGTCACCCGGCAGCCAACGGTTATCCGAACGTGCCGCATTTCTACGGCGAAGCGGCCCTGGCCGGTTGGAAAAAGGTTGTTGATGCGGTGCACGCCGAAGGCGGCAAGATCGTTCCGCAGCTCTGGCACGTGGGTAACGTGCGGCGCCTGGGCACCGAACCGGACGCCAGCGTGCCGGGTTATGGCCCGAGCGAAAAGCTCAAGGACGGTCAGGTCGTGGTTCATGGCATGACGAAACAGGACATCGACGAGGTGATCGCGGCCTTCGCCCAGGCGGCTCGTGATGCCCAGAGCATCGGCATGGACGGTGTCGAGATCCACGGTGCCCACGGTTACCTGATCGACCAGTTCTTCTGGGAAGGCACCAACCTGCGTACCGACGAATACGCTGGCAGCCTGGCCAACCGTTCGCGTTTTGCCATCGAGCTGATCCAGGCCGTGCGTGCGGCGGTGGGGCCGGAGTTCCCGATCATCTTCCGGTTTTCCCAATGGAAGCAGCAGGACTACAGCGCCCGTCTGGTGCAGACGCCGGAGGCCCTGGGTGAGTTCCTCAAGCCGTTGTCCGACGCGGGCGTGGATATTTTCCACTGCTCCACGCGGCGTTTCTGGGAGCCGGAGTTCGAGGGTTCCGAGTTGAACCTGGCGGGCTGGACCCGCAAGCTGACCGGCAAGCCCACCATCACCGTCGGCAGCGTCGGCCTGGACGGCGAGTTCCTGCAGTTCATGGTCAACACCGACAAGGTGGCCCAACCGGCGAGCCTGGAGAAACTGCTGGAGCGCCTGAACAATGACGAGTTCGACCTGGTCGCCGTGGGCCGAGCCTTGCTGGTGGATCCTGATTGGGCGGTGAAGGTGCGCGACGGTCGCGAGCAGGACATCCTGCCGTTCAGCCGTGAGGCGTTGACCAGCCTGGTTTAACCCGCCATGCGGCGATGGTGAATGTTAGATCGCCATCGCCGGCAAGCCGGCTCCTACAGGGGGCCGGGCTTGACGGTATTGTGTGGTGCAACACCGTACTGTGGGAGCCGGCTTGCTGGCGATGGCGGCGTTGAATCCTGTATCGCTATCGCTGACAAGCCAGCCTCCACAGGCGACGCGTCACAGGCCCCGCGCAACTGTTTCTCGAACTGCTCGACAATCGCCCCCCAGCCTTGGCGACTGGCATGCTGGCGGGCGTTGAGACGAACATTGCGCAAGGTCTCCGGGCCTTCCAGCAACCAGCCGGCGGCATCGCAGAACGCCTCTTCGTCGCCGGGCATGGCCAGCACGCCGTTGTAGCCATGGCGGATGTGCTGGGCGGCAGCGGCCTCATCGTAAGCCACCACCCCCAACCCCGACGCCAGCGCCTCGAGCACCACATTGCCGAAGGTTTCGGTGAGGCTCGGGAACAGGAACAGATCCGCCGACGCATAGTGACAGGCCAAGGCCTCGCCCCGCTGCGTGCCGCAGAAAATCGCCCCGGGCAACTCCTTTTCCAGCACGGCGCGTTGCGGACCGTCACCGACCACGACCAGCTTCATCACCCGCTGTGGATAAGTCGCTTGCAGGTGCTCGAAGGTGCGCTTGAGCAGGCCGAGGTTCTTTTCGGTCGCCAGTCGTCCGACATACAGCAATGCGATATCGCTGTCCGCCAGCCCCCAGACGTCACGCAGGGCGCTCAAGCGCTTGGCGGGATGGTACAACTGGCTGTCGACGCCCCGGGAGAGCAGCTCCAGGCGCTCGAAATGCCGCCGTTCCAGCTCCATGCGCTGGCTGACGCTGGGTACCAGGGTCAGCTTGGTGCGGTTGTGGAACCAGCGCAGGTAGTGGGTCAGTATCCGTGTCAGCAAGCCCATGCCGTACTGATGGGAGTACTGCTGGAAGTTGGTGTGGAAACCGCTGACCACCGAGATCCCCAGGCGCCTGGCCGCCCGCAGGGCCGACAAACCGAGTGGGCCTTCGGTGGCGATGTACAGCACGTCCGGACGCTGGCGTTTCCAGCGCCGCAGCAACTTGTGCATCGACGACTGCCCCCATTGCAGGCCGGGATAGCCGGGCAGCGGCCAACCCCGGCAGAGCAGCAGTTCGCTATCGCTGGGGCGGGCCTGGTCGCAGCTCTGGCGCGGGCGTACCAGCTCGATCTGATGCCCGCGTGCGCGCAAACCGTCGCACAAGCGACCAAGGGTATTGGCCACGCCATTGATTTCCGGTGGGAAGGTTTCGGTGATCAGGGTGATATGCAGAGCTGTCGTCATGCTTGCAGTGTCGACCCGGGCGGTTGCGACACTGTGGCGGTTTGATGATGGATTTGTGACGAGGCGGCAAGCCGCCTCCCGCAGTGTGCAGACCTCAGCGCCGTTCGCCGGCCAGGGCCTCGTCGCCGCGCTCACGGACCCAGAACAAGGTCGCCCCGGCCACCGCTGCCGGCATCATCAGCAGGTTGACCACCGGCACCAGCAGCACCAGGTAGACGATCCCGCCAAAGCTCATGCACTGCCAGCGCTTCTGTCGCAGCCAGGCGAGCATGCCCTGCCAGCTCAGCTTGTGGTTGTCCGCCGGGTAGTCGATGTACTGGAAAATGGGCATCCATCGTCCGAAAACCACGTAGTTCACAGCCCTTTCCCAAGGGAGTGAGCGGGAAATGTATCAGTGATAGGGAGGTCTTGAAAAGCTGTCGTCATAGGGCTTTGATAGACCCAGCTGGGTCACCGTTCGGAGCTTTTGGTAATGCATTGGTCGCGTGTGACTGGTCAGACTCATGGATACGTTCACTGATCCCGCTCTGAGCGAAGCCTCCGAATGGCTAAGGTGAGGTCAAAGGGGGCCAAATCAGAGATGGCGAGCGTCGTTATGGTGACCCCATCGGTCCCCCCCGCAACGATCAACCGTGAACCCAGTCAGGCCTGGAAGGGAGCAGCCGCAGCGGTGATATTGTGTGCCGGGGTGTGGCTGGTGGGGTTGCCTCCATTATATAATTCCTTGATTTTACAAGGATTTGTCAGTCAAAAATCTCGAAATGTGACAGCGTTTAGGTAGATCTAAGTGGTGCATCCTACTTCGCGGCTTAACAACCGAAAGCCCTACCTCCAAGCTCCTCCGTTCCTTACGTGAGCTTTCATGTTCTGATTCTTGCTCGTAGTCTTCGTCTCAGAAAATGCTCATTCCCAACTGCTATTGTGGTGAAAGGCCATTCTTAGGGAAATTTGTGGTTGGGTGGGTAAGATCGAGACGATGGTCGCCTGAGTGGATTCTCTATGGATATGAGGCGTACCGGCATGACAAGACGATAGGGTGATTGAAAGTGCCTTGGCATCATGGCATTTTGCTAGAGAACGTCAACGCACAAGGATTGTCATGCCAACGTCTTTATCTAAATACCTCGGAATTTCCAACGCTAGTTTGGAAGGCCTAGGGGTCTTCGACCCCATTCTCGATCACGATACTCGTCTGTTTATTGATCCGCTCTTACTAAAGCATTGTAAAACACCAGAGTTTTCCTCCAGCTATACAGACTTACAAAGCAGATTTTTAGCAATCGGGAAGCTATTGCAGCACAGTCAGCGTAAAAACGACCCCTTTTGGAAGTCTGCTGCGACTAAAATGAGTTGGCACGAAGTGCGTGGGCTTTGTATTGGCTATTCTACTGGGGGGACTTCGGGTAGCGGTATTGGTAAAGGGCTTAGAGATAGAGTTTTAACAACTGCTAAGCTAATTATTGATGCGGGAAAAAGTGACCCTGAGTTATTTGAATTGGTTGGCTTGTTTGAGGATAATTTTGGGGCTGATCGAATTAGTGATATGACTGCCAATATCATTCAGGATGATATTCTAACTTACTCCTCGAATGTCTATAAGAAGATTTTGCCACAGGGTTGGGATGGTGTGGTAGATAATAAAACTAATCTCCCCCAAAATCCATTTACAAAAGAGCCTATTCTGCTAGTTCCAAAAGAGCTGTTAAGGGACTTGCCCTCGGCCTTTGAGTGGAGTGGGTCGAATGAAATCGGAGTTAATAGTGCCGAGATAAGAGAAGCGCTTAATGCATTGGTCGGCTCTAGCTGGCGAGCATTAGCTGGTATGAAGAAAGAGGAACTTAAAAATCTAGTTTTAAAGTACCCTGATCTTATTGATGATCTGGTTGATCAGTATGCATCTAAGGATGTAAAGCCATACGACTTCAATGAGGACAAAAAAGGTGAGTACGCATGGTATCAAAGAACTGTGAAGGCAGTATCTGAGAACCCGATAGACTTGATTCTGAGTGCTCATCCTAGTTTAGGCGAGGTGTACGATCTCGTCGTCACTATTTGCAATAAATTCAAACAGCTCGTCGAAAATAATGGGTTGAATACACTATTCTACGATGGAAAATCTAAAATTAAAAATGAGACGGCGATCCAGTTGGCATTTTATGGGATTGCTGAAGCTTACTGTGAGGCGAATAAGATCATGATTGCCAGGGAGTCAAATTCGGGCCGAGGGCCGGTTGATTTCAAATTTGGTTCTAATGGCGAAAACAGTGTGCTTGTGGAAATAAAAAAATCAGATAATTCGCATCTTAAAAATGGTATTGTACGGCAGCTTCCTGAGTATATGAAGTCAGAAAAATCCCGCAAAGCTATCTATCTAGTGCTAGATTTGGGTATGAATCAAACACAGGTTGATAATATGAATGCAGTGCATCAGGCAATTGCCGGTTCGAATATATCGATAATCTACATTGACGGTCAGCTCAAACCGAGTGCCAGCAGGCTGTAACTCTATATTTGTCGATCGAGGATTTTATGGGTAATTGTGCCTATTGTGACTTTGAAGGGAAGTTGACGCGAGAGCACATCATTCCTGACTGGTATGATTCTGCAAACTCCGCTAGTGATGGGGAAATTTTTTTAGAGAAAGCGCCTGATAAAATAGTTAAGTCTGATCCGAAAGTTAAAGATGTGTGTGCTACGTGTAACAATGTTGTATTGGGTCAGTTGGATGATTACGGGAAAAGTTTATACGAAAAATATTTTTGTCATCCAGTTTACGGTAAAGAACGAAAAAAAATACAGGTGGACAGGAGAAGGCTCACTCGGTGGTTATTGAAAATCGCGTTTAATTCGGCTAGAGCGAACAAAGCAGATTTGCACGTTCTTAACGGCTATGCCAAAGACATCATCAATGATGGTTTGTGCGATGACATAATTTTATTTTGTTCGACTGTGGCTCCGTCGGTCGAGGATGGAGGGGGATGGAAGGCAGCGCATAGGCAAGATGCTAGGGGCTCAATCCGACCCAATGCATTCCGAGTAGGGGTGTTCAGATTGCCCGAGGTGGATTTCTATCGATGGAGCTTTCGCTACGTATATATTGATTCATTCGCTTTTTATCTTGCTATTCCACAACGTGGTGTGGAGTTCAAAGAGGAGAGGAAACGTGTGATCAAACTTATGACCAAGGGTTCAGAGTTTGGGGTTCGGGTTTTGAGTGGGATTATTGATACTAAACCTCCGAAATATCATGCTGCGAATATTATAATTAATCATTTGGCTAACTTTCCAAATGCTTATGGCGTGGTTGAAGATCCTTGGGTTGTTCTTTCCAATAAAGGGAAGATGGATATATTGAATTACGCTATTATGAGGGAAGATATTGAGAAAGAAGATTTTAGTGACGTGTTAAGCTTCATTGATCAACAGCTTGCTACCAGGGAGGCGCTTATGTCGTCCTTAGGGAAAGTAGAATTTAGTGTGTATGGATATGAGAGTGACGCCAGAGATTTGTGGGAGATTGAGGAGGTCAGGAAATTTCTTGCGGTGTTGAATAGTCAGAGACCATATTGGCTTGTGTTTCAGATGGCTGAACCCGGTTGGACGCAAGTTTTACTGTTGTGTTTATGCCGTATTAGGAAAGAATCGCATGGTTTTGAGTTAACTCACAAAGAAGATTTGAGGGGGTTGATGAATCAATGGTTTTCTGGTCTGAATGAGATAAGTAATAGGCTTGCGATTTCATATGAACTAAATAAGCAGCTTTCTGATAGGTTTGGTGAGCATGTAAAGTTAATGCGAGTGTGATTGCTAGTGAATCGCCACGGGTTTCGTAGACACATTTAAGAGGCTGCTGATGGCTGTTCTCTGTCGGTCATTTCTTCGGCGTGTATTGATCAATTCTCATGCAGAGGGTTATCAATACCAATGTGATCGATTGGGTGATCAGCGGCACGCAATTACGCACGATAGAAATTTGGGGCGCCTGGATTTCCTTCTTTCCATAAAATGGAACCAGGTACATGTACCCACTAGTAGATACCGGTTACTGTATGGAACCACCGAAAATCTGTACCCCCGGTAGGGGCACCCTATCTAGACAGTGTTCCAGTGGCGTTTCACGGTCGCAATACCAATCCCCAGTTCTGATGCAACCTGGGTCTGTATGTATCCTTGCTCCTTCAGCCTTTGAACGCTTACGGTGGTTTTCACTGCGACCGGACGGCCCAATTTCTTTCCTTCAGCTTTCGCACGTTTCAAACCTTGCTGGGTCCGTTCGATCAGTAGATCACGTTCAAATTCCGCGACCGCTCCAAGGACTTGCATCGTCATCTTCCCTGCCGCAGAGGTTAGGTCTACGCCACCCAAAGCAAGGCAATGGACGCGAATTCCATCATTCGCTAATCGCTCGACTGTCTGACGTACATCCATAGCGTTACGGCCAAGACGGTCCAACTTGGTCACTATCAGTACGTCTCCTGACTCCATCCTTTCCAGCAGCTTCTGAAAGCCTGATCGTTCCTTGGCGGCAATGCTACCTGAGATGGTTTCCTCAACTACCCTGCTGGCCTGTACATCAAAGCCTGCTGCCTTCACTTCTTGCACTTGGTTCTCAGTGAACTGGCTTGAGGTACTGACACGACAATATAAGAAGGCGCGGGACATGTGGGTGATTCCTTGGGATCGTTTAACGTGGTATCACTATACAGTGGTATCACCAATGCCAAAATACTATTTTTATGATGCCTTATACCGTCTGTCTGGGCGGTATCGTTTAACGGTCGTTTTATGAGTCCTACAGGTTCATCGATTTGGGAGTTTCAGAATTTGTGATCGAATGGTAGTAGCATTTTGCTACCCGTGGCGACAGAATTGGGTATACGATCTAACCAACACTGCCGACTCAGCAAAGGAATGTATGGCCCAGGTATCGATTCCATCAGTTGTGCATTTTCCACTAGAGGATCAACCAACCTGGATTGATCCAATCTTGTTAGTGAATGCGGTCCGAATACCACCGGAAAAGTACCAAGATGACGAACATCATGGTGAGATTTACTGCCCAGATTGCGGAGTTATGTGCAACCGTAAACCACGCAAGCTAGCCAAGCGGATAGACAATGTGGATGCATTTTATGCTCACATTAAGGGGTTCGACGAGGTAGCATGTATACATCGTAAGCCCGCTGGAAGTGGCGGCGCCGATGGTGTCAGCAAAGAAAAAAAAGCAGTAAACCTCGTAACGTTTGCGGGCTGGAAGAGCTTGGACGATGACGAGCAACCCGAAGAAGATCCGCTCGAACAAGTTTCCGGGCAAAAACGCTTGGTTCAGGGAGGTTCCGCCGGAAATGGACGTGGGGTCGAAATCGTTTTTGATGCAAATGGTGTGTTACTAAATGCGGGGGAGTTCCACACTGTACGAAGGCTCGTGCTTCTTGCACAAAAATCACTCGACATATCAGTGCAATTTGATAATCAGGATGCAACGAGGCTTCGCGATCTGATCGTTTGGACTGAAAAGGTTGAAAAAAACCCCAGCCGATACATCGGAAAGAGTTTTCTTTTTTTTGGTCAACCCACATCAATCCGTCACGGTACCCATCGCGTCTTCTTCAATTTTCAATCTAATGCACATCAGCTAAGTGGCCACTGCGATCCTCGTATATTTGAAAAACGAGGATGGAAGGTTTTTGAACGTAGTCATTACTATATTTTCTACGGTTTGGTTGAGGGTACCGAGGCGCGTATGACGGTTCGAATTCTTGAGTCGGGACAAATTGATCGTCTTCCGTTGTCCGCGCATGCGCTGTTCAATTCATTGCGCTGACCTGCTATCTCGACGAGGTGAAAATTGGCCGCTTCAGTAAATGAGTTAAGACCGACGTGCAAATGGATGATCATCGATTGTGTACAAGAAGCAGGTGTCGATGTCCAAGCATGGAGCTTTAGAAAAAAAGATGGTCAACCAGTCGCTTTGCCCCAATCAAATGGAGGGTACTGCTATGAGTGGTCTTTCCGAAGTGTAGATAGAAGTATATTGCTGCTGTGTGTTTGGTTCGAGGAAATTGATGTTGACAGTCAAGGGCGCGTTTGTTTTGCTGGAAATCTTAGAGCGTATGCCGACAAGCTGATCCAACAACTTGAGAAAGACCCAAAAAACAGAAACCGAACGATCAAAGACCCACGCATCAATCGTGCACAGCATTTCAGCTCAACGGTCCATCTTGCCTATATGAACTCGATGTCTGTGCGGGTGGTAATCGTGTCGGGACCTGTCCGAGAGCCAGACGATATCGATCCTGGCAATGATCGTGCTGTTGGCCGTTATTTGGACGAAGAGCCTTGGCGAGTAGAAAGCTTTGACGATGACACTGGCGCCTTTATTCTAGTCCGTGGGAATAACGATCAGCAGAATGTAGTTGCTGTAAGGGACTCGGCAGAGTTGGTCGGTAACGTGACTGAAACTAGCGATATGGACGTGAAAGTCGTTGCGGACCAGTTTCACGCAGAGACTCGACCTGCTGCATACACCTACCAAGGGGAGCAGAGGTATCGTGACCCGAAGGTCCGGGCACTCGTTCTGGCAAGGTCAAACGGTCTATGCGAATTGACGTCTGTGCCGGGATTCCAAACGGCGAATGGCAGTATTTATCTTGAAACCCATCACATCGTTCCACTCGCTGAGGGCGGTCCAGATACGATCGAAAACGTCATAGCCTTGTCGGCGGATGCACATCGCAAGGCACATTACGCTGTTGACCGGGATGAGTTACGTCAACAGTGCCTTGACGTCGTGGCACAGCGTTTGAGGCTGTCGCAGATGGACAGCGAATAGCAACGACACTAATCGCCACGGACCTTGCGAACCACTCTGATCATGTCCATCAACAGCTTGGGGTCTGTGGTGCCGTAGATGATGTCACACAGTTGATGCCTAAGCTCGGCAGCGCTCAAAGGCTCCTTCGATTCAGATTGAAGAAGTGACACCAGTGGAACGCCCAACGCCTGCGCCAGGTCATGCATGGCGTCAAATCCCGGGCCGTATTCGCCACGCTCAAATCTACTTATCGTCATCGGCTCGTAGCCCAAGGACTCTGCAAGCTGTGCTTGGGTTAGGCCCTGTGCTTTTCGTAGGGCCCTGATCCGTTGACCGAAAATGGCTAATGCATCCGGCGTCATAAGCAATCCAAATCAAAAGCAGGATGCTCACACTTGAAGAGATCGTCCTGAAGGACATCCAAAGATAATAGTTTTGCAAAAAATATCATCAGATGATATTTTTTGGCCTCTCATACACTCGGATTCGGGCGTACACAGCCGAAATATCAAAAGGAATATGAAGTGAAACTGTACATCGGGACATTTCTATCGTCATTGAGGCTACCACTGGCCTATCTGGTAGGAATCTGCTTCAAGCCGTTGCTGTGGGTAGTCTCTCGATAGAGGACTGCGTCATCTGTGCTGCACAACGTGACGATGCTGTGGTGTCGATTGCTGTTGGACGGTCCAGTTTCATACCTTCGGCCTTGGCACGTTTCAAACCGGCTGTATGCACGTCATGTTCGAATTGGGTTGGAAATAAACAGATGCTTATTTGGAGCGCTCTAAGTGTTTAAACAACTACTGCTGTTCGGGATGGTCTGTATTGCAACCAATGCATTAGCCGATGACAAAGAAAATATTGCAAAGCTAAAATCAGAGTGCCCAAAACTGTCACGGCCCGCTAACGATTCGGGCTACGATGAAATGATTGACAAAGCGTTAAAGAAGTATTCTCTCAGTGAAGACCTTACGTCGATCACCAACGATGTCCAGTTGGTTGCGCTCTTGAAGGAACTGAAGAAACCTGAAAATTTTGATTTTGCACAAGATGCCGTAGAGCGTGGCTTCGGTTATTTCTCAGATATGTTCTCCATAGGCAAGAATATTGATGAGGCTTACCTAAACAAAGCTTACAGATGTCATCTTGTTGAAGCTTATGTTGATATTGGTTCGAAGGCCAATAAGGATTTAAAAAGTTACTTTCAGTGGCTTCTCAATCGAACCACAGAACATGTAAACCTTCTTGCAGCAGAGAAGGCTGATAGGGAGGATTATGCCAAAAGTGTGCATGATGAAGAAGAAGCCTACAAGAAGCGCCTGCTGAACCCAAAAGGTAATACGGCAAAGGTTGCTGGGCTTCAGATTTCTGCAAATTCTTGTGTAACGAGCGGAAAACTCGGAATGTCAAATCCTTTCCTAGAGCCAAAGCTTTCATCTGGATCGAAGTTCCTGGTTCTGGATGCATCTTTCAAGAATACTGCCACCTCTAGTCGATATGTCTCTCCAGGCAGTGTAATGGTTAGCAAGAATGGGAATATCTACAAGTTTGACAAATTCAAAATGATTGCTAGTGATGGCTTCGGCGTTGGTTCAGATCCTATTAATCCGCTGATTACCTATCGAACCAAACTTGTTTATGTAATTCCGTCTGATCTGACTGGGAAGATAATTTGGCAGCCTGACGAACGTAGCGATGATGTAACGGTATCTTGCGGATCAATTTGATCCGCCTTATCGCCAGAAATACATCTGAAATTTCAATTTGAGAACCGACTATGAAGAAAATCATTATCACACTATTTGCCACCCTGGGCAGCTCATCACTTGTGTTTGCAGGAACCAAGGCCCATCAAGAGCCCGGTATCTTGTTCTGGATACTTGCCGCTATTGTAGCACCGGTGGTGATTTATACAGGAAATAAGTGGAGGTTGTGGCTGCTTGGGTTTCGATTCGGCATGGCCAGTAAGTCGACTTTTCTCGGCTCGATCAAATGGACAGTTGCATCATTGATTGTGACCGTTACGTCGCTATTGATACTTGGTGTATTTGGCTAAAAATACCGGAAGACAAGTTACGAAGCATCCAATCTCCCCCATGGGACCCCAGAATAGGGTTTAGGCCGAAAATAGGGTGGTACTGAATTTACACCCCCGGTAGGGGCACCCTATCTAGGCAGCGCTCCAAGGTTGAAATCCCTAATTCTGATGCAACCTGGGTCTGTATGTATCCTTGCACCTTCAATTTCGAACGCTTGCCATCGTTTTATGGACCGTGAAATTGAAGGTATAATCCGGGGTTGTAAAACGATCTCGCTTTCAGTCTATATGTTCAGATAGCAGTCAAATGGTTGTTTGACTCATCGAGGAACAAAACAGTCAATCCATTGCTTCAATATCCAAGCGAATTCTAGTTTCGTATGGGGAATCAGATACAGAGGGCGAAATTAGAGTGCGGGTAAGACTGCCTGGTAATTTGGCGGCTATACAGGTGCTGTTGCCGTAGTGCCTCTTCTAGTACAGATGTTTCTCCATGCATTATTTTGTTTAGACTTTTAATGCGTTCTTCAATTTGCTCAATTTCGTCTTCCTGGTTCTGATACTGGATCTCCAGCTTTTGAAGTTCCTGCTGTTCAAGCTTGACTTCGGCTTTGCGCTCTTCCAACTCGTCAAATAGTGCTTCCATTTTAGATTCGAGTTTTTGTTGTTGTGACGTCAGTTGCTGAAGCTCTTGCTCTATTTGATATTGTAGTTCATATCTTTGGTGGTGCATTTCATATTCTATATCTTGTTCCATATCAAACTCCAGCGTTTGGTTGGGTGGGTTTTGAGTTTCTGTTATTTGGTTAAATTAACGAGAAATAACGTAGAGCATTAAACAAGATCATTCCGCCGGTAAAGGAATAGATGATCATAGAAGGGTATATCGTAGTCATGGTTTTTGGTCGTTTGTTATGAGGTAAACTTAATATCTCTTGATAGTTTTGCATCACCCCTACGGGGTATCGCCTTCGGCGATATCTTATCGTTTGCTTTAATGATGTTTTAGATTTATTCAGATTTTGAAGAATGTTTGGACGAAATTCTCCTGTCAAGGAGAAAGTCAAGAATGGTTTGAAGACCGTCCCGGAGCGAATCCATACTAGACAGCTATTCCCCATGTAATGGGTTAGCCCGCCGGGGCAATTCGATCGGCGATTAAAGTCTGTTCTCGGGTAACTGCGGAGCAGACTGGTTCCAGTATGGCGAAAATCCAGTCTGTTAATGGTTGTATCTGTTTCACAGAGCCATTATCCTGTTGAAGTCCGTTAATTTATATGTCCTAGGTTGGCGCAGAGGCTGTTGAATTATCCGATTTCAACTTCCCGGAAAATTCATTGTGCACAGCTTGATCGCGTGATACCCCACATCTGGCGCATTATGGTCGCCTTTTGGGGTTTATCACTCGGGTTTTGAGTCGGGAACGGTGCTCGACCTTGATTGATGGTTTTACACGATTGCAAACGTCAATCAGCATTTGCAGTGTGCCCGAATAAGGGTAGTTTTTATCGTTTTGATTGGTGTGTCTGTAGGTATTTTTATTTGCCTACATATATATTTATACTTGTCAAAGTAGATTTCTTTGTGCGTTTCTCATGATATTTTTTCATGACGAATGCAGTATTCATGAATTTTTATAATGCAGTCCGGGTGTGTGTTAGAAAATTAATACATTTATCAAGTGTGGGTGTTGTTTTTATTGGTATGGTGTTTTCACCTGAAAGCCCCGATTGGTCTAGGGTTGACGCTTCGGGGAAATAGTTGATATCTGAACTAGAATAATATTTTGTTATGTGTGAGGTCTTGAACAAAGTCGGCATGTGAAGGTTGAGCTAAAAACTAAATTAGAAGTGAGCTGTCGTGAACGATGTGGTTAGGTTGGTTCAGGCCTGGACCAACAATCCTGCCGCTTTTGCAATGCTCGGAAGCTTCTGGATTTCCTCTGCCATCCGGGACAAAGGGGTCACTCCATAACGATCACCTTCGTTCGTGCACGCGTGACCGGTGATCCAATCGCTTACCTCTTTGGGTATCCCGTGCTCTCTGGCTAGCGTCTTGAAGCTGTGTCGAAAGCCGTGGAGCGGATTGCAGTCTGGTCGGTATACCCCGCAACGTTGGCTGATCGGACGCCATGTTTTGGAAACGATCCCTGCAAAACCGTCAGATACCTTGATCAGTTGTGGAAAAATCCTTGAGTCTGGTTCTCGGTCCAGCACCAGCGTCAGCAAACCTAGGACGATCAAGTCGTCATGAATCGGGATTTCCCTGCGGCTACTGTCGGTTTTGACTGATTTATCCGGACGGTCATCGATGATCCTGATGAACCATTGGCTACTATCGTGCTGGTGGAAATCTCCGACATACAGTTGAGCTATTTCCTCCCGACGTGCACCCGTATACGCCGCAATCAATGGTAGCCAGAACACGGCATTCCCTGGACGGCCTTGCGCATACCTCTGTCGCTGAAATTCAGGGTGGCCAAACAGAGTGATCAGCTCATTCCAGGTGTAACCCCTATTGTCGTTTAGGCGGCGTTTGGGTTTGCTTGGGCCTAGACGCTTGTGAATGCGAGAGACAAGGACGGGGTTCGATTCGAGCAAGCCGGAATCCACCGCGAAAGCCAGAACCGATGACAGCCTCGCCAGCAACAATCGCGTGCTTGAAGTCGCAAGCGGTCTTTCATCTGCGTCTTTAGGTTGGATGAGATCGGCCGCAAACGTATGGATGTCAGAAGGTTGAATCGCCGTAATGGGTTGGTCACCCATCTTCGTGATGAACCGATTGACGGCACGACCATAATCGACTGTATGGCGCTGTAGAACGTATTCAGACCTGCCAGACATCGATACGGACTGGATGTAACGGCTTAGCGCCTGTGACAGCGTTACAAGGGGTTCTGGGGGGACGGACAGCGTTAGTCTCGGTGAGGTCGGCGGCCGCGTATCCGGTTGGAACCATTTGATGCTAAGCCCATTGCGGGCATCATTGAATAGGCGTTCGGATTCCGTAAATGCGATGGCGAATGCGGCCTTGGCTTGGTGGTGGTTTCGTGTCTTCAGTGAACGGCGAATTTCAGTTTTGCCGATCACTTGTCGGAGGTCGTCCGGCACCCTACGTCGAAGGTAATAGATACCCGAATCAGGGTGTCGGAACGGTTGGGCTATCAATGCCATGTGTACCAGCCTTGTGTATCAGTTGGCTGGGAAAGGGCATTTCAAGCGTGATTAACGAACGGTCTCTTCAGGGTTCTCAACGCCTCAGCGCTTTTCGCCGGCCACGGCCTCTTCGCCGCGCTCACGGACCCAGAACAAGGTCGCCCCGGCCACCGCCGCCGGCATCATCAGCAGATTGACCACCGGCACCAGCAGCACCAGGTAGACGATCCCGCCAAAGCTCATGCACTGCCAGCGCTTCTGTCGCAGCCAGGCGAGCATGCCTTGCCAGCTCAACTTGTGGTTGTCCGCCGGGTAGTCGATGTACTGGATCGCCATCATCCACACCCCGAACAGCAGCCACAGCGGCGCGGCGATGATATTCACCACCGGGATGAACGACAGGACAAGCAAGCCGATGGCCCGCGGCAGGAAGTAACCCAGCTTGCGCATTTCCCGGGCCAGGGTGCGGGGAATCATCACCAGCAGCTCAGCCCAGCTGAAGGCCGGGAAATTATCGGTGCCGCGCACCACCACTTCGACCTTCTCCGCGAGAAAGCCGTTGAAGGGCGCGGCGATCACGTTGGCGATCATCGTGAAGGTGAAAAACACCATCAACACCACCAGCACCACGAACAGCGGCCAGAGGATGTAGCTGAGGAAACTCAGCCAGCTGGGCAGGGTCGGCATCAGGTGGTCGACCCAGACGCTGAACTGGTGGCCGGCCAGGTAGATCAAGCCGACGAACAGCACCAGGTTGATCGTCAGGGGGATCAGGACGAACAGGCGCAGGCCCGGGCTCAGGACCAGCTTGAGGCCCTCGCGCAGGTATTGCGGGCCGGACAGGACGGGTGCGGGCATAAGGTGCTCCGAAGAGAGGGAAAACGCGCCGACCTTACCGACTTTGCACGGGCGGTGAAAGTGTCGACATTTGCGGTAACAAAGGCGTCAGGTACGACACCGTCCAGGATAGAGACCCGCTATGAGCTGGATTGTTATTGCGTATTTCCTTAATCTTCGCCTCCTCGATACGCTGCACCCCATTATTTTTCAGGACTGTGTACTACAAGCCTTCCCCAAGTGCTTTCGCGGTCCTTTTTTATTCCAGCCGGTACGCCGGCGTTCCGCTCCGGTAGCTGACGGGCGGTCGATAGGAGTGAGTCATGTCTGAAGTACGCCATTCGCGAGTGATTATTCTCGGTTCCGGCCCTGCCGGTTACAGCGCCGCGGTCTATGCCGCTCGTGCCAACCTCAAGCCGCTGCTGATCACCGGCATGCAGGCTGGCGGCCAGTTGACCACCACCACCGAAGTCGACAACTGGCCGGGCGATGTGCACGGCCTGACCGGCCCGGCGCTGATGGACCGGATGAAAGAGCACGCCGAGCGTTTCGAAACCGAAATCGTCTTCGACCACATCAACGCGGTGGACCTGGCGAAGAAGCCCTACACCCTGGTGGGCGACAGCGGCACCTTCACCTGTGACGCACTGATCATCGCCACCGGTGCCAGCGCCCGTTACCTGGGCCTGCCGTCGGAAGAGACGTTCATGGGCAAGGGTGTTTCCGCTTGCGCCACCTGCGACGGTTTCTTCTATCGCAACAAGGAAGTGGCCGTGGTCGGCGGTGGTAACACCGCCGTGGAAGAGGCGCTGTACCTGGCCAACATCGCCAGCAAGGTGACCCTGGTGCACCGTCGCGAGACCTTCCGTGCCGAGAAGATCCTGATCGACAAGCTGCATGCCCGTGTGGCCGAGGGCAAGATTGTCCTCAAGCTGAACGCCACCCTGGACGAAGTGCTGGGCGACAACATGGGCGTGACCGGTGCCCGCCTGAAGAACAACGACGGCAGCTTCGACGAGCTGAAAGTCGACGGCGTGTTCATCGCCATCGGCCACACTCCGAACACCTCGCTGTTCGAAGGCCAGCTTGAGCTGAAGGATGGTTACCTGGTGGTGCAGGGCGGTCGTGAAGGCAATGCCACGGCGACCAGCGTTGAAGGTGTGTTTGCTGCCGGCGACGTGGCCGATCACGTCTATCGCCAGGCGATCACCTCGGCCGGCGCCGGCTGCATGGCGGCCCTGGATACCGAGCGCTACCTCGACGATCTGCAGAACGCATAACGCTGAGTGCTCTTAAATAAAAAACCGGCTGCGAGGCCGGTTTTTTATTGTCCCGCTATCGGGCTGTCAGCGGCGATTTGTGGCGAGCGGGCTTGCCCGCGCTGGGGCGCGAAGCGGCCCAAAACCGGTGAATTCGGTGCATCAGGTAGAACGAGGTAAGCGATTTTACGACTGCTTCGCAGCCGAGCGCGGGCAAGCCCGCTCGCCACAGGTCCGCTTTTTACAGGCTGACTTCCGTGGGATTCTCCGCTGTCGAAAATCAGCGGCGCTTGAGCGGCGCCTCGACGAATTTCACGCCGGCCAGGCCATGCTTGATCAACGCGCGGATATTGCCGTGATCGCTGCCCTCGGGGGTGGCCAGTACCGAACGATAATGCTCGCCGAAGGCCAGCAATGCTTCCTGGTCGCTCAGGCCTTCCAGCAGGGCCAGGCCCAGGGTCTTGCACGAGCCTTCGTTCTGCCCGGCGGCGTTTTCCACGCCACCGTTGTTGAACGCTTGTGGCTGATAGTCGTAACCGGCGGCAATGAACGCCAGGGTGTCGGCGAAAACGTGTTCGCCGCTGTTGAGGCGGTTGCGCAGGGTGTTCAGATCACTCATGGGGTTTTCCTTTGGCGAACGCCGCCTGTTGTTCGGCGCTGGCTTCTTGCTGGTATTGGGCTTTCCACTCGGCATAAGGCATGCCGTAGACCACTTCACGGGCGTCGTCGAGGCTGACCTCGATCCGGCGTTCGTCGGCTTCGGCCTTGTACCACTTGGACAGGCAGTTGCGGCAGAACCCGGCGAGGTTCATCAGGTCGATGTTCTGCACATCCTTGCGGCTGTCCAGGTGGGCGACCAGCCGGCGAAAGGCGGCGGCTTCGAGTTCCAGGCGTTCTTGCTCGGTCATACAGGGGGCTCTGGGACGAAAAAAGAGGGCGTTAGTTTCGAGCTTCAAGCGCCCGGCTGCAAGTCGCAGCCGGTAACGGCGCTTCTCGCTAGCGGCTCGCCGCCAGGGTGATCGACACCGACTCGGCAAACCGCAACGCGTGGGGCTTGTCGACTTCGACCTCGGCATACAGCACGGCTGCGTTGCTCATCACCAAGTCCAGCAGTTCCTGGGTCAGGCGTTCGAGCAGGGCAAAGCGGTTGCCTTCCACATGCTGGATGATCGCCTTGGTGATGGTGCGGTAGTTCAGGGCGTGATCGATGTCGTTGTCGCGCACCGCTTCCTGGGCCGCATACAGGATGGTCAGGTTGATCAGCACGTCCTGCTTGTTGAGGATCTCGTCCTCGTTGATGCCGATAAAGGTACGCAGGCGCAGGTCCTTGACCCGGATGCGCGCCATGCCTGGTTGAAGTTGTGGCATTGCTACTTGCTCCGTCCAATCAGTTGCAGGAACTCCATGCGGGTGCTGTTCGAGTCGCGCAGGGCGCCGAGCATCACCGAGGTGTTCATGGTCGAATTCTGTTTTTCCACGCCGCGCATCATCATGCACATGTGCTGGGCTTCGATCACCACCGCCACGCCGGCGGCCTGGGTCACTTGCTCGATCGCGTCGGCGATTTCCCGGGTGAGATTCTCCTGGATCTGCAGGCGGCGGGCGAACATCTCGACGATCCGGGCGATCTTCGACAGCCCCAGCACCTTGCCGGTCGGCATATAGGCGACATGGGCCTTGCCGATGAAGGGGAGCAGGTGATGCTCGCACAACGAGTACAGCTCGATGTCCTTGACGATGATCATCTCGTCATTGTCGGAGGCGAACAGGGCACCGTTGACCACCTCCTCAAGCGTCTGGGCATAGCCGTGACACAGGTATTGCATGGCCTTGGCGGCGCGCTTCGGGGTGTCCTGCAGTCCCTCGCGGTCGGGGTTTTCGCCCAGCCCCAGGAGGATCTCGCGGTAATGCTCGGGCAGTGTGGCACTCATGGAAAGGGTTCCTCGCGGGGCGGCTTATTTGAGGTGCCGGCCGCCGTTGACGGTCAAGGTTGTGCCAGTGACATAAGGGTTGTCCAGCAGATAGCGCAGGCTCTGATAGATCACCCCGGCACCGGGCTCGATACCCAGGGCCGATTTGGCCAGGGTCCTGGCGCGGTACGCCGCGTCGTCGTCGGGGTGGAACATCAGCAGGGCGGGCGCGATGCCATTGACCTTGATCCGCGGCGCGTAGCGGGCCGCGAAGGACAGGGTCAGGCTGTCCAGGCCGGCCTTGCTGGCGCAGTAGGCGATGTGCTGGCCACTGCCCTTGCGGGTGACATCGTCGCTGATATGCACGATGTCGGCCACGGGCGAGCGCTCCAGCAACTCGGCGCAGTGCAGGTTGATCAGGTAGGGCGCCAGCATGTGCAGGCTGAACATCTGGGTAAAGGCCGTGGTTTCGTTGCCGGGTGTTTCCGTAAGCCAGGCCGAGGCATTGTGGACGATCGCCCGCAGGCAGTCGGTGTGCTGCTTGAGGGTTTCGATAAAGGCCAGGATGCCGGCTTCGCTGGAAAAATCGGCGAACAGCGCGGTGGCGCCGAGGTCGCGCAGGGCCTGGACGCCGGGGCGCTCGCTGCGATAGCTGACGATCACCGGGTAACCGTCGGCCAGCAGTCGCTCTGCGCAGTGCAGGCCGACACGCTGGCCGGCACCGGTAATCAGGATCGGGGCGGAAGACGGTGGCATCGAAGGCTCGTGGCAAGCGGTGGAGAGGCGTCGGTTGACGTTGAAGTCAAAACTATACCAGCCACACCGCTTGTACAACTGCCAAGCCGGATCCTGCCTCGGCAGGACTGTGTTCGGTCAATGCCTGGCGGTAGCGGTGTCGCCAGGCAGCGCCAAGGCCTTCGTACTGTTCAACCAACCCGCCAGCAGGTGGGTCGACAGCGGAATGAAGAAGTAGACCATCAGCGGTGTCAGGGCCAGGGTGCTGAGCAGTATCCGCGGCACCAGGCTCAACTCGGCCAGCAACGGTCCCAGGCCGAAGTTGAACAAAAGCGACACCGGAAAGAACGCCAGCCAGATCGCCACCGCCTGTTTCCAGCGCGGCGGGCGCTGGCCCGCGGTGCCGAACCAGCCGTCGATGCCACTGACCCGCCGCTCCTGCGGCCCGGCGAACAGGTCGCTGCCACGTGCCAGCCAGGCTTTGCGCGAGGCGGAGTGCTCCCAGGCGTTGAGGGTCGCGGCATCGCTGAAGCGGAAAATCATCTGGAATTCGTTGTCGCCGGGCGGCGGGGCAAGCACGCCGGAGCCCAGGTATCCGGGAAAGTCGGTGGCGAGCAATTCGCCTTCGCGCAACCAGGCGAGCAGGTCCTGGTAGCGGCCATCGGCAACGCGCCGGGCAACCATCATGGTGACGGGTGAGGTAGACATCATGTATCTCCGTAAGGCAAGCATGCCACCCGGGTAGGGCAGATGCGCAACGCAGCGCCGGGGTGATGGGCTGCGCTGGTGGACAGGCAAGAATTATTCCCTATTCCGGGAAATGCACCGGGGATGTGATTCGTATTGCGTATAGTTTGCGGCTGCTTGGATCCAGTGAGCTAGAATACCTGCCAAACCCTATTCATAAATGTGCGACAGATGCCCGTCATGACCGAACTTGAACCTGTCGCGCCGCTGTTGCGGGCGTTGAAACAGGAAGAGTTGTTCCCCATTCGTGAAGTTTCGCGCCTGACCGGAGTCAATCCGGTGACCCTGCGGGCGTGGGAGCGACGCTACGGTCTGATTCAACCGACGCGCACCGAAAGTGGGCATCGGCTCTATGCCATGAGCGATATCGAGACAGTCCGCACCATCATGGGCTGGATCGAGCGCGGTGTGGCCGTGAGCAAGGTCGGCAAGATCCTGGCAAAAAACGCGGCCCCGGCCTTGCCCATCCACACGCCCACAGGCGTTGTGGCGCAGTCGGTTGCCCAGGATGAATGGGGCGACTGGCAGGCGCAATTGCACACGGCGGTCAGCTGCTTCGACGAACCGGTCCTCGAACAGCTCTATGGGCAGGTGTTTTCCAGCTACCCGCTGAGCGTGGTGTTCCAGAATATCCTCCTGCCGCTGTGGCAGCGCCTGCTGGTCCAACCGGGTGAGTTCGGCCAGGTCAGCGAGTGGTTGTTTCTCGATGCGTTCCTGCGTACGCGGGTATTGCAACGCCTGCGCTCGGTGTGCGGAGCGCCATGCCAGCGTATCGTGCTCGCCGCTCTGCCGGATCAATGTCGTGAACTCGAATTGCTGGTGGCGGGCCTGTTGCTGAGTGACGGCGAGCGCTGCATCAGCGTCCTGGCGGTCGGCCAGCCCTTCGATGAATTGACCCTGGTGTGTGAAAAGATCCGGCCCGAGGCGCTGGTGCTGTATTCCAACCGCTCGCCGATGGCGGATCTGCCGCGCCGGCTCAACCGTCTGGCCCTGTCCGTGGACTGCGCGGTGATGCTGGCCGGAGATGTCTCGGAGCTGCTGCAAGAGCGCCTGGAAGGTTCGAGCATCGGTTGCCTGGGCAATGATGGTCGGCTGATGCGTCGGCGCTTGCGGCAGTTGCTGGCGGGCCGGCTCGACACCTGAGCGACGCTCAGGCGTCTTCCCCTGCCGTCAGGCCCGGGAGCATGATCGTCTGTGCTACACCGGGTTGGCGCCGCTGGCCTTGAGCGCGTCCAGTTCGGCCTGGAGCTTGGCCAGCTGGGCTTCCAGTTGCGCCACCCGCTGTTGCGCCTTGACCTGAAGGGTCACGTCTTTTTGCACACCGACGAAGTAGGTCAGTTGGTCGCTCTCGTTGAACACCGGCGACAGCGACAGTTCGTTCCAGAAATGGCTGCCGTCCTTGCGGTAGTTGCGCAGGATCTGGCGGCATGGCTTGCGGCTGCGCAAGGCTTCGCGGATCAGTTCCAGCGCCGCCTGATCGCGGTCGCCCGACTGCAGGAAGCGACAGTCCTGGTAGAGAATCTCTTCGTTGGTATAGCCGGTCAGGCGTTCGAAGGCTGGATTGGCGTAGATCAGGATATGGTCTTCACCTTCCTGTTCGGCCACCACGATGCCGTCGTTCGACGCGTCAATCACCAGTTGCAAGAGTTTGGGATTTATCATTTCACAAGGTATCCGCAGCCCATTGACGTGTGCCTCGAAGTCTAGGACATCGTCTTGTCGAGTTCATTCCATTTGAATCGAACGGGTGGAGGGTTTCGCGAGAAAGTCTCTCATCTGCTGGTATCCTGGGTTTTTTATCAAGCATCAGGATCAGATTGATGAAAGTCGCCATCCTTTCCGGCTCGGTCTACGGCACGGCCGAAGAAGTTGCCCGCCACGCTGAAAAAATCCTCCGCGAGGCCGGTTTCGAGGCCTGGCACAACCCGCGGGCGACCCTGGCCGATGTCCAGGCCTTCGCGCCGCAGGCCTTCCTGGCGGTGACCGCCACCACCGGCATGGGTGAGCTGCCGGACAATCTCCAGCCGCTGTATAACGCCATCCGCGACCAGTTGCCGGCGGCGTGGCGCGGTTTGCCGGGAGGTGTGATCGGCCTGGGTGATTCCAGCTACGGCGACACCTTCTGCGGCGGTGGCGAACAGATGCGCGAGCTGTTTGCCGAGTTGGGGGTGCGGGAGGTCCAGGAGATGCTGCGCCTGGACGCCAGCGAAAGCGTCACCCCGGAAACCGACGCCGAGCCATGGCTGGCCGCGTTCATCAGCGCATTGCGCTGACGTCGGGTCGCTCGCGCAACAGCGCCAGCCAAGCCTGGGCGGCTTTGGACAGGTAGGCGCCGCGGCGCCAGATGAAGGCGATGTCCCAGCGCAGGTCAGTGGGCGAACTCAAGGCCAGGCGGACCACGCCGGGACGTATCAGCGAGCGCGCGACCACACTGGGCAGCAGCGCCACGCCTTGCCCGGCGGCCACCAGCGCGGCGAGAAAATCCGCCTGGCCGCTGCGCCCGCTTTCCCTGGGGATGAACCCGGCTTGCCGGCAGGCCTCCATCAACCGGTGATTGAGCACGAAACTGCGCTGGTACAGCAGAAATGGCGTATCGGCCAATTGCTCCAGGCGGATCGAACCTTCCTCGGCCAGGGGATGGTCGGTCGCCAGCAACACATCCAGCGGTTCGTCGCAAAACGGCTGGTAATCGAACGCCGGGTCGCTCGGCTTGAGGCTGCCGCCCAGCTCCAGTTCGCCGCTCAGCACCGCCGGCTCGATGTTCAGGCTGCCGCCTTCGAGCAGGTGAATGCTGATATTGGGGTAGCGCCGCCGGTACTCGGCGAAGAGGCTGGCGAACAGGGTGTCGCCGCCCAGTTGCGGCAAGCCCAGGCGCAATTCGCCCCGGGCCAGGTGGCTCAGGTCGTCGAGTTCGCTGAGCAGGCCGTTGCGCAGGCGCAGCATTTCTTCGGCCCGTTGCAGCACCACGTTGCCGGCCGCCGTCAGCAGGACCCGGGAGCCCTGGCGCTCGAGTAACGGCGTGCCGAGGTCGTGTTCGAGCTGGGCGATCTGTTTGCTCACCGCCGACTGGCTGATGTGCAGGGTTTTCGCCGCCTGGGTGAAGCCACCCTGGCGGACCACTTCGATGAAGCTGCGCAGTTGCTTGAATTCCATCGCCTGATTCCAGATTGGAATGGCTGCCAGTCTAACAATTCGCTTTTGGGATGGTAGCGGCAACTTTAAAATCGGCTCCCAGAGAGGACTGAAGCCGATGAACCGTCTGCTGTTGAAAAAATCCTGCCGCCTGCTGGCCGAACTGGCGGTATTGCTGGGGCTCTACCAAGTGGGTGCGCTGTTCGCCGCCTGGAGCCACTGGCCGATTCCCGGTGGGGTGATTGGCCTGGCGTTGCTCTTGCTGGCCTTCGCCACGGGCTGGATCAAGCCCGCCACGCTGCAACTGGGGGCCGGGTTGCTGATGGCCGAAATGTTGCTGTTCTTCATCCCGGCGTTGATGAGCCTGCTGGACTACGGCGCCATGGTGCGTCAGGACGGCTGGCGGATCCTGTTGGTGATCGGCGTCAGTACCCTGGCGGTGATGCTGGCGACCGCCTTTACCGTCGAGTTCGTCTGCCGCTGGAGTGCCCGTCGTGAAGCTTGAGTGGATGTCCCTGTTCTGGCTGGGGCTGACCCTGCTGGCCTATGTGTTCAGCCGCTGGGTGTATGGCCGCACGGGTCGCTACCTGCTGTCACCGCTGATCCTGGTGCCGTTCGTGTTGCTCGCGGTGGCGATCCCCTTGCATACGGCGTACGCCGAATATGCGCGCGATACCCACTGGCTGATGCTGATCCTGGGACCGGTCACCGTGGCCTTTGCGGTACCGATCTGGCAGCAGCGGCAGATGCTGATGCGCCATGGCCCGGCGTTGCTGCTGGGGATGCTCGCCGGCAGCGCGGCGTCCATCGGCAGTTCCTACGGGTTGGCCAGGGCGCTGTCGCTGGACACCAGCCTGACGCTGTCGCTGGTGCCGCGCTCGATCACCACGCCGTTTGCCATGCCGCTGGCCCAGGACCTGGGCGGCGTGCCCGAGCTGACCGCCGTGTTCGTGATGGTCACCGGTGTTTTCGGCGCCTTGCTTGGCGGCCTGTTGCTCAAGTGGTTGCCGCTGCGCAGCAGCCTGGCGCGCGGCGCCTTGTTCGGCGTGGGGGCCCACGGCGCCGGTGTCAGCCGCGCCCGTGAAGTGGGCGGCGAGGAGGGCTCGGTGGCGGGCCTGGTGATGGTCCTGACCGGTCTGCTGAACCTGTTTGCCGCGCCCCTGCTGGCGTCGCTGATCTGATCGGCGCGGGAATACGCCCATCCTCGGTACTGCGCTGACCCGCAGGGTCATCAAGCTGGCTGGCAAGGCGACTCCGTTGCGGCGATGGGCTGATCTAGACTGCTCGGTACTCGAATAAAAACCAGAAACCGCCGAGGTCAGTGCCGTGAACGCAGCCCCTGTTACCGCCGCATCCGATGTGAAGAGCCAAGTCAGCGCCGCCGAATGGCAGACCCGCGTTGACCTGGCCGCCTGTTATCGCCTGGTGGCGATGCACGGTTGGGACGATCTGATCTTCACCCATATCTCGGCCAAGGTGCCGGGGACCGAGGATTTCCTGATCAACCCCTACGGGCTGATGTTCCACGAGATCACCGCCTCGAGCCTGGTCAAGGTCGACCAGGCCGGCAACAAGTTGATGGACAGCCCCTACGAGATCAACCCGGCCGGCTACACCATCCACAGTGCGATTCATGAGGTGCGTCACGACGTGACCTGCGTGCTGCACACCCACACGGCCTCGGGTGTCGCGGTCTCGGCGCAGCAGCAGGGCGTGTTGCCCATCAGCCAGCAATCGCTGTTCGTGCTGTCGAGCCTGGCGTATCACGCCTACGAAGGGGTGGCCCTCAACCATGAGGAGAAGGTGCGGTTGCAGGCCGACCTCGGCGCGAACAACTTTCTCATGCTGCATAACCACGGTCTGCTCACCTGTGGCTCGAGCATCGCCGATACTTTCCTGATGATGTTCACCTTCCAACGCGCCTGCGACATCCAGGTGCTGGCACAAAATGGCGCGGCAGCGCTGATCGCCATCGAGCCGCAGATTCTTGCCGGGGCCAAGGCCATGATCGCCGGGGTGACCCGTAGCGCCCAGGGCATGGGCGGTGCGCTGGCCTGGCCGGCGCTGCTGCGCAAGCTGGACCAGCAAGACGCCGGATTCCGGCTCTGAGGCCACTGTCCGGGATGGCCCCGGGTGTCAGGCAGCAACGTGGGCCGTCGCGGCCAGGGCCGGACTATCCCGCTGCCTTATCGCGCACCATTCAGCCCTGGCTGACTTTATTGTGACCAAAGGCCGGGTGTCCGACACTCGGGTTCTATTTCCATCGGCCCTGGCTGGAGTCCTGTATGAGTGAGTCTGTGCGCTTCGAAGATAAAGTGGTAATCGTCACCGGAGCCGGCGGCGGCCTGGGGCGCGCCCATGCACTGCTGTTCGCCCGCCATGGCGCGAAAGTAGTGGTCAACGACCTCGGCGGCTCGGCCCACGGTGAAGGCGCCAATGCTTCGGCGGCGGACAAGGTCGTGGCCGAGATTCGCGAAGCCGGCGGTACGGCGGTGGCCAACCATGATTCGGTCACCGATGGCGACAAGATCGTGCAGAACGCCCTGGATGCCTTTGGTCGTATCGACGTGGTGGTGAACAACGCCGGCATCCTGCGGGACAAGACGTTCCTGAAGATGGAGGATACCGACTGGGACCTGGTTTACCGGGTGCATGTCGAAGGCGCCTACAAAGTCACCCACGCGGCCTGGTCCCATATGCGTGAGCAGAACTACGGCCGGGTGATCTTCACCGCGTCGACGTCCGGTATCTACGGCAACTTCGGCCAGTCCAACTACGGCATGGCCAAGCTTGGCTTGTATGGCTTGACCCGGACCCTGGCCATCGAGGGCCGCAAGAACAATATCCTGGTCAACGCCATCGCGCCGACCGGCGGCACGCGCATGACCGAAGGCCTGATCCCGCCGCAAGTGTTCGAGCTGCTCAAGCCGGAGCTGATCAGCCCGCTGGTGGTGTTCCTCGGCAGTGAGCAGTGCGATGAGACCGCCGGCCTGTTCGAAGTCGGTGGCGGCTGGATCGGCAAGACCCGCTGGGAGCGCAGCCTGGGCGCCGGGTTTGATCCGCACAACGGTTTTTCCGTGGAGGACGTGGCGGCCAGTTGGAAGCAGATCTGCGATTTCGATGGCGCCGTGCACCCGAAGGACACGCCCGAATCCCTGAAGGAAATGATGGCGAATCTGCAGAAGTACATGGCCTGAATAATCCACTCTGTCCGACACAACGCAGCACCAGTAGGAGCCGGCTTGCCGGCGATGGTGCCAGGATGGACGCCACAAGGCTCAAGGGCCTCATCGCTGGCAATCGAGCATCGACCGGCGCTCCTGCAGGTTATGTGGCGTTTTCAATAAGCGGAACTGGGGCAAGCCCTGTGTCGGTTTTGCCTCAGTTGGCCTGTACTGTCCCCGGGAAGTATTTCTCCACCAGCGCCGCGAGGATGGCCGCGGTCTCGGCATCGAGCACCCCGGCATGATCCGTCGGCCGGAAATGCAACTGGAACGCCCTGACCAGTTGCCTGAATCCCGCTTCCGTATCGGCTCCCTTCACTTCGTAACCGTACTTCTTGAAGTTCGCCAGTGTCGTCGTCTGAGGTGGCAAACCCTCGCGGAGGTATTGCTGCAGGTACTGGTCGCGGGTCGCCTCGTCGAACCAGGCACCGATGCCCGCCAGATACAGATCCCGCCACGGAAAAGCCGCCCCCGGATCGCTCTTGCGACTCCAGGCGATATCCGAATGCCCGACCACCCGGGTCGGGTCGATATCGGGATAGCGGGCGAGGATGTTCAACGCCAACTGCTTGAGCGCTTCGATCTGCCGGGGCTCATAAGGCGGAAAATGAAACTGCCCTGCGCTTGCGGACGCCAGGTTGACGATCTCGATGCCGATCGAGGTGTCATTGAGCTGCGTCCTGCCGCCCCAGGCACTGACGCCCGCATGCCAGGCGCGTTTTTGTTCATCCACCAGATTGAAGATTTCCTGCTGGTTGAAGCCGGCCCGGATATAACTCGGGTCGGTGACATCGGGCACCAGGTAATGGCTGCTGACGTTGGGGCCGGTCAGGCTCCCGACTGAGCTGGCGAAATCGCCGGCGGTGTAATGCAGTACCAGGAAACGAATCCTGTCGTTGAAACTCCGAGTGCTGCGGTAGGCGTTGTAGTTGATGGTTTTCATGGGCGATTCCTTTCCCTGTGACGTGACTCTGTTGAGTGAAACAGGGTGAATCGTGGTGCCGATCAATGAAAAGGTGGTGGGGGCTTTTATCGCTGTGGGAAGGGTCTCGATGTTTCATTTTTAAACGTTCGAGGGCGATAAAAGCTGGGTTGATAGCACGGGAATAAAAAAGGCCACTGCAAACGCAGTGGCCAAGGGAAGACGTTCGATCAAGGAGTAAATCAACGTCAGTAAACAGTGAATGATGGTCATCATAAGGATTTCAGAGCCGCTGAAAAATCCCGGTTTTCGACATTCACCGTTACCGCCGTGGTAACAGTCGCTTTTTTCCGCCACTGCGTTCGGATCGCCTCGACCACCCTCCATCCATATGCGCTATGACGCGCTATCCATGGGTTCGATGGTCCGCTGCAAGCCGCGCCGGAGGTGCTCATTAATCCTTTCGAGGTACAGCACGAATACCTCCTTGGTGCGCTTATCGCTCCCGTTGGCGATGAGTAGGGTGAAGCCTTCTGTCACACACCGGGGAAGACGCATGACAAAAACAACAATGCGCGCCATCTTCACGCCGCAGGCTCTGGCCATCGCGGTTGCCATCGGCGCCAGTGCGCAGGCGCAGGCGGTTTCGTTCAACATCGGGGAAATCGAAGGCAAGTTCGACTCCTCCCTGTCCCTGGGCGCGAGCTGGGGCATGCGCGATGCCAACAAGGGGCTGGTGGGCGTTACCAACGGCGGCAGTGGCCAGGCCTCCACCGGTGATGACGGACGCCTGAACTTCAAGAGGGGCGAGGCCTACTCGAAAATCTTCAAGGGCATTCACGACCTGGAGTTGAAGTACGGTGATACCGGTGTCTTCGTCCGCGGCAAGTACTGGTACGACTTTGCGACGGCCGACGGCGGTCAGGACTTCAAGGACATCAGCGATCACCATCGTGATGAAGGGGCCCGTTCTTCCGGCGCCGAACTGCTCGACGCGTTCATCTACCACAAATACTCCATCGCCGACCTGCCGGGCACCGTGCGCCTGGGCAAGCAGGTGGTCAGTTGGGGTGAAAGTACCTTCATCGGCAACTCGATCAACAGCATCAACCCCATCGACGTGTCGGCCTTCCGCCGGCCAGGTGCCGAGATCAAGGAAGGGCTGATCCCGGTCAACATGTTCTTCGCCTCCCAGAGCCTGACCGACCAGCTGACGGTCGAGGGGTTCTACCAGTTGAACTGGGAAAACACGGTGGTGGATAACTGTGGGACTTTCTTCGGCAACGACGTGGTGCAACACGGTTGCAACAACAACTACACCGTCGGCAGCCCGGCGATTGCGCCGTTACAACCGTTGGCTGCGGCCTTTGGCCAAGGCTTTCAGGTCACTCCGGAAGGCATCGTGGTACAGCGCGGCGACGACCGCGAAGCGCGTGACGGCGGCCAATGGGGCATGGCCTTGCGCTGGCTGGGCAGCGACACCGAGTACGGCCTGTATTTCATGAATTACCACAGCCGTACCCCGACCGTCGGTACCACGACCGCCGGTGCCAGCACCGTCACTGCGCTGGGCAGTATCCTGCCGTTGGCGCCGGCCGCCTTCCGTAGCGGCCTGGCGCAAAGCATCATGCTGGGGCGCGGCCAGTACTACCTCGAGTACCCGGAAGACATCCGTCTCTACGGCGCCAGCTTCTCCACCACCCTGCCCACCGGCACCGCCTGGAGCGGCGAGATCAGCTATCGTCCCAACGCTCCGGTGCAGCTCAACACCACCGACCTGACCCTGGCGCTGCTCAATCCGATTGCCGGCGGCGCCGCCTCACCGATCCAGACCAGCCTCGGTTCCGACAATACCGGTTACCGCCGCAAGGAAATCACCCAGATCCAAAGCACCCTCACACAGTTCTTCGACCAGGTCCTGGGGGCCGAGCGACTGACGTTGGTGGGTGAGGCGGGGATGACCTACGTCGGTGGCCTGGAGACCAAGGACAAGCTGCGTTACGGGCGTGACTCGGTATACGGCGCCTACGGCTTCCAGGGCGATACCGGCGGTTTCGTCACCGCGACCTCCTGGGGCTATCGGGCCCGGGCGATCCTCGACTACAGCAACGTGTTCGCCGGGATCAACCTCAAGCCCAACCTGTCCTGGTCCCATGACGTCAAGGGTTACGGCCCCAACGGCCTGTTCAACGAGGGCGCCAAGGCGGTCAGCATCGGCGTGGATGCCGACTACCGCAACACCTACACCGCGAGCCTCAGCTACACCGACTTTTTTGGTGGCCGCTACAACACCCTGATTGACCGTGACTTCGTGGCGCTCAGCGTCGGCGCGAACTTCTGATCCAGGCTTGAGAAGGACAACTTTATGCGCAAGATGATTCTGCAATGCGGTGCCCTGGCCCTGAGCCTGTTGGCAGCCAATGTAATGGCGGCGGTTTCCGCGGAGGAAGCGGCCAAGCTCGGTACCACCCTGACCGCTATCGGCGCGGAAAAAGCCGGCAATGCCGACGGCTCGATCCCGGCGTACACCGGCGGTATCCCGAAGAACGCCGGTGCGGTGGACAGCAAGGGCTTCCTGGCTGACCCGTTCGCCAATGAAAAACCGCTGTTCATCATCACCGCGGCCACTGCCGACCAGTACAAGGCCAAGCTCTCCGAGGGCCAGCTGGCGATGTTCAAGCGCTACCCGCAGACCTACAAGATCCCGGTCTACCCGACGCATCGCAGCGTCGCCCTGCCGCAAGCGGTCCTGGACGCGGCCAAGCGCAGCGCCCTCAACGTCACGGCGATCAACGACGGTAACGGCCTGGCGAACTTCACCGGCACTCGTTACTACGCCTTCCCGATTCCGAAGAATGGCGTGGAAGTGTTGTGGAACCACGTCACCCGCTACCACGGTGGCAACCTGCGCCGCACCATTACCCAGGCCACGCCGCAGACCGACGGCTCCTTCACGCCGATCACCTTCGAGGAAGAGGCCGCCGTGCCGTCGGAAATTCCCGATCTTGAGGCGGACAAGGGCGCCAACGTGCTGACCTTCTTCAAGCAGGAAGTCACTGCGCCGGCACGTCTGGCGGGCAACGTGCTGCTGGTGCATGAAACCCTCGACCAAGTGAAGGAGCCGCGTCTGGCCTGGGTCTACAACGCCGGCCAGCGCCGTGTGCGCCGCGCCCCGCAAGTCGCCTATGACGGCCCGGGTACCGCCGCCGATGGCCTGCGCACCTCGGACAACTTCGACATGTTCTCCGGTGCTCCAGACCGTTACGACTGGAAATTGATCGGCAAGAAGGAGATGTACATTCCCTACAACAGCTACAAGCTGGACTCGCCGACCCTCAAGTACACCGACGTGATCAAGGCCGGCCATCTCAACCAGGACCTGACCCGCTACGAGTTGCACCGGGTCTGGGAAATCGAGGGTACGGTCAAGCCGAGCGAGCGGCATATCTATGCCAAGCGCCACATGTACATCGACGAGGACAGCTGGCAGGTCGCGCTGGTGGATCACTACGACGGCCGCGGTCAACTGTGGCGGGTTGCCGAAGGTCATGCGCAGTTCTACTACGACCACCAGGTGCCGGCTTACACCGTTGAAGCGTTGTACGACCTGATTGCCGGGCGCTACATCGCCCTGGGCATGAAGAACGAAGAGAAGCACAGCTTCCAGTTCGGCTTTGTCGGCAAGGCGGCGGATTACACGCCGGCGGCGCTGCGGGCGAGCGGGGTGCGCTAAAACCTCCCTGACGCGGGGTATCTGATACCCCGCGGTGTCTGGGCTAGCATCCTGTAGGAGCGAGCTTGCTCGCGATGTTCGATAACGATAACGCGGGGCATCCGATACCCCGCAGTGTTTGGTCTACCATCGCGAGCAAGCTCGCTCCTACAGGATGAGACCCCGGTGCTGTATCCGGCCAAAATCAGCCCCTTGGGGCCTCTTCGTTATAACGCTCGATAAGTTCTATGAATATTCGTTCATTCCCAGGCTTGAACAGGATTAGGGTGACCGGATAAAACCAAGAAAGGCCGCCGCAATGACCGCCATGACCCCGCGTCTGGACCGTCCCGGGTTCCTGCCTCGTTTGTCCTCCCGCCATTTGCCCCGTCCGCGCCTCAGTACCCCTTTGATCGAGTCCCAGGCACGGGTCCGCCTGCTCTGCGCGCCCGCCGGCAGCGGCAAGAGTGCCTTGCTCGCCGAATGCCTGCTGCAAGCGCCATCCAGCTGTGGCGTGTGCTGGCTGCCGCTGTCCGGCGCGAACCTCACCACCGATGCCTTCTGCATCGCCCTGGCCCAGGCGCTGGGGCTGGACGAGCCCCACGACGAGTCGAGCCTGTTGGCACGACTGGCGCGCTGGACCACACCCACCTGGGTTTTCCTCGACGACTACTGTCGTTTGCCCAACCCGGCGCTGGATCAATTGCTTGATCGGCTGTTGGCGACCAGCAGCCCGGTCCTGAACTGGTGGCTGGGCGTGCGGCGGCGGCCCCACTGCAACTGGCCACGGCTGTTGCTCGAAGGTGAACTCTACGAAGTCGACGGCCCGAACCTGCTGTTCGAACGGAACGAAATCCAACAGTTGGTGAGCCACCCGTCGATTACCCCGCAGTGCATCGATCGGATGAACCAGTACACCGCCGGCTGGTGCGCCGGTGTGCGGGTCGCCATGCTGGAGGCACCGGCCTGGATCGCCAACGCCCCCGACGCCGGGTCGCGACGTTCGGCGACTCTGCTCGACTATCTGCAACACGAACTGTTCGATGCCCTGGCGCCCGAGCTGGCCGAGGCCTGGCGCGTGCTGGTGCATCTGCCACGGTTCAACGCCGACCTCTGCGAGCACCTGTTCGGTGCGGGGGAGGGCGCCCAGTGGATGCGAACCCTGCAGGAACTCGGGTGCTTTATCGAACCCTGGGAAGACTCTTCTGAATGGCTGCGGGTGTTCGCGCCACTGGCCCTGCTGCTGCGCGATGAACCCTGGCCGGCCGGGCGTTCCTGGCATCGCCGCGCCTGCCAGTGGTTCAGTGCCCGGGGTGATTGGCAGGCTGCGGTGGAACAGGCCCTGGCCGCCGAAGAGTTCGAAGTGGCGGCCAGCCTGTTGCACAACTTCACTTTCGATTACCTGTTCCAGGATCAGAACGTGGCGCTGCTGTTGCGCCTGCACGAGCAACAGCCGGACGAATTGATGTTCGGCACACCGCATCTGGTGGGCTTGATCACCACCGCGCTGCTGTTCGCCGGGCGCTTCGACGAGGCGGCCCATAGCATCGAGCAGATGGCCCGTTTCACCCCGCAACCGTCAGCGGCGGCACAACGCCAACTGGTGGCGCGCTGGCAGGCCCAGCAGGGCTGGTTGCTGCATCTGCAAGGTCAGGCGCAACGCGCGCGCGGGCATTTCCTCGACGCCTTGCGGGATCTGCCGGCGGTTGCCTGGCCGGCGCGGTTGTTCTGTCTGTCGGGGCTGACCCAGCAGGCGCTGCTCGACGGCGAGCTGGAGCAGGCCCATGCCTTGAGCCGCGAAGCGCTGTGCCTGGCGCGGGCGCAAGGCTCGCTGCTGTTCGAGGCGTTGCTGGAGCTCGATCATGCACAGTTGCTGGAGCAACGGGGGGCCTTGCACCGCAGCGAAAGCCTGCTGGACAACATGCATGCCTTGTTATCCGCCAAGCGTCATCTGGCGGGGCCATTACTGGGGCGTATTGCCTTGCGCCAGGGACGCATAGCCCTGCGCCAGGGCCGCGATCAACAGGCGGCCGAGCATTTCCAGGCGGGCCTGGACGAGTGCCTGCGCAGTCAGGATAAACGGGCTTTGTACGGGTTTCTCGGGCTGGCCCTGCTGGATGCCAACCACGGCGACTACGCCCAGGCGTTTGTCCGCCTGCGCGATGCCGAACGGTTGATGCAGCAACGGCATATTCCGGATCTGGTGTATCGCGCGGTGCTGCTGATGGTCAGCTGCCATTTCTGGTTGCAACAGGGGCGACCGGAGCTGGCGGAGGAGGCGCTGACCCGGGTGCTGCGTCACTACCGTGGCGCGAACGGGGTGCAGGCGCCGCCGGCGACGCTGGAGCTGATTCCGCGTCTTGAATACCTGTTGATTCTGGCGCAGGTCTATCTGCACAAGGCCCAGGCCCCGCTGGAAGGGCTGACGCTGTTGCTGGAGCAGGCCCAGCGCCGGGGCATGCAGGGGATGGAAACGGAGTTGCGCCTGGCGCTGGCGGAAGTGGCTTTCCTGCAGGGGGGCAGCGCGCTGGCCAAGGCTCATCTGGAGGAAGGGCTGGCGCTGGTCAGCCGTTGCAACCTGCAACAGTCCTTGCGTGAGTTGCGTCTGCGCCAGCCGGGAATGCTCGCGGACCTGGGCTTTGAAGAAGCGCTGATCGCTACCGGTGACAGCCCCTTGAGCCAGCGTGAACTGGAAGTGCTCAAGCTGATTGCCCTGGGCAGTTCCAATCTGCAGATCGCCGATCAGTTGTTTATCTCGCTGCACACGGTGAAAACCCATGCACGGAGGATTCATAGCAAGCTGGGGGTGGAGCGGCGGACCCAGGCGGTGGCCAAGGCCAAGGCATTAGGGTTGATGGGCTAGCGTCGAGTCAAAGGGCATTCAGGTCTTCTGATAACCCATCCGCCAACTCACCGCCTCGCTCGCCGCCAACAACCGCTTGGCCGCCGGGCCGTCTTCATCGGCATGGAACAGCGACGTCGGCCCCACCACCGTGAGCACCGCCACCACCTGTCCGAGTGCATTGAACACCGGCGCCGACAAGGCATCGACCCCGGGCATCAACAAGCCATGGACGAAATGCAGCCCGCGCTGGCGGATCTGTTCGCAGGTGGCGCTGTAGGCGGCGGCATCGGCCAGCGGGTGAGGGTGGCCGGCCTTGAGTTCCGCTTCACGCAACTCGACCGTTTCCCGATCCGGCAGGAAGGCATTGAACACCAGCCCCGTGGACGAACTGAGCAAGGGCAACACCGAACCCAACTGCGTCACCACCGTCACTGCGCGCACGGCGGGTTCGATATGCACCACGGTCGCCCCATGGTTGCCCCACACCGCGAGGAAACAGCTTTCATTCAGGTCGTCGCGCAGCTCCGCCAGCGGCATCGCCGCCACATGCAGCACCTCCATGCTGTTCAGTGCCGCCAGGCCGACCCGCAACGCTTCGCGCCCCAGGCCATAGTGGTTGGTCGCCGGGTTCTGCTCGGCAAAGCCGCTGGCGATCAAGGCCTGGAGATAACGGTGGACCTTGCTGGCCGGCATCTGCACATGCTCGGCCAGGCGCGACAGCGAGGTGCTGGGCGACAGCTCGGCCAATGCCTTGAGGATGTCGGTTCCCACCTCCGCCGAGCGGACTTTCTGTTTACCGTTGCTGTCGCTGGTAGGGCGCGGCTTTTCCATGGAGGCAATGTAATCCCGGGACGAATGGGCGTCTTTATAGCTTGACGAGCACCGTCAATCAAATTACGTTCTGCATAATCAAGTTACGTTATGCGCAATTTCATCCCAATAAAAACAAACCGACCCGTGTTGCACTCCTCTCGAATCAGGAAGGCAGCCTCAGGTCCACTCCCTCCAGGAGGCTCCATGAACTCCGATTCCACGGTGCTGGCCTATCAGTCCGGCTTCGGCAACGAATTCAGCAGCGAGGCTTTGCCCGGCGCGCTGCCGGTCGGCCAGAACTCCCCGCAGAAAGCGCCCTATGGTCTGTATGCCGAACTGTTCTCCGGCACGGCCTTCACCATGACCCGCAGCGAAGCGCGGCGCACCTGGATGTACCGCATCCAGCCGTCGGCCCGGCATCCGGCGTTCGTCAAGCTGGAGCGGCAACTGGCCGGTGGACCGCTGGGCCCGATCACGCCCAACCGCCTGCGCTGGAACCCGCTGGAGATTCCGAGCGAGCCGACGGATTTCATCGACGGCCTGGTGAGCATGGCGGCCAACTCGGCGGCGGAAAAACCGGCCGGCATCAGCATCTACAGCTACCGCGCCAACCGTTCCATGGAGCGGGTGTTCTTCAATGCCGACGGCGAGTGGTTGCTGGTCCCCGAGCAGGGGCGGCTGCGGCTCGTCACCGAGCTGGGCGTGCTGGAGATCGAACCGCTGGAAATCGCCGTCTTGCCCCGTGGCCTGAAATTCCGTGTCGAACTGCTCGATCCGCAAGCCCGTGGCTACCTTGCCGAAAACCACGGTGCGCCGCTGCGCCTGCCGGACCTGGGGCCCATCGGCAGCAACGGCCTGGCCAACCCGCGGGATTTCCTGGCCCCGGTCGCTTATTACGAAGACCTGCGGCAACCGACGACCCTGGTGCAGAAGTTCCTCGGCGAACTCTGGGGCTGCGAGCTCGATCATTCGCCACTCAACGTGGTCGCCTGGCACGGCAACAACGTGCCGTACAAATACGACCTGCGTCGTTTCAACACCATTGGCACGGTCAGCTTCGATCACCCGGATCCGTCGATCTTCACCGTGCTGACCTCGCCCACCAGCGTGCCTGGCATGGCCAACCTCGACTTCGTGATCTTCCCGCCGCGCTGGATGGTGGCCGAGAACACCTTCCGTCCGCCATGGTTCCACCGCAACCTGATGAACGAGTTCATGGGCCTGATCCAGGGCGCCTACGACGCCAAGGCCGAGGGTTTCCTACCCGGCGGCGCGTCGCTGCACAGTTGCATGAGCGCCCATGGTCCGGACGGTGAAACCTGCACCCGGGCGATTGCCGCCGAACTCGCGCCGAGCAAGATCGACAACACCATGGCCTTCATGTTCGAGACCAGCCAAGTGCTGCGCCCGAGCCGTTTCGCCCTCGATTGCCCAGCGTTGCAGAACAACTACGATACTTGCTGGGCCACCTTGCCCGTCACCTTCAACCCGAATCGGAGATAACCCATGAGTCAGCCAGCCACCCTTCGCAGTTGGGTCGCGTCCGCCAACGGCCATGCCGATTTCCCGTTGCAGAACCTGCCGCTGGGTGTGTTCAGCCACAAAGGTTCAGCGCCACGCAGTGGCGTGGCGATCGGTGAGCAGATCTTCGACCTGGAAGCGGCCCTGGAGCTTGGGTTGTTCGAGGACCAGGCCAAGGTTGCTGTCGAAGCGACTCGTGGTGGTCAGTTGAATGCGTTCTTCGAACTCGGCTCCGCGGCTCGCGTGGCCTTGCGCGCTCGCCTGCTGGAACTGCTCGACGAAGGCAGCAGCCTGCGCGGCAAGATCGAAGCCCAGGGGGCCAAGCTGCTGCCCCTGGCCGCCGATTGCCAGTTGCACCTGCCGGCCAGGATCGGCGACTACACCGATTTCTATGTCGGCATCGAGCATGCGCAGAACGTCGGCAAGCTGTTTCGCCCCGACAACCCGCTGTTGCCTAACTACAAGTACGTGCCCATCGGTTATCACGGCCGGGCCTCGACCGTTCGCCCGTCCGGCACCGAGGTGCGTCGACCCAAGGGCCAGACCTTGCCCGCCGGGCAGAGCGAGCCGACCTTCGGCCCCTGCGCGCGACTGGACTACGAACTGGAACTGGGCATCTGGATCGGTCGTGGCAATGCCATGGGCGAGTCGATCGCCATCGGTGACGCCGCCGAGCACATCGCCGGTTTCTGCCTGCTCAACGACTGGTCGGCGCGGGATATCCAGGCCTGGGAATACCAGCCGCTGGGGCCTTTCCTGTCGAAGAGCTTTATCACCAGCGTCTCGCCCTGGGTGGTGACGGCCGAGGCACTGGAGCCGTTCCGCCAGGCACAACCGGCACGTCCGCAAGGCGATCCGCAACCGTTGCCGTACCTGTTCGACACACGTGATCAGCAGGGCGGTGCCTTCGATATCGAACTGGAAGTGCTGTTGCTGACCGAGGCCATGCGCGAGCAGAACCTGCCGGCCCAGCGCCTGACCCTGAGCAACACCCGGCACATGTACTGGACCGTGGCGCAACTGGTTGCGCACCACAGCGTCAACGGCTGCCAGTTGCAGGCCGGCGACCTGTTCGGTTCGGGCACCTTGTCCGGGCCCGAGGCGGGCCAGTTCGGCAGCCTGCTGGAGATCACCGAGGGCGGCAAGAAACCGGTGGAGCTGGCCTCGGGCGAAGTGCGCAAGTTTCTCGAGGACGGTGACGAAATCATCCTGCGGGCGCGTTGCACCCGTGAAGGCTTTGCTTCCATCGGCTTCGGCGAATGCCGCGGCAAGATTGTTCCGGCACGTTGAGAGGAGTGGGCCATGGAGCTTTACACGTATTACCGTTCGACCTCGTCCTACCGCGTGCGGATCGCCCTGGCCCTCAAGGGCCTGGATTACCACGCACTGCCGATCAACCTCATCGCCCCGGGCGGCGGTGAGCAGCGGCAGGCGGCATACCTGGCGGTCAACCCGCAGGGGCGGGTGCCGGCCTTGCGCACGGACGCGGGGGATGTGCTGACGCAGTCGCCGGCGATCATCGAGTTCCTCGAGGAACGTTATCCACAGGTGCCGCTGTTGTCCTCGGACCTGCTGACTCGCGCCCGCGAGCGGGCGGTGGCGGCGGTGATCGGTTGCGATATTCATCCGCTGCACAACTCCGGCACGACCAACCTGCTGCGCCAGTGGGGGCATGACGACGCCCAGGTGCTGGAGTGGATCGGCCACTGGGTCAGCCAGGGGCTGGCGGCGGTGGAGCAGTTGATCGGCGATACCGGTTATTGCTTTGGCAAGGCGCCGGGGCTGGCGGATGTGTACCTGATTCCGCAGTTGTATGCGGCACAGCGTTTCAAGGTGTCGCTGGACGCTTATCCGCGTATTCGCCGGGTGGCGGCGCTGGCGGAACAGCACCCTGCGTTTATCCAGGCGCATCCGGCCAACCAGCCGGATACTCCGGCCTGAAGAGCACGAGTGTGTTTATCCAAGGAGGTCATGCTGCCTAATGCACCACCGCATTCGGCGGCAGTTGCCCAAGTCGTTCGGTCAGCCGCAGCCGCTGGATCGGGTCGTCGCTGAGTAGCAGCGCTCGTTCCAGGTCGTAGCGCTCGGCCCGTGGGCAATCGAGGCGCTGGTAGAGGCTGGCGCGGGCCAGGTAGTCGCTGGCATTGGCCTGGCCCAGTTCCAGGACCCGCTCGGCATCGATCAAGGCGCCGAGGAAATCGTCGTTGCTCTGGTGCAATTGCCGCAGGTTGCGCGACAGGCGCTGGAGCATCTGCACCGGCGTGGCGGTGTGCATGTGCTCGGCCTTGAGGAGCGCGGTCGGGCCGTACTGACGGGTCAGCAGTTCGCGACAGTCGTTGGGATAAAGACGCCGGCCACCGCAGGGGTCGAGCAGATGGTCGGCCCCCGGTACCCGCAGCAGGAAATGCCCGGGAAAGTTCACCCCCACCAGCGGAATCTCCAACTGCCGGGCCAGCTCCAGGGCAATCAACGCCAGCACCAGCGGCTGCCCGCGCCTGCGCTGCAGGACCTTGTCGAGCAGCGCCGCATGAGGACGCAGCGGGGTGAACTCGTCCTGCTGGAACCCCAGGTCGTTCATTCGCCGCAACAGCGGCTGGCCCAGCTCGCTGACCGGCAGCAGCGGCAAGCCGGCGCTGACCCGTTGTTGCAGGTCGCGCACATCACGCAGCACGGACTCGGGTCGGACCTGCGGGTCATGTTCGGTCGCCATCCACAAGGCCGCTTCGAACACTGCGGGCGGGGTGCGTTCCAGGCAGGCGAAAAAGGCTTGGCGGGGCGTCATCAAAATCTCCGGCAGAGTCTCTGTTTTAGTCCCGCGATGGGGTTTCGTCCAGTCTCTTGCTCCAGTCGATGGTTATGTCGAAAAACTTGCAAATGCCAGGGACTTATTCCTGCTTGCTTCTGCAAGCTTTCCCACGAAGCCTATAATCGCTACAGGTAGTCATCAGGGGGCCTCTCGATGTTCGCTCTCATGCAAAGCACTCGCCTTGAGTCGCTGCACCTCAGCGTAGATCCGGTCACCGGGTTGAAGGCGGTGATTGCCATTCATAATCGCCGTCTCGGGCCCGCGCTGGGAGGCTGTCGCTACCTGGCCTATCCCGACGATGAAAGTGCCATGGTCGATGCCATTCGCCTGGCCCAGGGCATGAGCTACAAGGCCGCGCTCGCGGGGTTGTCGGTGGGCGGCGGCAAGGCGGTGATCATTCGCCCGCCTCATGTGGAAAGCCGTGCCGCGTTGTTCGAAGCCTTCGGCCGGTGCATCGAGCAACTCAATGGCCGCTACATCACGGCCATCGACAGCGGTACCTCCACTGCCGATATGGACTGCATTGCCCAATACACCCAGCACGTCACCAGCACCACGAGCGCCGGCGATCCATCGCCTCACGCGGCCATGGGGGTGTTTGCCGGGATTCGTACCACCGCCATGGCCCGCCTGGGTAGCGACAACCTGGAGGGTTTGCGGGTGGCGGTGCAGGGGCTGGGCAATGTCGGTTATGCCCTGGCCGAGCAGTTGCACGCGGCGGGGGCGGAGTTGTTGGTCAGTGATACCGACCCCGGCAAGGTGCAACTGGCCATGGAGCAACTGGGCGCGCATCCGGTCGCCTGTGAAGCCTTGCTCAGTACCCCGTGTGACATTCTTGCGCCTTGCAGTATCGGCAATGTGCTTACCAGCCAGAGCGTGGCGCAGCTGCGTTGTGCAGCGGTGGCGGGGTCGGCCAGCACCCAGCTGACGCATATCAGCGTCGCCGACCAGTTGGAAAAGCGCGGCATTCTTTATGCGCCTGACTACGTGATCAGCTCTGGCGGATTGATCTATGTCGCCCTCAAGCATCAGGGCGAGACACTGCCGACCATCACCGCCCATTTGTCCCGTATCGGTGCCCGTCTGACCGAGGTCTTCGGCCATGCCCAGGCGGAAAAGCGTTCACCGGCGCGGGTGGCTGACGAATTGGCGGAGCGCCTGCTTTACCGCTGAGCGAGCCAGATAGCGTTGCTATTCGGCGGCACCCGCCGAGAGCAATTCCGTCAGCGCATCCGGCTGGCTCTTGAACGCCCTGGCGAACACATCGCGGTTTTTCGCCATGTAGATGCCGGCTTCTTCCACCTGCTGCTCGCTCAGCGAGGGCACGGCCTTTTGCAGGACTTCGGCCAGCAGCTCGGCCAGTTCGAGCATTTTGTCATGACGGTCAGCTTCGGCTTTATCCATGAACAAGCGCTCCAGATCTCGGCTGCTGCGGTATACCACTTCGACGGCCATTCACCACCTCACATGCCT
>JACXTT010001292.1_pt1 | contig 42127 bp, 41 predicted proteins | sample 9270951 | NCBI WGS metagenome assembly JACXTT01 (sample SAMN15532306, study PRJNA645909) | rock metagenome | isolation source: weathered quartz diorite | place: Puerto Rico | collected 2017-06-21
CCGTCGGTGGTCGTTACCGCCCGTGGGGGTGTCAATCTGCATCGCCCGATCTACGACTTCATCACGGTTTCGGTCTTGCTCGGCACCGGGGTGTGCTCTTTCCAGACCGGGCAACGCTTTGCGGTGGGATCCGTTCCATTCTCCGTGGCCGTGGCGGACGTCAATGGGGATGGGCGGCTCGATCTGGTCACCGCCAACTACAGCTCCTACGACGTGTCGGTCTTGCTCGGCAACGGGGAGGGCGCGTTCCAGGCCCAGCAACGCTTTGCGGTGGGAGACTATCGATCCGGTCCACTCTCCGTGGCCGTGGCGGACGTCAATGGCGATGGACGGCTCGATCTGGTCACCGCCAACCCCGGCTTCGACGACGGCAGCTCCGGCGACGTGTCGGTCTTGCTGGGCAACGGGAAGGGCGCGTTCCAGGCCCAGCAACGCTTTGCGGTGGGATCCTTTCCATACTCCGTGGCCGTGGCGGACGTCAATGGCGATAGGCAGCTCGATGTGGTCACGGCCAACTCCGGCGCCAACGACGTGTCGGTCTTGTTGCATCAATAGGCGTGAGACACCGAGGTTCCAAGGGAGGATGGGTGAGACGCTCGCCTGTGGTCGGGGGAGAGTGAGGCGCGGGCAGCGAATGACCTATCCCCCCATCGCGAAGACCACAATCCCTGGGCACTCGCCCTGTGGAGCGCTTGAGGAAAACAGGATACGTCTGGGTGGCGCTGGCGCTTTCAAGGGCCTCTCCGGTCCGAATGCCCACTGCTGCTATGGACGCCACCGATCCGTCAGACCAGACGCCCTCTAATGAACTTTGACGATCAAAATCGGTAAGGCTAGCGACCGCCTTGTGTAGGGTGCATTTATGCACCAGGGATTGGTGCGCAAGCGCACCCTACAGGTGCAGGGGACGAGCGGAAAAAGCGGGGGACGTGGCAGACGGTCGCAAATCCACGTGCGACGATCGGCTTATTCGGCGCCGGGTAGGTGGCGAGGTTAGTTCACCAGATGACCGCCGAGTTCCATGCCCTTCGTGTAAAACATGGCGCATCTACTGGCCATTACAAGTGCGTCGAAAAATGCAAGAGAATAAAGTAAATTGTCAATTTCAGAGGAAAATTCTCTCGACCACAGTCCTAGACCTCTGCTATTGTACTCTTCTAAACATCGAAGGAGGATCGAAGAGATGGCAGATTTCGATATTCAAATCAAAGGTGGAACTGTCGTCGACGGCACGCGTGCGCCGCGCTTCCGCGCCGACGTGTGGATCAAAGACGGCAAAGTTGTCCAGATCGGCGGACGAGCGCCGGGCTTCGCCAAGAAAGTCATCGACGCCAGCGGACTTATTGTGGCGCCGGGCTTTATTGACCTGCATACCCACTATGATGCGCAAATCCGCTGGGATCCATATTGCACGATTTCAGGCTGGCATGGGGTAACCTCGATCGTGCTGGGCAACTGCGGTTTTGGTTTTGCACCATGTAAACCGGATTTTCGTGATCGTTCGATGCTCACGATGACTCGGACCGAAGCCATCCCTTACTCTTCAATGCAAGTCGGGATGAACTGGGATTGGGAAACCATTCCGCAATATCTCGATTCTCTTGACCGTGCGCCGAAAGGCATCAACTGCATTCAATACATGCCGACCGCGTCGCTGATGACCTATGTCATGGGACTCGAAGCGGCAAAAACCCGTCCGGCAACAGAGCAAGAACGCGCCGAGATGCGTCGCCTCCTTGCTGAAGGCATGGACGCGGGGCTGTGCGGCTTTTCTATTCAACGCCTCGGCAGACATTCAGGCCAAGCGGATTATGACGGCACCCCGATGGTAACGGACACTATGGTTGATGAAGACATCCTCAACCTGGGCCAGGTTCTGCGTGAACGTGATGAAGGGTTCATTCAGATCACGCAAGCCACGGGTCATATCAAAGAAGATCTGGCTTTCCTAGAAAAGCTAGCGACAGCGGTGCAACGACCAGTGTTGCACAATGCCGTCGCCGCCAGCAATCGCTACCCCGAGCAGCATCGCAAGAGCCTGGAGTGGCTAGAGCGCATGCGCGCCCAAGGCCTGCCTATCTTCGGTCAAGGCGCCACGGTGCGCAGCGGCTTTGCCTTCACGCTCGAGCACTGGAACCTCTACGATGTTGCGACAGCGTGGCGCGACATGCTCACAGGGACAAAAGAGGAACGCGCCGCCAAGATGCGCAATCCAGAGATGCGCGCCGCAGCCAAGAGCGAAAAGGCGATGTACGCACTCGATCGCAATGCGGCTGGCATCGGCGGGCGTCTGCCCCGCTTGCTCGTACAGTCGGTCGCGAACCAACCGGAATTAGAAAAGTACGTCGGCAAGTCGCTCGCTGAAATTGGTAAGGAAGAAGACAAGCATCCTGTCGATGTGATGATCGACTTGTCGCTTGCAACCGATCTCAAAGCGGAATTTCTGCAATCCGAACCAGACTTCAACGCGACCAATAATGCGGAGATCATCACCAATTCGATGTACACCTTCCCTGGCGTGTCGGATGGCGGCGCGCACACCAAGTTCTTCACTGGCGGCGCTTTCACCACCGATTTTCTGCGCTGGCTGGTGCGGGACGAACAGAAGATCACGCTCGAAGAAGCCCACTATCGTCTGTCAGCCCTACCAGCGCATGCAGCTGGCTTCCGTGACCGGGGTGTGCTACGCGAAGGTGCGTGGGCTGATGTCGTAGTCTATGACATGAACGGGCTTGGCATCGAGCCCGACTGGATCGGTGAGGTCGTGCACGACCTGCCGGGCGGCGAATGGCGTCGTGTGCAACGCGCCAAGGGGTATCGTTCCATTATCGTCAACGGCGTTGAGACGTTTGCTGAAGACAAGTGCACGGGCGCTACACCAGGCAAACTGCTGCGCCACGGGCGTGCGGATTAAGCGACCAGAGAGACACCAAAATCCCCCCGCCAGCTGCTGCGCATCTGACGGCCCCCTTTAGCAAAGGGGGCGGCGAAGGCGCAGCCGAGCGGGGGATTTGTGTGGACGGTGCTACGCTCAGGAGCCCGCGCCACAGCTCACCCTCAGTCGAACATCAACACCGTTCGAGTCACTTCCCCAGCAGCCATAGCACGAAATGCTTCGTTGACGTCTTCCAGTCGGCCACGTCGCGTGATCATGTCATCGAGGTTCAGGCGGCCTTGCCGATACAATTCCAGATATTTGGGCATGTCGAGCTGGAAGTGGTTGGACCCCATGAAGCAGCCTTGGACGCGCTTCTCGACGAAGAAATGACCGACGTTGAACTCGATCTTTTCTCCAGGCGGCATGGCGCCGACGATCGTGGCTAGCCCACGCGGCGCTAACGCATACAGACATTGTTCGGTCACTTTCTTATTGCCAATCGCATCGAAGGAGAAATCAACACCGCCATTGCTCATCCGCTTGATTTCTTTGACTGGATCACCAGAGGAAGCGTTGATCGTATGCGTAGCGCCAAAATGTTTGGCCGTTTCTAATTTGTGATCAAGTAAATCGACCGCGATAATCTGCCGGGCTCCGGCGATGCGCGCGCCTTGAATGACGGAGATGCCGACGCCGCCCGCGCCAAACACAACTACTGAAGAGCCGGGCGTCACCTGTGCAGTATTCAAAGCGGCTCCTGTCCCAGTAGTTACCGCACAGCCCAGCAACGCGGCGCGATCCAATGGGATATCGTTGTCAATTTTGACAATTGCCCGTTCGTGCAACAGCATTTTCTCAGCGAAAGAGGCAAGGTCGGCAAACTGGGCAATCGCTCCGCCCTTTTGCGAAAGACGCGGGTTAGCGCCTCGTGGCCGTAAACATGCAGCCCGGTTGGTGCAGAGATGGGTCAGGCCGGTAACGCACTGGGGGCACGACCCGCAATACATCGAGGTACAGGCGATAATGTGATCTCCAGGCTTGACAGTGGTGACTTCACTCCCTACCGCTTCGACAATGCCCGCAGGCTCGTGGCCAAGGATGCCTGGGACGCGCGCCGCGATGGTTCCATGCAGGGCATGTAAGTCGCTATGGCACACACCGCTCGCGGCGGTCCGGATCAGGACTTCATGTGGCGTTGGATCGTCAATCTCCACGGTTTCGATTGTTAGGGGTTCATGTAGGGTGCGCATTAACGCGGCTTTGATTTGCATTATGTTCTCCTCTCTATACTCACGTAATGAATAGGGCACGCTTCAATTGTTGAGATTTCTCTAATGGGATTTCATGAACGCAGCACCGGCAATACCTCGGTCGCAAAGCGTTCCAGGGAACGCATCGCCTTGCGCGGGTCGAGGCCCGGGACCTGCATTGATAGACAGAGTTCCGTCATCGGCGTCTTCTCGATCATTTGTCGCAGTCGCTCGTTCACCAATGCCGGCGGCCCCAGGATGCCGCCGCGTCTCAGCATCTCGGCGTCGGGTCGGAATGTGGACGTCTGGAAACCGGCGCTGGAGAGCCACTTACCATAGAGGGACATCTGATACATGACCGACGCTTCAACCTCTCGCCAGGCTTGCTCTTCGCTGTCGGCAATGTAGACAAGACGGCTGTTGACGACATTGAAGGCTGCTGGATCTTTGCCGTATTCTCGTAACGCTTGATGATATTGTTCAATCTCGCGCGGTCCCAGGTTGCACGCAAACGACAAGCCAAGCTTTGCTCCACGGCGAATCGCCTCCGGCGCCATCCCGCCCCAAAGCAGTTCTGGATGGGGTTGACTGACAGGTCGCGGCAGCACCTGCACGTCACGGAAATTAAAGTACTTCCCTTGGAAACTGAAAGGTTCTCCGGTCCATGCACGCTTGAGAATGTCAATCGTTTCCAAGGTGCGCCCTAAGCGTTCTTTCCGTGCGACTTGAAAACCATCGAATTCTTCTTGACGATAGCCTAAGCCGACGCCGAGCCGCAGGCGGCCGTTGGAGATCACGTCAATCAGCGCGGCATCTTCGGCTAACCGTAGCGGATGATAGAAAGGCGCCAGGAGGACGTACGTGCCGATCGTCACCCGCGTAGTGCGTGCGGCGAGCGCGGCGAGCGCCGGCGTCACCGCCGACAGATATCCATCTTCAGTGAAGTGATGCTCCGTCACCCAAATCGAATCGAGCCCTGCTTGGTCCACATACGCTGCTTGCTCCAACATGGCAGTATAGAACGCAGCCGGGGCAAGTTGGGACAACTGCGGCGGCTGGCGGAAATCTAACATATAGCCGAACTTCATCTTTGTTGGCATAACCAATATCTCCGTTTCTTTGTGCAATGTTGTCGCTTGCTGCTGCGCAAACAAATCGTGAGCTATGGAAATCAGCGCGCAGGAGGCGACTCAACCTCCATTTTCCGCTCGGCTGCTAATTCAGCGAATGCAAAAATTTCAGGAAGGCGCTGATGCACTCCTCAGGCCTGTCTACGTAGATCTCATGGCCGGGGCCTTCAACAACAGTAATCCGCGAGTCGGGTATCAACGTACGCATACTAATCTGATCGGCGAGCGGCGTGATAGGGCTCTGCGACGGGGCCAGGATGAGGGTTGGTGTTTTGATTTGCGGCAGGATTGGCGCGGTGTCAGCGCCATCGAGCGTGCGGGTGATTCCTTGGAGCACGTGCGTTGGGGTCTTCGCCCATTCATTGACTACCCACTCAATGTGAGCGGGATTCTGACCGCTGATGATCTTCTGCTCAATCAGTAGGCGACCCCAACCTCGCGAGCCGCCTCGAGTAAGTGCGCCTCCGACATTACCATGCTCTCCAGAGAGAGCTTTTGTACCCGTAGGCCGAATCGTCGTAGGCGAGTTACAGATCGTTAAGCTCTTGAGTCGCTCCGGCCAGCGTGCGGCAAAGAGGACGCCGAGAATGCCGCCGATCGACTCTCCCAGGTAATGCACTTGCTGAAGGCCAAGCACGTCCATAAAGTCGCGCATGTCAGTGACCAGTTCGTCTAAAGACCACTTGTGATCTGGACCAGGATCACTTGACTGACCATGTCCTCGCATATCCCGGCGCAGGACCCGATATTCGCGAGCAAGCGGCGGAACCCAATGATGCCAGAACTTTGTGCTGCGACCGACGCCATGTTGGAGCCACACTGTTTCTTTTTCGGTCACCCAGGGATCGGTATAGTCGTCTATTTCGTAGAACATCTCACAATTATTCGCAGTGACTTTTGCCATTTTCTTCCCCCTTTTACTGCGGCGGTTTCTACAGCGAGAACAATTCGCAGGATGAACGCCTGTTGGAAAGCTGTCCAGGCGCCTATCAAACATCCGGGAAACTGTCAATTCGTTGCCGCTGGAGAGAAAGGTGGAGGAACCTTACTAAAAGACTTGAGAATTTGATTATGGATCGAACTGAGGCGAGAAGGTGAAAGGCAAAGGAAAGTTAAAGCGAGGGTGCGGGGCAGACACACCCTCGCTTTGAGTCCCAGGTGTTTCACTCGCGTTTCATTTGTTTCTCTTTAACCTGGGAACACATCGGCCTCCTCTACTTGAAAAAGCAGGGAGGCTCAACACCGGTTTTTGCGGCTCAGTCTTTAACGCTTGGTGAGGGGAGTATAGCCTAACGATAAGTTAAGGAAAAACTAGTAAAGTAGGGAAAATCCCTAAAACCATGTAAGGAAAATCCGCATTTTTCTGTCGGGTTTTTTCTTACAAAAAGAATGACACAAATAAAGAGCGGTTTTTCTCCGCGATGCTTCTAAGAGTACATTGACGGGAGGAAGGGCGACTGACTTCTGAGGTGCAGCCAGACTTTGAACGGTTACGGTCGTGTTTCCATCGGCCACCACATATTTGGTGACGGTAGAATCAACTGAATACGTCAGCTCTAGAGTTGAAAAATGCCACTGTGGTTTTCCAAAGATTGAGCAAAATTCCCTCGCAGATAGTGACGCTGCCCTTCCCCCCGAAAATACTAAGTCAGCTACCACATCCAACAAAAAAATATCAAGTTCGTTAACACGTAGCGGAGAGCGCTACAAGAGCCGCATCACTGAATTTTCTACATCTTGTCCCGCGCGCCCCCGGAGAATCACAATTTGAGATATGGATTTTCTCGGCAATCTTCACGCGTCGTTCATGACAATGTCACATTCTTGCAAAGAAACAGTGCGATACTGATTTATAGGAGGGTTGACGTGTGAAACGCATCCTTGTTGTTGAAGATGAACTGAGCATCTCGAATCTGATCTCTTATAACCTTGAACAAGCTGGCTACCGAGTCGCAACCGCTTACGATGGAGTTGAAGCGGTTCGTTTGGTTGAAGAGTTTTGTCCACATCTTGTGACCTTAGACTTATTGCTTCCGTTGCAGAGCGGTTGGCAGGTCCTTGATGCGATTCGTCGCCATCCACGGAGACAGATTGCCGCCTTGCCGGTGATCGTGTTGAGCGCCTTGAATTCTGTGCAACTCCGAAACGAACTCCTTCACAACGGAGTGCGCTATTGTCTCGGAAAGCCTTTTTCAGTCACCGAACTGCGTATGCTCGTCGATATACTCATTGGCGAAAAAGATGAGGCGAACTGGGAAAGTCCTTTGTAACTAACATCGCTTCCCAGTCGCCCCTCCTTCCTTTCTCTTCTCTCCTCGGGTCATTGGCTTGTCATGAACAAGTAACCTCTCCGTCACAGCGTTGTAACAGACCCCGGATATCATCCCTCCAGAACCACGGCGAAGGAGGTGGTGCGTCTTGTCCGTGCGGTAAAAAGCAAAGTTGTTACAGAAGTCTCTATGGGCAACCTTGGCAGGGAAGAAGGAGAATTTTACTTATGCAACTGAAAAGTATGCTCGTGCTGGTGTGCGCGAGCGGGTTTGTTATCGGATGTTTGGGGGTGACGCCAGTTTATGCGCAGAAAAAGAGCGTCGCTGAAGAGTTGATCGAGGTCCTCGAAGCCGACGGGAAAATCAGTAAAAGCAAAGCTGATGAGTTGCGTCAACGCGCTAAAGTGGAAAATGAAGCGCGCGAAGCCGGTGTGGAAGCCTTTCGCCGCGATCCCGTCAAAGCTGTTAAATCAGATATGGATTGGCTGAACCGTCTTTCCTTCTCCGGCGATGTACGAACCCGCTGGGAAGGCATCTATCAGGACAAGGGCAGCAGTGGCCAGAATAGCGGCATCGCGCGCAATCGTGAACGCTTCCGCCTGCGTTTGGGAGTCAAGTACAAAATCAGCGATGAACTCGAAGGCGGGCTCCGTTTAGTGAGCGGCGACCCAGGCGACCCGATCTCCGCCAACCAGACCACGGGGGATCTCTTCACCAAAAAACCCATTAACCTCGACCAGGCCTATATCACGTTCACGCCTAAAAACAGTTTCTCCATGTTGAGAAATCTGGAATGGGCGCCATTTTCCATGACGGTGGGCAAATTCGCCAATCCGCTGTTCCGTCCGCGCGCTGGCATGAATTCAGAAATGATCTGGGATGATGACCTCAACCCCGAAGGGGCCAACGAAACCTTCACCTTCTATAACGCCTCTGAAGGGTTCTTGCGCAAACTCCAGTTGCATGTGGCGGAGTGGACGGTGAAGGAAGCGGCCAAGGCCGCCGACGCCTGGATGATAGGTGGGCAGTTTGTGGGCAATTTCGCCCTCACACCAATGATGAATCTCACCTTCGGTGTTGCTGACTACAATTTCGTGCACCCTAGCCTCATCGCGTTCGAGCGGAACGCCAACGCTTCGCTGAAAGTCACGAACGGGGTGTTGCTCAAGGATGGCACAAGAATTCCGGGCGGCGTGTCACTCAGTCCCAGTAAGAAAGATGCAAAGGGGAATCTGATCCCCTTCCAAGATTTTCTGAGCGGATGGAACATTTTCAATGTGAATGGGCAGTTGGATATCAACACGGGGTATGCCAAGTGGCCGGTGGGCGTATTCTTTGATTATGCGAAGAATGTGAGGGCGTACAATAATAAGGACACGGCAATTTTCGCGGGGGCGTCAGTGGGCGTGTTGAAAGACCCCGGAGATTGGATGTTCTCGGCCGCTTGGGGCCGGCTGGAAACCGAGTCTGTCCTGTCGGTATTTAGCTACAGCGACTATGGCCGCGACGGCGGTACGAATGTAACCGGCCCCATAGTCAGGGTCGATTATCTCTTATTGCCGCGCTTGACACTGACCGCCAAGAATCACTTCGTGTCATATATCGATCGTCCAGCAAAGTTTTCGAATTCGCTCGTCAATCGCTTCCAGCTGGATGCCGTACTGGCGTTCTAATAAGCTTCATGAGACTGGTGTTCTCCAGAGGGGCGAAGTATTACAATTCTCTTCCGAACGTGCCTGCATACGGTTGGCAACGTTTCGCCCCTTCGTAGCGCCGCTTAACCCCGTCATTACCTTGTCATCACCTTGTAACATTCCTGTAACATTAATTGTTTAAGGAGGAGTCCATGAAGAATCATATTTCTTGGCGTAGTGTATTTGCGACAATAGCCGCGGCTGGCGTCGTCATGTGGGCGGTTCCCGGATTCGCACAAAATGCGGTACAAGTCGACCCTGCTCTTCCCTCTTACAAACCTGTGGGCGGTATTTCAGGAAACCTTGGCAGCATAGGATCTGACACTCTTAATAACCTGATGACGTTCTGGGCCGAAGGCTTCAAGAAGGTTTATCCAAATGTCAACATTCAGATTGAGGGTAAAGGCTCAAGCACTGCCCCCCCTGCTCTGATAGAGGGTACGGCTCAACTTGGTCCTATGTCCCGTGCTATGAAAGGGAATGAGGTCGACGCTTTCGAGGCAAAATATGGGTACAAACCCACACCGTTACGCACCTCGCTCGACTCACTAGCGGTGTTTGTTCACAAAGATAATTCAATCACAGGTCTCACGCTTTCTCAGGTGGATGGCATCTTTTCCAAAACGCTTCGTTGCAAAGGAACAGAGGCAAAAACGTGGGGAGATGTTGGCGTTGACGGCGCATCGGCGAATGCGCCAATCAGCCTCTATGGTCGTAATTCAGCCTCGGGTACGTACGGCTTCTTCAAGGAACATGCCCTGTGCAACGGCGATTACAAGGACACGGTGAAAGAGCAACCGGGTTCCGCCTCTGTGGTGCAGGGCGTCAGCGAAGACCGCAACGGCGCTGGCTACAGCGGCATTGGGTATGCAACTTCTGGGGTGCGCGCCGTACCGTTATCGGCGAAACCAGGCGAGTCTTTTCATGAGGCGAACTATCAGAACGTTGTGAACGGCAGCTATCCGCTGAGTCGCTTCCTTTTCATCTATATTAACCGTGCTTCAGACAAGCCTCTTGATCCCCTCGTGAAGGAGTTCTGTAAATTTGTTCTTAGCAAAGAAGGGCAAGAGCTCGTCATCAAAGACGGCTACTATCCGCTGCCAGCCTCTATTGTCAATGAAGAATTAGCAAAACTGCAGTAAACGCCGCTATTCCCCATTCTGGAATGGACGACCCACCACAGGGCAAGGGAAAAGACCTTGCCCTACTGACTGCACGAAGGGCGACCGCTCATGCCGAACGTCGAGCAACAAGGTGGACAACCAGAAGCCGCAACAGCCTCAGAAGTAGAGGTGCGCCTGTACGCCGCCGAGAGAAGGTCTCGGGTGCAGCGTAAAAAACTAATTGACAAAGCAGCAAGGATTTTTATCACCGCCGGCGGCCTCGCTATTGTTTTTAGCATCCTTGCGATCCTTTTCGTGATTGTTGCCGAGACACTGCCCTTGTGGAAAAGTCCTACAGCCGTCGCCCAAAAACCTCTTGACCTTCATACCATCACTGGCGTCAGCGCAGCTCCTCTTGCCTTAGGAATCGAAGAGTACCAGGCAATCGGCTATGTCCTGACTGCCGCTGGCTCAGTCGATTTTCTGTTGCTCGCCAAGCAACAACTCGTCCAGCAGTATGAAATTCACGGACTCAACGGCCAGCAGCCAACAGCTGCCTACCGCGACGGTTTGCATCATGTGATTGCGGTCGCCGCCCCGGGCGGCATGGTTATTCCTCTCAAAATTGATTTTCCTATTCAGTTTAAGAACGGCGTTCGCACCATCACCCCGGGGATCAAAGAAGAAAAACCCTTGCAAATTGATCCCCAAGGGCGCACGATCACTTCGCTTGTCTACAGAGAAGACGAAGGAAAAATTGCTGTGGTCGCCTTAGTTGGACCACGCACGCTCCTGTACTACGCGCGGCAAGAGAAAACCTCGCTCTTAGGACCTGCCGAAGCAGAAGAGTTTCGTGCAGACCTTTCTTCATATTTGCAAGCCGATGTGACAGCGCTCGCTCTGGACCGCTATCAAGCACATCTCCTCGCTGGCACTGCTGCTGGCATGGTATATCATTGGCAGGTGGACGAACCGGATAAGCCGACGCTTGCAGACACCTTTACTCTGCATCAAGAAAAGAAAGCGGGAATTAGCGCACTCGGGTGGTTGCTTGCCGACCGTTCCATTATTGTAGGCGATACCGCAGGCGGCGTCAGCGTCTGGTTTGAGGTCCGCGACCCGCAACATCCGCAAGACGCGCCGTTTCGTCAGATTCACACCCTGCGCTCGCACCAGGCGCCGGTGACGGCGATTGCGCCATCTCCGCGCGATAAGGGATTTGTTACCGCCGACGCTGCCGGGACGGTGTTGCTTCATCACGCAACTTCCGAGCAAACACTGCTAGCACTGAAGACTGCTGGAGGTGCGCTGCCATTGCTTTCTTTTGCCCCCAAAGCGGATGGTGCTGTGGCGGTTGATACGCGCGGCCAATTTTATTGGTGGACGATTGCGAACCCACATCCAGAGATTAACCTGCGAACACTGTTCGGCAAGGTCTGGTACGAAGGATATCCTCATCCCGATTTCACCTGGCAATCGAGCAGCGGCACGGACGACTTCGAGCCGAAATTCAGCCTGACCCCTTTAGCGTACGGCACCCTGAAAGGCGCCTTCTACGCGCTGTTACTGGCGATACCAATCAGCATCTGCGCCGCCATCTATACGTCGCAATTCATGCACCCAAGCCTACGCAATAAGGTCAAACCGACAGTGGAAGTCATGGCTGCGCTGCCCAGTGTCGTGTTGGGCTTTTTTGCCGGCTTATGGTTGGCCCCGCGCATCGAAAAGCTCGTGCCTGCGGTGATTCTCATGTTGTTCGTTTTGCCGCTGGTCAGCCTCGTGGCGGCGTTCTTGTGGCGCTTGATTCCACTGGCGAGGCGTAGCCGGCTCAAACCTGGCGTCGAGCTGTTTCTGCTTGCCCCTGCTCTGCTAGTAGCCCTTTATGGCTGTCTCAGTCTCAACGGCGTGCTAGAGGCGACGCTCTTTCATGGCAACTTCCCGCAGTGGCTCTACGAAACGGTGGGGGTGCGCTACGATCCGCGCAACTCTCTGGTGGTCGGCTTCGCCATGGGATTCGCCGTGATTCCCATCATCTACACAATTTGTGAGGATGCGTTGTCAAACGTTCCGCAACACCTGATCTCTGGGTCGCTGGCGCTGGGCGCCACACGCTGGCAAACTGCGATCCGCGTCGTTCTTCCAACGGCGAGCCCCGGACTGTTTTCCGCGGTCATGATCGGCTTTGGTCGAGCGGTCGGGGAGACCATGATTGTCCTGATGGCGACGGGCAACACGCCGGTTATGGACTTCTTGCCGTTCAGCGGGTTTCGCGCGTTGTCAGCCAATATCGCAGTAGAGATTCCCGAGGCGCCTTATGGCGGCACTTTATATCGGACATTGTTTCTGGCCGCGTTACTGCTCTTTATTATTACTTTTGTTATCAATACCATGGCTGAGGTGGTGCGGCAGCGGCTACGAGAGCGCTACAGTCGCATTTAATGAACTGCTGACGATATGAACAAAGATTTCTGGAAGAGTGGTGATCCCTTCGTGTGGCTGACAGGCGGCGCACTAGCGTTTTGTCTGCTCATGATCGTTTCACTTATTGTTATTATTTCCACGAACGCCATCGGTTACTTCTGGCCTGGGCAATTGATTCACGTCAAACTGCAAGGCGGAGAAGAGCTGCTCGGCCAGATTGTCGGCCATGAAAACATTCCCGGCTCGCGTATGGAAAACGACAAACTGCAATCCCGCACCGAGTTTCAGGTCGCCAATCGCGATCTCTATGGCGCTGATTTTCGCTGGGTCGAGGATGCAAAGCTCGTGTCCCAGGAGACTCCCCCAAACGCGATCTACTTTGAGCGTTGGGAGTGGGGCGCGCTGTTTGGCTTTCTGAAAGAACTGCGGCTCGACGGCCAAGTTGTTGCTGAAGGTCATGACGCAGTGTGGCAAAAGTTCCAGGAACTTCACCTACATACACAAAAGACGCTGGAGAAAATTCACGCTATCGAGAAGAAAGAAATCGGGGATATTAACTATAATTTAGAACGCTTACGGCTCGCGAAGAAAACTGAGGCTCGCGCCTCTGCTGATGCGGAGCAACCACAGCGTATGGCCGCTTTGGATCAAGAGATCTCACATTGGCAACAGCAGTACGAGGAGAAAGCGCAAAAGCTCAAAGCTCTGTATCAAGAAAATGGTCGTTATCATGTTGTCGTCCAAGCCGCCGGCGGACGAGAGAAAGACCTTCCGGTTGCAGCCGTTGTTCGTGCGTTCCTTCCAAATCAAATGGCTTGGAGCGACCGCCTGCTCCTCTACATCACTCGGATGTGGGAGTTTGTGTGGGATGAGCCTCGTGAGTCCAATACTGAAGGCGGCGTGTTTCCCGCTATTTTTGGCACAGTGATGATGGTGCTGCTCATGAGCGTCGTCGTGGCGCCTTTCGGTGTGATTGCGGCTCTGTACTTACGCGAGTACGCCAAGCAAGGCCCGCTCGTGCGCATGGTCCGCATTGCGGTGAATAACTTGGCTGGAGTGCCATCGATTGTGTTTGGCGTGTTCGGCTTAGGTTTTTTTATTTACCTTATGGGTGGAACGATCGATCGCCTCTTTTACTCTGATATGTTGCCGACGCCGACCTATGGCACGGGCGGAATTCTCTGGGCCTCGCTGACGCTGGCGCTGATGACCGTGCCGGTGGTTATTGTAGCAACGGAAGAATCGTTAGCCTCGATCCCACGCGAGTGGCGTGAAGGCTCTCTCGCCCTTGGCGCGACCAAATGGGAGACAATATGGAAAATCGTCCTTCCTGGCGCTCTGCCGGGGATTCTCACCGGCATGATCCTCGCCATGGCGAGAGGCGCGGGAGAAGTCGCGCCCCTGATGATTACCGGCGTTGTGAAGCTTGCGCCCACCTTGCCGCTTGATGGGCATGCGCCCTTTTTCCATTTTGAGCGCAAATTTATGCACCTAGGGTTTCACATTTACGACGTCGGGTTTCAATCGCCCAATGTGGAAGCGGCAAAACCAATGGTGTTCATCACGACATTATTGCTGATTGGCATTATCCTACTATTAAACCTGGCCGCGATTACAGTTCGTAATCGCCTACGCAGCCGCCTACGCTTCGGAACTTTCTGAAACTGAACTGTATGCCAAACTCGACACACTCGCGTAGTTCCACCGGTTCTGCACAAACGAACGGAAAAGATAACGGACCGCTCGCGGCTACGAGTGAGTTGGCCATTGCGATCCGTAATCTGTGTTTGTTTTACGGCGGCAAGCAAGCCCTTTACAATGTAGATATGGATATTGGCCGCCATCAAGTGACCGCCTTCATCGGCCCGTCCGGCTGCGGGAAATCCACCCTCTTGCGCTGTCTGAACCGCTTGAACGATCTTATTGACAGCGTGCGGGTGACCGGCAGTATTATTATAGACAGGTTGGAAATTCTTAATCCCAGCCTGGATGTGACGGACCTGAGAAAACGCGTAGGCATGGTTTTTCAGAAACCAAACCCCTTTCCAAAGACGATTTACGAGAATGTCGCCTATGGGCCGCGGATTTTAGGCGTCCACAACAAGGCTCGACTAGACGAGGTGGTTGAGCGCAGTCTGAAAGGCGCAGCGTTATGGGAAGAAGTAAAGGACCGTCTCCATGAGAATGCGCTGGGCTTGTCTGGCGGACAACATCAACGCCTGTGTATTGCCCGCACCATTGCCGTAGAGCCGCAAGTGGTGTTGATGGATGAACCCTGCTCGGCCTTGGACCCGATCGCGACAACCAAGATCGAGGAATTGATTCATGAATTGAAAGAACAATATACGATTGTTATCGTGACGCATAACATGCAACAGGCGGCGCGCGTTTCGGATTACACCGCGTTTATGTACATGGGACACTTAATAGAATTTGGCAAAACGGACAAGTTGTTTACCGCGCCCGAAAAACAAGAAACCGAAGACTACATCACTGGCCGGTTCGGCTGAACGAGAGGTGCGCATGCCGTTACATACAGACCGACAATACGAAGAGGAGTTGCAACAACTGCGCGCGAAAGTGCTGGAAATGGGCGGTTTAGTCGAGAAGCAGATTGGTGACGCTATGTCTTCTCTAATCGATCGCAATTCTACGCTGGCGCAAGAGGTTATTGGGCGGGACCACACCATCAACTACCTTGATGTCGCGGTGGATGAAGCAAGCACCAAACTGTTAGCGTTGCACCAGCCCGCCGGACGAGACCTGCGCTTCATTATGACGAGCATCCGCATCTCGACAGACCTCGAACGCGTTGGCGACATTGCCCAGAACATTTGCGAACGCGCGGTCGAGCTGAATCAAGAGCCGCCCCTGAAGCCGTATGTAGATTTACCACGGATGTCGGAATGGACGCGGGCGATGTTGCGCGATAGCCTCGACGCTTTCGTACGCGAAGATACGGAGCTGGCCTTGCAAGTCTGTCAGCGTGACGATTTTGTTGACAATCTCACCGCGCAATTTTTCCGCGAGATGCTTTCCCACATGACGCAGGACCCGCTGAGCGTGAGTCGAGCGGTTCGTCTGCTGTTCCTCGCGAAATACCTTGAGCGCATCGCCGACCATGCTACGAATATCGGCGAGATGGTGATTTATATGGTGAAGGGGAAGAGCATTCGCCACGTCTCTCCTCCGCCCGCGTCCGTATAGGAGACGCCAAAGGATACATGGAAACGTTAAGCTCAGGACGAGCGACTGCCGGCGAACCAAAACGCAAAGTGCTGGTAGTCGAAGATGAAAAAGATATTCGCGACTTGGTGCGCTACAATTTAGAAGCTGAAGGCTTCTCTGCCGTCGAGGCGAGTGATGGCGAAATCGGCTTATTACTCGCGACGCGAGAACGACCGGCGCTGGTAGTGTTAGACCTCATGTTGCCGGGCCTGTCAGGACTCGAAGTGTGCAGAAAACTGCGCGAACGCGACGACACTATGCGCATCCCCATTTTGATTCTGACGGCGCGCGCCTCCGAGGTGGATAAAGTCCTTGGCTTAGAGATGGGCGCCGACGATTACGTCACCAAACCGTTCAGCCCACGAGAACTCGTTGCGCGAGTCAAAGCCGTATTACGTCGGGCCTATGGCGTCACGCCGGATAAACCACACGAAGTGTATGAAAAAGGACGGATCCGGATCGATTTCGATACGTACGAAGTCTCCTTGGATCATCAGCCATTGGGGCTCGGATTACGTGAATTCGAATTGCTGAAATTCTTCTTACAGTATCCCAATCGCGTCTTCAGCCGCGGACAGATTCTTGATTTAGTCTGGGGTCAGGACGTTTATGTTGAACCACGCACGGTCGATGTGCATATTCGCCGCTTGCGCCAACGGCTCGAACGAGATGACGCTAATCCAACGTTTATCTTGACCGTCCGCGGCGTAGGCTACAAGTGTAATCCCGATGCGCTGGAGGAGTAGCGTCCTTTTCCCGATTATTTTTTTCCCCCTCTTCACCCTGAGTGCGCTTGTCGCCTCCCTACTCCTCGCTGCGATTTCTTCAACCTTTCCTTCTTTTGCGATTGGCTTCCTGCTCATATTGATGGGGGCCGCAGCTCCCCTGTTGGCGCTCGTTTTTGGGGCGCGGCTGCGCAGGCGGCTACAGCGCTTGTTGCATTTTCTCGATGCCGCTCCTCTCCGCGAATTTCCATCTTCTTTGCCAGTCTGGAATGAAGATGAAGTCGGCGCCCTGGAACGGGGATTCCAACGCTTGGTGAGTCGTTTCCATGAAGAGGTGCGAACGCTGCAAAGCGAAGGCAAAAAACTCGAAGCCGTGTTACAAAGCATGGCTGAAGGCGTATTAGTGATTGATCCCGCTGGGAACGTCATGCTGTGTAACCGTGCGGCGCAAGAGCTTTTTGGCTTGTCCCCAACGCGGGATTGGCGCGGAAAACCCGTGCAAACCTTCTCTCGCCACTCCGTATTGCCGGAACTCCTGCGCGAAGTGGCTAATCGACGTCCTGGCGACACTCCCGTGTCCAGCGAGATTGAGATCGAAGGAAAAACGCATCGCTCGCTGTCGGCGAGTGCGATGCCGGTGCACGGCGAGGGCGCCACGGTCACGGGCTACGTCTTGGTGTTCCATGATTTGACGCAACTCAAACGCTTGGAGTCGATTCGCTCCGACTTTGTCGCCAATGTCTCACACGAATTACGCACGCCGCTGACCGCCATCAAAGGCTACGCGGAAACGCTGTTGAACGGCGCGCTCAAAGACCCTGAGACCGCCGTGCGTTTCTTGACCATCATTGATCGGCATTCAGAGCGCCTCAGCCGTCTCATCCAAGATTTGTTAACATTGTCAGACCTTGAACTGGGAAAAACTGAGCTGCGACATGAAACGGTAATGATTCCCGAGTTGACCGACGAAGTGTTTGAGCTCGTGCGCGACAAAGCCGAGCGGGGCGGAATACAGTTATTCCACGAGTTTCCGCCAGAACTTCCCGCCCTCCTTGCAGATAATGACCGACTCCATCAAGCCGTGTTGAACCTGGTGGACAACGCCATCAAATATACACCAGCAGGCGGCTCGGTGACGGTGTCGGCAAAGGCAGTTTCCAAACCAAAATCTACAGTACAGGGGGTGGACGGCCAGGAAAATGAAGTTGAACTTCTAGGCGATTGGCTAGATATTGCAGTAGTAGATACTGGCTGTGGCGTCTCAGCGTCAGAAATTCCACGCTTGACGCAGAGATTTTATCGTGTTGACAAAGCCCGATCGCGAGAACTGGGCGGCACGGGGCTCGGGCTTGCGATTGTGAAACACATTGTTCAGGCTCACGGAGGCTTTTTGCATATCGAAAGCGAACTCAATCACGGCACGACCTTTCGCCTCTTCTTGCCGCTCGCCGCTTCCAAGAATACCCTTAGCGTTTCTGCGACGACACTCCTGGGCAAATAAGAGCTCCTCCTCTAGCGAAACTCTGAGAACGCAGATAGCGTTTCTCTACATTCGATGGGAGGGCATATGCAGGAGCCGACCCGTAAAGCAAAACCCCACGCCAAAGTTGTTCATCACATTCCCGGACGGATGCGTCTGCGGTTACACAAGGACAGTCGTCATCCTCACGCTTTACAAAAATTGAAAACTGAGCTGGACGCCCAGCCCGGTGTTCGCGGAGTCGAAATAAATGAAGCAGCTGGCAGTGTGACAGTTAAGTATGATGCACAACAGCACACAGCAGCGGGCATTTTAGGCCTTCTCCAGGATTTCAGCGTCTTGGTCGGTACGGTAGTAGAGGTCCCTCATCTGGAAGAAGAGGAGGACCACAGCGGACACAGTAAAGCGGCGTTAACGTTGGCTGACGCGCTAGACGATCTTGATCGAAGGCTGTCCGCCCTGACTGGACACACCGTTGATCTGCGGGTGCTGTTTCCGCTGGGTTTAGTTGGCGTAGGGTTGTGGCAAATCAGTAAACATGGACTGATGTTCGAGATGATTCCAGGTTGGCTCCTCGTGTGGCTGGGGTTTGATGCGTTTGTCAAACTCCACCCCCAACCAGAGATTCAGGAAATCCCGGCGGCAATTTGACGAGTCTTAGGCGGCGCGGCCCCTGCTTCCCGCAGCACTGCCGCCTTATCAGTCACTTCCCAAGGAAGACCAATATCCATACGCCCCACATGACCGTAGGCGGCGAGCTTGCGATAGAAACCGCCTTTCACCACCGATGGCAGAAAGCGCAAGTTGAACTGTTTGAGGATCGCCGCCATGCGAAAATCACAATGTTGGGTCAGCAGAATGCGGATCTCCTCATCCGAAATTGCGCCAGTGCCAAAGGTTTCAACCTGAATACTCACAGGTCGCGCAGCGCCGATAGAATAACTCAGCTGCACTTCGCAGTCGGTTGCTAACCCGGCCGCCACCACATTCTTGGCGGCATAACGGGCAATATAGGCGCCGATACGGTCAATCCGTGTCGGATCCTTTCCACTTAGCGCCGCGCCGCTATGGCGAGAGTATTCACCATAAGTGTCAATCGCATTTTTTCTGCCCGTGAGGCCCGAGTGCACCGACGGACCGCCAATGAGAAACGGCCCATCAGGATTGATGAAAATTTTCGTCTCGCCGTCAGGGCGGATTTCTTCGTCGCGAAAGATTGGTTCAATCACCACTTCGCGTAAATCTTGAGCTAGCCGTTTCCCATCCGGTCCGCCAGCCGCGGCCAATTTATCCTGGCCGCCAACCACGGTTACACTGTAAATACGATAAGGGCGACGGTTTTTGTACTCGACCCCAACCTGGGTTTTTCCATCCGGCGTGAGATAGGGTAGCAGCTTCTGCAACCGCACCGAGGTCAGCCGCCTCGCCAAGCGATGCGCGAGCCAGATGGGCATCGGCAGCAACGCCGGCGTCTGATCACAAGCGAACCCGAAGACAGTGACTTGATTCTTCACCGTCACCCGTTCGATGTCTTCGTCAGACAGCTCTTTCTCATTGAAGGCGCGACGTTCTTCGGCAGGCAATTCTTTCAGACTCGTGACAATGCTACAGGTCTTCGGATTAAACGTCGGTTGGTCATACCCCACTTGGGTAATGACTTGGCGGGCCACATTGGGAATATCGACCGTCGCCTCCGAGGCGAAACGCGCGGCAAGAAAGACAATACCCGTAGCCACCGCACATTCAGCAATGAGCGCAGAATAGGGGTCTTGCTGGAGAAAGCGATCGAGAATCGCATCGCTGATCTGGTCGCACAGCTTGTCAGGATGCCCTTCCGTCACAGATTCAGAGGTGAACATAAAATCATTTTGCATACTGGTCCACTTTATCGTCATCAAAAAGCTCAGTCTCACAACCCAATGGCGCCATGATTTTCAGGAGCGAAAGTTGATGAGTTTTCTACAGGCGACGCTTGCGCGGCGTTGTGCTCTTGCTCCCGCTGAGCGTTTTGTTGTATTGCTCTCTGTTTATTCTTTTTGGCTACTTCGTTGATCACAAACGGCGCCGCTGCGCTACCGCCAATGATCAGGCCGTCCAGTAATGAGATTGGCGTCAAGCCCAGCAGGTTCCGCAACCCCGGGACAACGAAGGTAAGCGTCTGCAATCCAAAGGAGCCAACAAGCGCCATATTCAAATAGAAATTAGGCGGCAGGGGAGTAGTGTCAAAGATACTATGGGTTTCCGAACGCGAGGTGATAGCGTGTAATAGCTGCCCAGCTGTCAGGCTAGTAAACGCGAGCGTGCTGGCTTGCGGACCAGCCCCGTAACGCGCCAAGCCATACCCATACGCGCCGAGCGCGCCGGCCGAGAGTGCGGTTGACTCTAGGGCAATGCTGCGAAAATCAGACGGTTTGATAATTGGCTCTTCTGGGCTGCGCGGCGGTTGGTTCATCACGTCCGGCTCTGGCTCTTCCAGGGCGAGCGCAAGGCCAGGAAAGATATCAGAAACCAAGTTGATCCACAGCAGCTGCATGGCGTTGAGCGGATGCCCAAGCCCGGTGGAGATGGCCGCCGCGGTCACAATGATCTCGCTCAAATTCGTTGACAAAAGAAAATGGACCGATTTGCGAATGTTACTGTAGATTGTTCGTCCCTGACTCACAGCGATCAACATCGTCTCGAGATTGTCATCTTCGAGCACCACGTCAGCGACTTCTCGGGCAACGTCCGTTCCTGTATGCCCCATGGCGATGCCGATATTGGCGGCTTTCAACGCGGGACCATCATTGATGCCGTCTCCTGTCATAGCCACAACTTTCTCGGCTCGTTGCAGCGCTTGGACGATTTGCAATTTATGCGCCGGGCTTACCCTGGCAAAGACATCCACTTTCTCAGAAAGCGCTTTCATAACTTCGGGATCGAGGTTCGCCAAATGTGTCGAATCGAGAATTTCTAGATGTCCATTACGGCTCAGGGCTAATTCTTTACCAATAGCGTAAGCAGTGGGGCTCTGATCGCCGGTGATCATGACCGTCTCGATACCCGCTCGGTGAAATCCTTGGATTACCTCCTTGACGCCAGAGCGTACGGGGTCCGCCATGCCGACTAACCCGACCCAGGTAAGATCGCCGGGGGACTCAGGATGCTCAGATTCCTCGCTGACGTAATGATACGCACAACCGAGGATCCGCAGGGCCTCGCCAGCCATCCGCTCATTTTCCGTTTCGATGATAAACCGATCACTATCTGTGAGTAAGGTGCGCTCACCGTCTTTGAGAATCCAGGAACACATCGCTAACACTTCCCCAGGGCTGCCTTTGACGGTGAGCAAGAGGGGCGGCGCCCCGTCCGGATCAGCACTGGTCGAGCGATGCAGAGTGCTCATAAAGTTGCAATTCTCGGAACGCAAGCGCATGGTGCGCATTTCATATTCCCGGCGTAAAGCCAGAATATCGATCCCGGCGCTGATCGCCATGTGGATCAGCGCATTTTCGGTAGAAGAGCCTTTGAGCACATAGTCGTTCATGCTCCACTCAATTTCGACCTCGCTACACAATACGCCAATCTGGACGAGGCGGACGAGTTCTTCACAGGTCAAAGGATCAATGGGCTCTGTTCCTGCTGTAAATTTTTTATCACTGACGGTGATACGCCGCAGGCCGACATGGGCGGCGACCGCAGACATGCGATTCAGCGTCAACGTGCCAGTCTTATCAAGGCAGACAGTCTGGATGCAGCCGAGAGCTTCGACCGCATCGAGACGGCGGATTAACACGCGATGTTTCCGCATGTTGACAATGCCAAGCGCCAAGGTCGTGGTGGCGACGGTGGGCAGTCCTTCCGGCACCGCGGCGACAGCCAAAGAAATCGCGGTCTTCAACATCTCGAGGAAACCGTAACCCTGCAAGAGGCCCGCCCCAAAGACAAGGCCACAGACGCCGCCCGAGATCAGCACCAGCTGGGTTCCCATTTGATCAAGTTGACGCTCCATCGGAGTTTCCGGCGTCTGCGCCTCACCGGCGAGCATCTGAATCTGCCCCAACTCAGTGAATCGCCCGGTTGCCACGACCACGGCGAGACCTTGACCACCAGTCACAAGGGTCCCCATGTACGCCATATTGATGCGATCCGCGAGAGGAAGAGCCAGCTCCGGCAGAGGAGTCGTAATCTTCTGTACGGGCAGACTTTCTCCAGTCAGCGTCGATTCGTCCACCGTTAGTCGCTGTGTTTCGAGCAGCCGGCAGTCTGCCGCCACATAACTCCCGGGCTTCAACACTAAGATGTCGCCAGGGACCACCTCAGCTGCAGAAATTTCGCTGGCTCGTTGGTCACGAATGATAACCGCCGAAGGCCGGACCAAGTTCTTCAACGAACGGATAGTCGCCTCGGACTGGTTTTCGGTGACATAACCAATCGTCGCGTTAATCGCGACCACTCCCATAATAACCAGTGCGTCAACAAGCCCACCGGTCACGACTGAAATTCCTGCAGCCACAGTGAGCAGGGCGACAGGAAGAGAATTGACTTGATCCGTCACCATCTCCCAAGTGGAACGAGGCTCGGATTCAGGAAGCGCATTGGGTCCATACATTTGTAGATGGCGCCGTGCGTCTTCCAACGATAAGCCGTGCGTGGCCGACGAATGCAGAGCGGCGAGTGCTGTGCTCGCTTCAAGTGTATGCCAAGGAGACGTTTGGTCTACACCTTGTCGCGCAGGCAAGAGTGTAGCAGGGGACACAGGAGCAGAAGGAAGAAAGGGGAAGGTCCTGTCTGTTGTAGACGCCCCGCGTGGGGCGTCTTTCGCGTGTATAGGCGCAACAACCTTTGCAGCAACCTTAGGTGAAGCTCCGTTGGTTGCCGTATGCGGGGCGGGAGTGGCCACATCATAGCTGTGATGACCATTGCTCGTTTCAGGAGCAGTAATAATCCCTTCAATCAGCGTTGCGATTGAACTTGGAGTCTGCTCTGAATTGAACGAGATCAGGGCGTTGCCGGTCAGCGGATTGGCGGAAACCTCGTGAATGCCGATCTTTTCCACGAGTCGAGTTTCCAGCCGCCGCTTGAGCGCCTGGGAATGATACAGTCCTTGGACCTTAAATCTTGCCCTGCCGGGGACAGCGGTATGAATGACTTGGACCACCGTCGTACGCGCTCCTCTGTGATGCGTTGGTTTGTATTCGTATTGCTAGTGAACAAGCGCGAGCCCCTGCCGCACGCCATTCACTTGCAGTGATTGTGGAAACACGGCGCGGACAGCCTCTTTCCCATCGGCTGCCGCGCTGATCAGAATCTCTCTCACCATCTTGACCATGGCGCTGCTAATAGCTCCCGCCGCTTCCAAGGCACCTTCCACCGCCGCTCGCGCCGCCATTCCGCCATTTCCACCAATTTCGCTCACGGCCTCAATCACGCCAGAAACCGCACGGCTGGCGACGACGCCTACGTCAGCGCCGATCTCTGCGGCGCCGGACACTGCGCCTTTCACTGCATGATGCGCGGCGATACAAATGTCGCCCCCGACATCGCTTACTCCCATGATCACCCCTTTTGCGACGCTCTTGACGCCGAGGGTGAGGCCGGCTCCCACCTCCTCAACCGCTTGCAGCACGCCTTTCACAATGTCGCCAGCGATCCCGTCACTCGCAACAGAGCCGGTGGCGCGTAGAGTAGTACACACCGTAGTGCGCACCAGAGAGATGATTTCGGCTTCGATCTCATTGATCCCTTTGAGACTGCCGACGATGCCTTCTTTGATCATCACTCCGGTTCTGCTCATGCCTACCCCAATGCTCGGGCCATCAGGAACGTCATCCATCATGTCAGTGCTCCTTTTTGCGTGTACGTGTAATTGTTAGTCTTACTGGTCAACAAAAGCTCTTGATAATTGAGTCTTCCTATTCATACATCTGCTGGCAGTGGAGCGAGATGTTCTTCTTGAATACGGAACGCCTCTCGGCCAACAGGCGGTGATTCAGCACCCTGCTGCGCGGGCTGCACGTAATAAAAACGATGGGGAACGCTTGGCCCCGCAACGAGCACTCGAGAGACGACTTGAAATTGTTGCACGACGGGTTGACGCATGGGCTTGAGAAAACCGACATGCGTCACCAGATCACCGATTTCATACTTGAAGCCTAAATCCCGCATGGTTCACCTCGCTCACGCCCATGAGTGGGCGGCACGCCGCCCGATCATTTTAGGGCGGTCTACTATCGTCGTCAGAATTTTGTTTTTGCGCCATAAATCTATCGCTGCGGCAGCGCCGCGTTGAGAACGTTTTTGATTCCCTGGACAGCAGTCACGAGCACAGTGCTGACCGCGTTGACCGCCTCCGTCCCAACGGTCCTGAGCGTTTCAATAGTTCCTGTGGCCGCCGATTGCACCAGCGCGCCGGCGCTCCCACCGACCTCCTGAGTAATCCCGACTATGCCTTGCGCCGTTCTATTCGCCACTGCGCCGACATCTGCGCCAATTTCTGCAGCCCCAGCAAGGACTCCACGAGCGGCGTGATGAGCGGTCGTGAGCACCTCACCGCCGAGATCGCTCACCCCTGTGACAACCCCAGTCGCCAGCGTTTTCGCATTCTTGGTCAAGCCCACCCCAACGTCAGCGACGGCCTGGGCAGCGCCGCCAACGACATCCTTGAGGGCGGAGACGCCGCCTACTGCAACAGACCGTGTGGCGTTAATGGCCCCGCCCGCGGCGTGCTCGAGTATGGCCAGCGCCTCGGTTTCTATTTCGTGAATCCCTTTGAGGCTGCCGACCACGCTACTTTTTACTGCCTGTCCAGTCTCGGTTAATGTTCCTGTGGTTGTGCTAGTTTCGTCTGGCATGCTGGACCTCCTTTCTTCAATCATGTCATTAATTGTGTGTTGCTCTGTCACGACCTCTTCCTTGAGCTGTGCTGTCGCATCCGTGTTAACAGCTTCTGGGGCGGCGGCAACAGCGCCAGACTTCTCTTCGGCTTGGGGTTCCTGCGTGGGCGGCGACGCTAGATTTTCGGTCACCGTCTCCGCCTCCCTCGCCCGTCGCGCCACTCTTTTCCGTCGTTTTTCCGTCATGATATGCCCTCCCGCCTACGATCGGGCCAGTACATGCTGAGACCGCACAACGGGCGCCACGTTGCTGCTGTCATCACGAAAAATGTGAGACACAGGGGAAGAATCAGGCTTCCGATCCCATTCTGCCAATCCGCCCCCAAATGTCCTTTCATTACCCGCTGAATCACGGCGTCAGTGACAATCATTCGTCCTGCCGTCCAGGCCAATACGCCCGCACCAATAGTGATAAAGAACGGGTAGCGCCTCATGAGTGCAGAAATAAACACACTGCCGGTCATGATCAGCGAAACACTAAACAACAAGCCGAAGATGATCAGAGCTGGATGTTGATGACCAACCCCAGCCACCGCCAACATGTTATCCACACTCATGACGAAGTCCGCGCAAATGATCGTCTTTACTGCACTCGCAAGGCTTTGAGTAGGACGCAACAATGGCGACTCTTCTTCATTTTGCAAAAGTTTCCACGCGATCCAAAACAAAAGCACGCCGCCGCCGCCCAGCAACAACGGAACGCTGAGCAAGCGCACCACAACCAGGGTCACCAGAATATGCAGGAGAACTGCTCCCGCCGTACCGTAGAATAACGCGGGGCGACGCTGCGTTGATGGCAGACGATTGACAACCATCGCCACCAACACGGCGTTGTCTCCACTCATCACCAGATTCACCCCCATGATTTGCAGAAGGGCGAAAAAAGAAGTCTCGCTCCAGTTCACTGTCCGTTTTCCCTTACATCACTTGCTGCAATTTGTTCCTCTAGCCGCACTATTGCTTGTTGCACGTCTCGTGGAGAGACGCGCAGTTTCGACATCAGTCGTCGTGCGTCCACCAGATCGTACGGATGGCGCAATAAATAGTAGACTGTCCTCTCCACTGGATCTTTTGTCGAATGGAGAGTTGCGTAGTCGAGAGATGTGTAGTCCATAACCTCCTCGTCTCACGACGCGGTCATTTCGACCGTCGTGAAATGTTTAAAGGGACATTCGCAGACTAGAAGCCAGTCTGTTGATACTTATGGGAAAGACTGAGCCTACCGTTGCTCTTCGCCCGGCTTGGGGTTCAGCATGAAGTACGTGCCCAGTGCGAACCAAAGAAAGTCATACCAAGTCGGGGCAACGAGCGTTTCGGACTTGATAAGCGAACGAATACCCAGACCAAAAAGGAGCAACGGCGCGAGAACCTTAAGATCAATGCCGCTCGCGGTTGCCTGCTCTACTCCAGCGTTCAGGTTGCCAAAGAAAGAGCGGATCGCTCCTGCGATCGGCGGAAGCGCGGTAGTGCTAGCGGCGCCATTAGTGAAAGACTGCCAAGTCTCAAAGTCTGGCAGCGTCAGCCCAGGAAAAAGTGCAGCCAGAGGCTCCATGGATGCGCGAAACCCCTCGGGTGAGCCCAACGCTTCAGCGTCGTACAGAATGAGAACGCTCCCTGTACGAACACTCGTTTCCACTTTTTGCACACCAGCGATAGAGGCCAGACTCTTCTGTATCTGCACCGCCAGGGCTGGATTATCCCGTACCTGCGCCACCTTCAGGCGGATACGCCCAGGTATAGCATGTACAATTTTGCTTGCAGCCGCGTCCATCGCTTTACTGTTTCGTTCTGCTTTCGTTTGCTAGTTCGTTTCTGTAGTGGTTGCAGCCGCAGCTGTACTCCGCTCTGCTTTTACCTCAGCAATTAAATCGCTGAACTGTTCACTCCCTTCAGCGACGATTTCTTGCAACGAGTCGGCAATATAGAGTCCACCTTTGATGAGTCCCTTAGCGACTGGCCGGATCACCCCGCCGACTACAGGCAAGAGTGTAGGCGCGACTAACGCTACGCCAATCCCAATCGCGACGGTTGTTCCCCACCCGGAAAACACATCATCAAACAATGCCATCACAACCTCCTGTTATGTTCGAGCAAAGATACTGCAACATTGCTACCACCTTTACAATCTGGCCGAAAGTTATAGGCGGCTTAGAATTATGGGAAAAACTCCCTCAGCACGACGGCTGGGGGCGTCATTACGAATTATGTTCGAGCAAAGATACTGCAACATTGCTACCACCTTTACAATCTGGCCGAAAGTTATAGTAGCTTAGTCGACGTGGAGAATACCGCGCTTCAACGCAATGGTGACGGCTTCAGCTCGATTCCCTGCTTCTAGCTTGGCTAATAAATTATTCACGTGCAACTTCACCGTGCCTTCAGCGATGGACAACGTTGCGCCGACCTCTCGATTGCTTTTCCCTTCGCTTAACAACTGCAACACTTGGAATTCTCGTGGAGTGAGATCAGCTCTGGGTTGTCGCTCTTTCAACTTGGAAACAACTGTTTGTGAGAGGCTTTGTTCTCCACGATGGACAGATCGAATACAGGCCAAGAGTTCGTCTCGCGGCGTGTCTTTAATCAAATAGGCCTGAGCGCCGGCATGGAGGGCGCGGTAAATGTCTTCGTCTCCGTCGTATGTAGTCAAGACAATGATGCGCGCATCTGGGTTCTGCGCGCGAATGGTGCGCACCGCCGTGACGCCGTCCATCTCCGGCATGCGTAGGTCAATTAAAGCAAGGTCCGGTTTGAGTTGCTGAAACAGTTCTACTGCTTCCCGACCATTTTGCGCTTCGGCCACCACGCTCATGTCCGGTCGTCGGTTCAACAGCATGGCCAATCCTTCACAAACAATGGGATGATCATCTGCAATCAGAATGCGAATAGGATTGACCTTATCCATTGGCTTCGTGCGAGCTTTCGCGTTTGCTGCGTGGAGACAGGGGGGCCACGGCGTAGAGGGTTGTGCCCTGCCCTTCCTGACTAGTGATGGTCAAATTTCCGCCAATCCGTTCTATGCGCTCTTGCATGTTAATCAGACCGGACCCCTGTGTTGTATGTTTAGCTTTGTCGAATCCTTGTCCGTCATCGTGAACTTCCAAAGTCACTTGCTGGTCTCCGAATGTGAGGACGCCCTGCACCGTTTGTGCTCGTGCATGCAGTAAGGCGTTGCTCAATGCCTCTTGCGCAATGCGGAAGAGGCTCTCCTCCAAGAGCGGCGGTAAAGGTCTAGGGGCGCCGCAATATGAAAAGCTCGCCTGTACTCCGACGCCAACCGTCAGATGTTCAATCATCTGGGTGAGAGCGGTCATCAGGTTGCCTTGCTCGAGCAAAGAGGGGCGCAATTCCCATACCGCACGACGGGCCTCAGCGAGACTGTTACGGGCAAGCGTGCGGGCGCGTTGCAAATGCAAGCGGAGTTCTTCCACATTCTGGGGGTCATTGTCTAAAAGGTCTTCCGCTCCTTCTAACTGGATCACAATACCGGTGAACCCTTGGCTCAAGGTATCGTGCATCTCACGCGCTAGACGCGTGCGCTCGGAAAAAATGGCGGCGCGTTGTTCTTGCACCGACAAACGGGAGAGCTGCAAAGCGAGCGTTATCTGCTGCGCTAACGCCTGGGCAAGCTCTAGCTCCTCCGCACGATAGTAGCGCCGCTGATCTTGATTGCATATTCTGATAACGCCGAGCAACTGGCCCTCCGAGACGAGCGGGATGAAGAGCATGGTTTTGACTCCAGCCGCCTCCGCCCATACACGCACCTCACGAGCCAGCAAAGGAGTGTCCGATACTTGCTCGATGATGAGGGGGGCCGGGGTGCGATTTAATGTCTGCATTATCAAGTCTTCGGTCGAAAACTGCAGGGGAGAAAGATTTTTTTGCAGATCGTCTGCTGGGGCCTGGGGGCGGAGCTGCCCCGCGGTGTGCATCATCTCAAGCCGCACCAGCTCATGTTCCCAGTCGCAGACATAGAAAGCCACCGAAAGAGCGTGGAGTTGCTCGGTAATGGCGATCAAGACATGTTGAAGAAACGCATCAAGCGTCACATTTGCGGTCAACGATTGCAGCGATTGAGCAAGTACGGTCGTCTGTGCGCGGGCGACTCGTTCCGCTTGTTCATATTCGTGAATTTGTTCGTGTAAACTCGCATTGGTTCTGGCCAGTTCAGTGGTGCGTTCTTGTACTCGTCTATCAAGCTCGTTCTGTGCACGGAGCAAGGCCTCTGCCGCTTGCTTGCGTGGAGTGACATCTTCAGCTGTTCCCATGAGGAGACGCGGCGCGCCCTCAGGAGTTCTGGTAAACACCAAATCTCGGCTCAGAAACCAGCGCCATTCACCATTGGCGTGTTTCATGCGGTACTCAACCTCGACCAGCTGCCCATCCCTTGTCGTTTTCATCCGTTCCAGGTGTCCGTTAAAGATCTTGAGATCAGCGGGATGAAGGAGAGTCTCCGAGAAAGACGATCCCATGCGTTGGAGGTCCTGTGGGCGATAACCGAGAAGCGCCTGTATTTGCTCATTTACATAGACGTTACGTTTTTCGACTACATCGTAGAGATACAAAAGACTCGGGGTAGCATCGGCAATTTTCTGCAGAAAGCGCTGGTTCTCTTGTAACGCTTTTTCGGTTCGTCGCTGTTCGGCGATGGTCTCTAGCAGGTGCTGCGTTAAATGCTGTTGTCTGCGCACGACAAAGAATGCACTCATCGTCGCCAGGACCCCGCTGAAGATGATAGTCGCTACGTAAGACTCCCACAACGAGATGTCGGGATGTGCAAATTGCTTGCTTATCTCAAAAAGGGTCACACTGAGCAGCGCCAACATGAGGGCCTGGACAAGGGCTTTCCATACATTGACGGGCTGAAAAGGCGGAACCGAGGGAGGAGTGTTCATCGGACAACAAGCACCTCATAGGGCTTTTTGCAGAATGTCGTCCTTTTTGCAATCTCAGTAATTCGAGGCGGCCAGAAAAGATAGAGAGTTCAACCAGCGGGAGTATTATGAAGAACGAAGAAACAGAGTTGACAGAAACAACTCATGTTTAAGGCCGGTGCTCAACGGCGGCAACCTAAATCAAGGCGTGGACGAGTCGCTGTACGGTAAACTCAAGGGTAGAGAGCACGACTGTTTTGAGGATGCCATGGCCGAATCCATCTTGCGCAACATTGGCATTCTCGGCGACAGAGCGCACCTGGTGCTTTCCATGCAGGCAGCCGAAGGATTCCAGCCTCTGCAGCAGCTCGTTTTGGGTGATGCCACTGGAATCATAGTGTACGAGCACACTCCCAGTGACTGGGTTGGCGGTCACTTGTTTCACCCCCGCGCAATGCTTGAGGTTATGCTCGATTTCCCGCGCTTTTTCCGGTGCACCCTTCACTACTGCGCTTTTAACGCGGAGTCGACCGTCCAAGGTGTGCAGATAAGCGGCTGTATTGACCATCTCACTCTCCTTTTGCTCCAAGAGAACTTCTTATCCTTTCTTTCGGTACATCGTAGCTGTAGAAAATTACTCAACCATGTTCTCTTTGTTACAGTTGTGTGAAATGTGTAGGTTATTCCGGCGGCAGCAGCTGAAAGTCGTCATAACCGGCCTCTGCAGCGCTTGTCGTGGAATCTGCACTTGTCATCAGCGCGAAGCCAAGCACTTCCCCAGGTTCATCGGCAAATAGCTCTTGATAATCGCGGTAGAAATTGACGGTTTCTTCTTTCCAGACGCCGAGGGCGGTAGGACCGCTTTGCAGCACGATTGTTTTCCCGTTCCAATACAGTGGAGTCTGAAAGCGAGAGCCAACCGGTACGGTCGTGCTCCAGACATATTTGAGAACGCGAGGAAAAAGTCGACTGCCAAAGAGCACGTAGACGCCAGCCGCTGAATCGTAACTTTCGGCGCGCCGTTCATCTCCGCCCCTGGGCAGTTGGATCACCCGCCAGCGCCAACGCAATCGCGGGAATTGCTGGACGGTGCATGAATGAACCAGGCCAATCTGAATGGCTTTGTCTTGGGCGTAAGCGTGCAAAAAATGATTCCCCTCGGCTTCTTCGATGTGGTAGATTTTTTCTGCCTCGCTTTTGGCGCCGTGCGCCTCCCACCGCCCAGGAAAGGACTGTTGAGGATAATCCTCGAAGGTGTCTAGCCATAGCGCTCCAGGAGGGGAAATAAGAGGCTCAGCTGCGTGAAGAATGGGCACGGAAACGAGCAAGATGCCTGAGAAAAGACATTCTAACCCACTCCACTTCAAAGCGCTTGCGGTCCGCACGTCATCTCCCTTCCGTTTCGCGCCCTGATGATAGATGCGTTATGTTACCGCTCGGTGAAGGCGGGATGAAATTTGAGCGCAAGGAATAGTCAGCAAGGAATGGTTGTGCTTCACTGATGGACGCGTCAGCAAGTTATCGCTGCGACACCCTGGTGGTGCGGGCCGCTTGCAATGACGCCAGGTATTTGCCAAAAGACGAAGCTCAAGAAACAAAACGAGGAATGGAGGTGGACAATGGCGCTGCTTGATGGAGTATTGAACGGATGGGGGCCGACCGCGTTAGCTGGTGTGAGCATGGTCATCGCGGCTCCACTGTTGCTCCCTGTCGTAGGAGCGGTTGTACGTCCGGTGGCAAAAGAGCTGATCAAAGGCGGTTTGTGGGTGGTAGACTCCTTGCAAGAAATAGCGACAGAAGGTGGAGAGCAGTTGAGTGACCTTGTGGCTGAAGCCCGAGCGGAATATGACACCAACGGAGTGACAACGACGGTATCATGAGAAAAATCGCAGTCTTCCTGACCAAAGGGGGCGTGGGGAAAACAACGACTGCTGTAAATACCGCTGCCGGGCTCGCGCGCAGCGGCGCTAAGGTTCTCCTGATCGACACCGATACCCAGGGACATGTCAGCGCCGCCCTCGGCGTTTCGCCTACAGCGGGATTGGCGCAAGTCCTCACCGCCGAGCGGTCGATATATGAGGCGATCACCGAGGCCAGAGAACGGCTCTGGCTCCTTGCCGGCGGCGGAGAACTTGCTGGAGCGAAGCGTTTGATTGCGCGCAAGGATTTCGGCGGTGAGCATACACTGAAAGAAATATTGCTTCCTCTTGCAGACGCGTATGATTACATCCTTGTCGATACCGCCCCCGGCTGGGACCCGCTCAATGTCAATGTTTTATTTTATGTAGACGAGATTCTCGCGCCGGTTTCTTTAGAAGTGTTGACATTAGCTAGCCTGCGGGAATTTACTGCGAGCCTGATGGGCATCCAACATTACCATCAGTCATTGACCCTGAAATACATCGTGCCCACGTTTCTCGACGGGCGCGTCAAGAAATCGCAAGAGATTCTCGATCAACTTCAGGCGCACTATGGGCCACAGCTGTGCGCCCCCATTCACTATAGCGTTCGTCTTTCTGAAGCGCCGGGATACGGACAGACCATTTACGAGTACGCGCCAAGCTCGACTGGAGCGATAGATTATCAGCAACTGACGGAGAAGATTTCGTATGGCTAAACGCAAGCATACCCCAGATTTGCTGGCTGGCCAACCGCACGGGCAACGCCCTGCAACCAAGGCGGCTGAGAGCAAAGGGAGCCACTCGTCCGACCCTTCGAAGTCGCCGTTGGCGCCGCCGTCCGATCCACTGACCATGCTGTTCCCCGATTCTGCACGCGCTCCCCAGCCATTTTTCGCGAGGGTTAAACTCTCAGTGACGGCGGGAGAAGATCTGTCCAAGGAAATAGAACACGCGGTATCGCAAGCTTTCCGTTCGTTTCCTGATGTACAACTGGTGAGCGAAGAAGCGGACTGGACCTTGGTTATCTTGAGTGTCCCTTTACAGGCCTCTACTCGGGAAGCCTACGGCGTCGGACTATCAGTTGTCATAGTTGAATCGTTTAACCGCCAATTCCAAGACTGGCTGCTCGTCGGCAAGCATCTGCAGCCAGGCGCTGAATCCATTTCCCATTCTGAGCAGCTTGCTCCTTTAGGTTCGTTCAAAGGCGCGTGGCTGCGGGTGACGGCTCCCTCGCAATTGTCACGCTTGTGTCGGCAGGTTGTTGGCGATTTTAACAGCCGTTATCTTGAGAAATGTCGCGCGGTGTATTATCAATCAGTTCCCAACCTTTCGTGACCATGACGACGCGTCCAGGCAAGATTCTCGCTCCTACACATTTCACAGTTTTGTAACTAATAGTTCATTTCGCTGTAATATACATTCATGAGACTGAGTCATTTCCTCAAGGCCGTTTGCGTGCCTGGAGGTATCATGCGAGAGTCGAAGAGTCGTTGGATAAGGGTGCGGACGGATACAGCGAGGAACTCTGCTTTATGAGTGCTGACCATCGAAAATTTGGCCTGTTTCGCAATGCTCCGAAAACAAAAGTCTATCCCCCGGACGCCACAATCTTTATGGAAGGTGACGAAGGGCGAGTGATGTATGCGATTAAACGAGGGAAAGTCGCGATTCTTGTCGAGGGCAATATCGTCGATACTTTGGAGCAAGAAGAAGTGTTTGGAGAAATGGCCCTCTTAGAGCATAAGACTCGAACGGCTACGGTTGTGACTCTCGAAGAAACTGAACTCGTCGAAATTGACGAGCCCCAATTTTACATTCTCGTGCGCCAGAATCCCCACTTCGCTCTGCAATTGATGCAACTCCTCTCCGAGAGGTTGCGCCATACTGACGCTCTCTACAAGGACGCCGGACTCGCAGACAAACGCAGTTAAAATACGCGCCGCCTCACACCGGAACAGGAGAAGCGAGCTTGTATTGCATTCACATTATTCTGTGCAACATAATTTTTACATGCCGTTCATCTTCTGCTCATCTTCATAAGATAAGGTCAACACATATCGGCGCGGTGGCATAATCATCTCGCAGGTAAATCCCCTGCATGACCCTGAAGAAAGGACACGTTTATGTGGCGAGACCTCTTATTCATTATTTACGCGACTGCCTTTGTGTGGCTCGCGATCAGTTACTGGACGTTATACACAACGCACGGACAAGAGCTTCATGAGCGAGATGGCAGTCCAAACTGCGGCCAAGACGAAAGCCTGAGTCCGCAAACAACAACCATACAGGCGGAAATGGAAGATCACACTTGTGATGGCATGCACTAGCGACATACGGGTCGGGACGGTCGTTAGTCCTTCGATTTGGGTAGGATAAGATGAGGTTGGGCTTCGCTGGGTTCGTTCGTCTGCTCGTGCTGCGTTGTCGGTAAGGCTGTGCTGACGACGTCTTTGACTCCAGTCACCACTCCAGCGAGAATATCCTGGACCGCTCGTATCGCCGTCTTGCCGATCATGCCGGCTGCCTCAATCGCGCCAGCGGCTGCAGCAGTTGCCGCCCCACCGACATCTCCGCCTATCTCCTGGGCGGCCTCAATCACACCATGTACGGCTCGGCTCGCCGCTACGGCCACGTCTGCTCCAATATCACCCGCACCGCTCACGACTCCCTTGGCGACCTGCTGCGCTGTGGTCACGATATTGCCGCCAACATCCCCAACTCCCATCACCACGCCCTTCGCAACACTCTTCATGCTCACAGTCAGTCCCGTGCCCACTTCTTCAGCAGCCTGCAACGCGCCTTGCACGACGTCTCTCGTAACGGTCACTCCGGTCGTGGCGACCGTATCCGCCGCTCGCAAGGCATCCGCGACCGTGTTGCGCACCACGCTCACAATCTCGGCTTCGATCTCATTGAGTCCCTTCAGGCTGCCAATAATACTGTCTTTCACCGCTGTACCAGCGGCGCTGATTCCCGCTTTTCCCTCTGTTTCACTGGCGACGGTTTTTTCTGGCATGATCAATCTCCTCTCAGTTGTGTCTGAGTTTCATGGTATGATGTGTTGGGGATGATTCACTGTCGGTTATTTTCTCACATATCCTGAGCCCGGTTACTTTTGAATCATTCCGACTCGTGTCAATGCTCTTTCACAGAAACGTGAACGCAAAAGCATTTTTTGTGAAGTTGGATATAGCAAACTTTATCATCTTTGGCGCAGTACGCCTTGCTGTCAATGCGCGTTATAAGTTTGTCACGAGAATTTCATCCTTATGTAACACAGACTTCGTCAACTCTTGAAGGTGAAGGGAAAAAGCAATTTGTCTCAGACGGTCTACCAAGAAGGGAGTACAAAATATGGCTACAGATCTCCTCCAAGACGTCGACTTTCTCAAAAACGAGCTGAAAGATTACTACACTATAGTCAGTCGCGGCGACAATCTCGCGACGGCGACCGCCCAGCTGCAAGCGGCTCTGAGCCGTGTAGAAGGGCATATAGGAGACCCGGCGCAGCTGACAGAGCAAATCCTCCCGCAGCGCTGGGGCTACGTACAACTAGTCTCTCTGATAGGAACCGTCAAGGAAGAACTGAAAGGGCTTCGCGTCTCTTACCGTGAGTAACAGACCATTTTTTACGGCTGGCTCTAACTTGCCGCCATGCGAAGCTACGGTAGTGGTTCAGTATTGCAGGCGACCCTCTATGGTCGCCGAAAGTAGGGCAGGTTCCCGTGCCTGCCCTACCTAAACAATCTCCTCCCTCAAATCAAAGGTGAAGCCTTTTCCGTTTAACCTGGCTTTATCTCCTTGCTCCCGCCGGTCAACGGTCCACTACTTCATACGTGACATTGTCTCCATGTTGTTGAGTAAAGAACGTACGCCAGCCTTTCTCGAAAGGCGTCGGCAGCTTGGCTCCGAGGATTCCGTCAGGAGAAGAATTGCCATTCGAGGTGTGCCAACCGGTGATCTCGTTATCTCCATCATTCTGGAAGCCGCTGCCTGAAACGGAGCTAAGTCCAGAATCGAGTGTGGCAGAAGCGTCACGACCTTCCGCCAGAATCCGAGTCGGTTGCAGCTCCGTACCGCAATAATTTTTCGTGACGTCGAACAGGTAGGCAGAGTCGAGCGCATTGCGTTGGGTATGAAGAGTGTCTCCCGCATCTTCTACGAAAACAATTTGATCTTTTGACCAAAAAGCAACGTTGTCGAGTCCAGTGTGAGCAGAATCACCTACGTAAAATAACTCTAACGCGCCGTTGGCGGCAGAGGGACCATCCAACTGCGTCAATTTGAGGACGGCGCCAAACCCGCCAAATTTCGGATCCGGAGTTCCCGCCTCGCTTAGCAGATTGGTGTCGCCGGTCTCGTCAAAGAAAAACTCGGTGAACTTGCTTCCTGGACGGAACTGGCCATTCTCGGGACGTTTGAAAGGGGTTGCGCAGCCGCCTTGGCCAAGGCGTTGGCGTCGAACGCGGCGGCAGGGTCGCATTGACTGGTGGTTTTGAGGTCGACCCATTTGGTTGGCAGAAGCTTCCCGCAGGTGTGCAACTCTTGCACTTTCGGATCTAGGATAGCAGTATCCGCAGTATCCACAGAGTTGAAGACTAACGGACCGCTTGACGTTGTCACCTGCAAAGCCTGGAGTTTCCCCCCTTTCTTCAGGTCGGTCTTATCGTTGGGGAGGAACCGATACACGAAACTATTGGGCCGTTTCGCGTGCGAGTTCACTCGCTACGGGTCTGATGCCCCGAAGCTTGCTTCGTTGCAATAATTCTGCAGAGTTGATGCCTCGCAGCTTGCTGCGAGGTAGTTCACGGTTCCTGCGGAGCCGCCAATATCCTCGACAATCCAAAGATTCCCATCGGAGTCGTTTTGGATGCCTTCATAACCGCCACGGCCAAACACGCACGAGAGATCTTCCACCTGTGACGGATAATCGGGAGTTGCCTGCAAGACCCCAGCAGCATTGACGTTTTCGGACGTGAAGAGTAAGCGCTGGGCCCAGGGGTCCCAAGTCGAACCATCGAGGGCTGGAATCGGATCGCCATTCACCTGTGTAGTGGCAAGCAAGGTGACGCGGTGGTCGCCGTCGGCCTCGCTGTCAACGTCGAGGTTAATCCGGGTAATATACCCCTTTTTCAATGCTGTATTATTTTCATTGACGACCCCGTTTTCATGCCCTTGGAAAAGAAAATGTGTGCCGTAGTCAAAATTCGGGTCGGGACCTGTTAATTTATGTAAACAGTTTTTATGCTTTTCCGAACAGGTAACGAGGTAGGTGTTTTTATCTGGCTCCGTCTTCGTAGCTTCCACATTATGTGTTTTACTCTGTACATCGCCAGGAGCTGGAAGCATGGGACCATCGTCATCGTATCCATAAAACTTGGTCAATGGGCTCGAGTTAGGTTCGAGCCGTGTTGCACCTTGCGCAACGGTTTGAAGCGCAAGCTCAGGCGACACGACATTTGGCGCTGTATTCCCCACAACCTTGGGCTGTGCGTTCGGCACGTCGGTGGGCGTCAGACTCCCGGCTAGTGTAGGGGTCGCAGCGGCCAGCACGGCGATAAATGTTGTGCTTACCATCCTTTGTTGCGTTCGCATACATTTTCTCCTGTGGGTAGAAAAGAGGTTGGTGGTTATCTCAATTTCCTGACGTGTGCGAATACAGTTCTATTTTATCTATTTTACTTGTTTTAATAAAATCTGCTCCTTTCTCCTCCAGCATTCGGATCGCGCGCAAACATAGACACTATTTGCGAACTTTTGATGACAAAAAGATAAATTCTCGATGATAGGCCGGGGTTGGAGCCGCTAGGAGAGGTAAAGAAAGTCGGGAGACCGCTGCGAGAGAAAACGGTCCCCCGAGGGTGCGAGGATCAGCAAACAGGGAGACTAGGGAGAAGATTTTGCTGATCGATTGTACTCTGACAGGCTAGTGTGACGCGGTGATGACGTGCAAATGACAACTCCGTGACAAGAAGCGGCTGCATAGAGAATGCAAAAGGAAACAGTACGTCACTAATTTTTCATCGTTTTGTCATCATCCCGTTACGATTGTTCTTTATTATCTCCTTGTAGAATCCTTCCATCCCCTCTCCCCTGGCTGGACGCTCAGGATCGCTCTCCTCAATAAGCGTCCAGCCAGGGCCTCTCCTTCAAATTGCAAGCTCACACCTACCTCGCGCCCCTTTGCCTAAAATTCTGATGAAGCAGGCGCACTTCATCGAAAATTCATTGTCTTGTCACCCTCCCGTTGCAAATCGTTTGCTATTGTTAATTGGAGACCAAGGCGAGCTGATGTAACGACGTCAAGCCGCGCCTGAGGATGAGATTCTTGATATGCGTCCTGGCGAACACCAATATATCGATCGCACAACTGGTTTAGTATGTACAGAACAGCTATACGGTGATTGGTTGCTAAACTCCTTGTATACCGCCGCCTGGGAACATGCTCCGGCTCTGCACCGAGCCCTTACCGGCGCGCGCTTCTCTTCATTACTTGGTCTTTTCTGCTACGACTCTCCGTTGGGCGCGCGGCTTTCGGGGACTCAACGCTTCTTGCAAGCTTGTCGCGTCTCCACAAAGGAGTGCATCGATCCGCCGGCGCACCTCGACACGGCCAGGAAAATCTTTGAGCGCAAAATTCACTACTGGCGTTGTCGCCCGCTACCTAAGAATGACCAGGCAATCGTGAGTCCGGCCGACGCTCGGCTGCTGATTGGTTCGTGGAGAGAGACTTCTCACTTATCCTTGAAAGAGAAGATTTTCGATTGCGGAGATCTTCTCGATCTCGATAAGTCGGCCTGGGTGCGCAATTTTATAGACGGGGACTTCGCAGTCTTTCGCTTAACGCCAGACAAATATCATTACAATCACACGCCTGTTGCGGGCAGAGTGCGCGATTTCTACGAAATCCCCGGCGGCTATCATTCTTGTAATCCGAGCATTCTTGTTGCAGCCGGCTTTCCCTATGCAAAGAATAAACGGGTCGTCACCATTATAGATACGGATGTCGCGGAGGGATCACAGGTCGGACTTGTTGCTATGGTCGAGATTGTCGCTCTCATGATTGGCGACATTGTCCAGTGCTATAGCGAAACACGCTATGCTGCGCCCCAACCCGTCGCGCCAGGAATGTTTTTGCAAAAGGGACAGCCCAAGAGTCTATACAGACCAGGCAGCAGCACGACCGTGCTCTTGTTCCAGCCAACGCGCATCAAATTTGCCCGTGACTTAATAGAAAATCAGCGTCGTCCAGACGTCAAAAGCCGCTTTTCTCAAGGATTTGGTCATCCCTTAGTAGAAACAGAAGTTACAGTCCGTTCAGAGATTGCCTTACCCCACACCCAGCCGGCGGCCCCGGATAGGACGAGACTAGACCTATCAGTAACTACACTGGGTCACGGTTTGGCTACATTGATGAACAATATTTTTCCCGCAAAAAGGAGATCCACGCGATGACTAATGAAGCATTCGTTTTCGGACTCGCCATCCTCTGTACCTGTATGGTGGTGTGGGCGTGCAAAACGCTTCCAGCCGAGGACTGGCAAATTTTAGCGACTGTCCCCATCGCGAAAGATGCAGAAGGCCGTTGGCGCGGCGTGAATCTGACGTACTATGGGCTGCTGACCGCGAATGCAGCGGTTACCGCGGTTGCGCTAATCTGCATTTTTATGACCGCCCTTGGCATACCGTTGGAAGGCGTCGTCGCCACCATCGGGGCAGAGATCTTTCTCTGTCTTCCCTCAGCAAAACTAGTTGCGAGAATCGTGGAGAAAAAGAATTGTACTTTCACTATTGCCGGCGCATTTTTTGTCGGCTTTGTGACCACGCCATGGGCGATCGCTCTTATCAATTGGATAAGCGGGAACCGCGCCGGGTTTCCCATCCCGGTGATTGCGACAATGGCCGTGATCACTGTTGCGTATGCATTTGGTGAAGGGCTAGGGCGACTCGCTTGCATCAGTTTTGGCTGTTGCTATGGAAAGCCCCTTTCGCAATCTTCCCCAGTCATACAACGTCTCTTCGGACATTGGCATTTTGTCTTTTCCGGAAGGTTAAAGAAGATCGCCTACGCCAGCAGTCTAGAAGGCGAGCGGGTGCTGCCTATTCAAGCGCTCACCGCAGGACTCTACTTGTTTACGGGGTTAATATCGACGTTGCTGCTATTACGAGCGAGCTATGGAACCGCGTTGCTGCTCACCGTAGCGGTGACCCAAGGCTGGCGTGTGTTCTCTGAGGGTTTTCGCGCAGATTATCGCGGTGAGGGGAAAATCTCGGCCTATCAAATCATGGGTCTACTCTCGATTCCTTACGCGGTGTGGTTGCTCTTGCTATTCCCATCTCCCCAGCTTCTCGCGCCAAGCATCACCCTCGGTCTTGCAACCTTATGGAACCCGTGGGTAGTCTTGTTCCTTCAGGGACTCTGGCTATTCCTCTTCATGTTCTTTGGCAAAAGCATGGTGACGAGTTCCGCCATCTCGTTTCATTTACATCAAGACCGGATCTAACGCGGAACGTGCGACATTTCGACCTGGTTCCTGACCCTTCGGTTGGATCATGCCGCGTACAGCGGGTGAACAATAGATAACGACTTGACGAGCTGTCACAGAAATATGCTTGATCTGTCATCTTGCGGTAACACACTGGGGGTAGACTTTTCTTTCGGCGTTGCTCCAAAACAACATGGAGATGCAATCAATTAGGAAGGAAAATCTTCAGGAAGAAGATGATGAAAACTATGCTGCGAGCAGAACACTCGATCGTTGCGAAATCCCCTTCTTCTCAAGAGAAAGGGGGAGCTGTCACTGACATGCTTCGTTCTCATACCCAATCCCGTCGAACGCCGCCGCGTATGCCGTTCTTGATTCCCACACACAAACGACATGGGCTCCTGGGGCTCGACAAACCCTTCTCTCGGGAACAGTTTTTTCCGTTTGAACAGGAACCCTTTATCCCCTGGACTGGGTCTCGTCGTCTTTTGTTAGGCGTATTGCAAGACGCCTTACGTTCTTTGCTTCAGTATCGATCCGCGCGCTCTCGACTTGGGAAACGTATATTTCGCGAGGCCCAAGCCTGGATTTGGGCCGAGGACCAGGAGTGGCTGTATTCGTTTGAAAATATTTGCTCTCACCTCCAGCTTGACCCGAACTACATTCGCCAAGGTTTGCAGCAGCATCTGCAAGTAACTCAAACAGATGAGGAAGAGAAGGAGCACAAGAGACGCTCGTTCTTTTCCGCTTACCGTCGCCGACCATTTCACTTGATGGCCGGTCCGGGAACTCGGGTCGCCAATAACCTGCAACGCTCGGCTCCGCGCGGAAGAACGAAATTAGCAAAACGATAAAAAAGCCGCCCGCTCAGCCGCAGAGAGGCGTCTGAAGGGGCCGGTCTTCCAAGGTCGGTTAAGCTAGAAAACAGGCCCGCAGGGTAAAGGAGGGGAATCCTGCGGGCCTGTGCGCACCGCTACGTGGGGAAAGACGTAGTGGTGAACAGAAAATTATTCATCGTGCAGCGTCCGGTAGCGACGGAAGCGACTCGCGACACCTAGTGGCCCCCTGGGCTCCCCGTTGCGACCACCAGCTGTCATAGACCCCGATCGCAAACGCGAGCCCCAAGACACTAAAACACAGCATGAGGACTAGACCAACGAAGAGCGGAGTAAAGTCGGTCGTCATATCGAGCACAGCCGTGGGGAGCACGGAGAGAAAAGGCGGTTGCGCGATCATTGTATGTACCTCCTATTCTTCTTGACCCCGAAGGGGAGACCATGTGAAACACTCAGGAAGGATAAAATCACTCTTGATCAGCGTTCGCGGCTGACTTTTTCCTGAATTGTTTACCACTCTAGCAGTCCCTTCGTGCGAATAGTGTAGTCTTCCTCTCCCTTCATGCAGTCTTCATAGGGCAGTAACGTCCGCGACATTGAACGCGTCAGGGCTCGCCTACCTATCTACGAGTGAGCAGGATGTATGCCGATCTGACGCTCTGTGATTTTCCTCGCGTCATAGCAAGGTTTTCTGTTCAGCCTCTGCAGAATGACTTAGGGACTGGTGAAAGGGTGTTGCGTGGGCATCAACAGTTGCTGCTGGGGAATCAGGGCAATCACAAGGATTCTTATGAACAAGCTGTGACATCATGACTATCTTTATCCAAAATTCACAAACTCTTCATCGCACTGTAACTGGCTGTTTCTAAACTGCGGCAAGGCTTTGGGCTAGCAAGACATTATTCAAGAATGGCCTGTCGCCTAAGGAGGAGACTGTGCAACATCACGTGCGATTGCGGACAATCGTAAAATCAACTGT
>JACXTT010001293.1_pt1 | contig 42112 bp, 33 predicted proteins | sample 9270951 | NCBI WGS metagenome assembly JACXTT01 (sample SAMN15532306, study PRJNA645909) | rock metagenome | isolation source: weathered quartz diorite | place: Puerto Rico | collected 2017-06-21
TGGTTTTCACGGATATGCTTTTTAACTTCTTCTGTGGTCCAGTGCAGCAGCGGGTGGTATTTAATCAGCTGGTTGGATTCATCCCATTCCACGATGGGAAGATCTTTCCGGTCGGGCGAATGCTCTGCGCGCAGGCCTGTTATCCATACGGCATTGCCTGCCAGCGCTCTTTTGAGCGGAGCTACTTTGCGTATATGGCAGCATTGTTTGCGGTTGTCGACCGATTCATAAAAAGCGTTGGGGCCTTTGGCGGTAATAAATTCCTCCAGCAAGCCGGCTTCGGGGTAATACGCTTTTATATGTGTATTGTAACGTTCATTGGTGCTGCTCCATACAGAATAGGTTTCGGCAAAGAGGCGCCCCGTGTCGAGGGTAAATATGCTTACCGGCAGTGCGTTGCTGAGTATTTCGTGAGTGATGACCTGGTCTTCAAAACTAAAGCTGGAAGAAAATGTAACGCGCCCGGGAAACTGCTGCACCAGTGCGTTTATAGCATCGGGCATCTTTAGTCCACTTAGTTGGTGGGTTATTAGAGATGTGTCAGTCTGTGTTGTATTGCTCATGTAAACCGGGATAAATTTGTTATAAGAAAATGGGGTGTAAGCAGGGTAAGCCGGGGAATACGATTGCCGGGCGTTGTTTTTAACAACAACAACAGCAATACATGGCTGTAAAACGCGGGTAAAGAGACGATATGAAATTAGTGCGTGTCATGGCAAAGATTATAGTCTATCTGCTTAGTGGGACAAAGATAATCAACAAAACCGAATACCAAAAATTAAATCTACCGATGTTATAGACTGCTGGAGGGTTCCGGAACGTTTGTTAGTATTTTTTGCCGAAAAGGGGCAGTCTGGTATATTTTAATAGCTTTGGCGCTAAATTCTCTTTTCATGAACCCAGGTTCTGTATTGTTAATTGACGACGAGGAAAAGCTGCGGTCGCTGCTGAAGCGCATTATTCAGCTGGAAGGTTTTACGGTTACCGAGGCATCCAGTCTCAAAGCGGGAGTAAAAGTGCTGGAAAAGGACCCTGTAGATATTGTGCTCTGCGATGTAAAGCTGCCCGACGGCAGCGGGGTTGACTTTGTAAAAGAGGTAAAACCGCGGTTTCCGGCGGTTGAAATTATACTGCTCACCGCCTACGGCAATATCCCTGACGGCGTGCAGGCCATGAAAAACGGGGCCTTTGATTATATTACCAAGGGCGACGACAACGATAAGATTGTACCCCTGCTGAACCGGGCCCTGGAAAAGGTACAGTTGCAAAGGCGTATAGAGCAGCTGGAGCAGCAGGTAGGCAAACGCTATGGTTTTGAGCATGTTCTGGGTGACTCGGTATTGATAAAAGAGGCTATTGCGCTGGCCCGGAAAGTGGCGCCTACCGATGCTACCGTGCTCCTGCTGGGCGAAACGGGCACCGGTAAAGAGGTCTTTGCCCAGGCTATCCATAGCGGCAGCCGCCGGGTGGGCAAGCCATTTATGGCGCTTAACTGTAGTGCTTTTACCAAGGACCTGCTGGAAAGCGAGATTTTTGGGCATAAGGCAGGGGCGTTTACAGGGGCTACGAAAGATAAAAGAGGCCTGATAGAGGAAGCCGGTGGCGGCACCCTGTTCCTGGATGAAATAGGAGAGATGCCGGTTGACCTGCAATCGAAATTACTGAGAGTCCTGGAAACCAATGAGTTCATAAAAGTAGGCGATACCCGGGCCACCCATGTGGATATTCGCATTATTGCGGCTACCAACCGCGATTTACAGCAGGAGGTAAACGAAGGGAAATTCCGGGAGGATTTGTTTTACCGCCTGAATGTATTTACCATTTCGCTGCCGCCCCTGCGCGAACGCAAGAAAGATATTCCCCAGCTGGCCGATTATTTTCTCCGCATGTTTGCGCAGAAAACCAATGCTACGGTAGAGCGCATGAGCAAGGAATTCCTGGACCACCTGCAACATCATGCCTGGAAGGGCAATATCCGGGAGCTTAAAAATGTAATGGAGCGGGCGGTCATCCTGGCCGATGGCCCCGAACTGACGGTAGACAGCCTGCCGCTCGATTTGCAGGCCCCGCTTAGTTTGCAGCATGCGCTTTCCGCATTTGATCTTGCCAGCGTGGAAAAACTGCATATACAACGGGTGCTGAACCATACCCGGGGCAATAAAACCGAGGCCGCCCGGCTCCTGAATATCGGGCTTACCACGCTGTATCGGAAAATTGAAGAGTACAAGTTGGCGGAGCCAACAACGTAATAATGTGAAAATGTGGCAAATTTGAAAATGTGGAAATGATGGAAGCCCCAATTTTCACATTTGCCACATTTTCACCTTCTCAGTTTCCTCCATGCCATTTTGAAAACGCACCCTTTCAAAAAGGGTAGGTTTGCGCCCGGCCGCCCCGGCTGTTAAAAAAAGGCGTTTTGCGCTAAACCCTTGTCCCTCCTTATTTCCACTTCCTGCCTTGCTGCCTGCCCCTTCAATGGGCATAGCTTTTGGCATCCTGTAGCCAAATGCAAATAATATGGACCCCTTTTCACGAAAAACAAAGCAAACCATAAAACCCTGGTACCTGTTGCTGGCGGCTTATGGGCTCATCATCCTGTCGGGCCTTGTGTTCCGGCTTTTACATCATACAGGTATAAACGGATGAGATGAACCTCAACAAAAACCAGGTTAAAGACATCCTGTTGATTGTGGCGGCGTGGCTGGTAGCGCTTTCACTGGTGTATGTTGTTTATATGAAGTACAGGTATTTGTCCCGTTAGCTGTTTAAACTCAAAATTCATCTATATGCTCACCGCAATCCTCTTTGTAGCCGGGCTGGTATGTTTCGCGCTGTTTTTTAAATCTATTGATTTCTTCGAAAAAATTTAAGCCATGACAACACTATTATTCGTTATCGCCATCCTGGTTTTCTGTTACCTCTGTTATGTACTCGTAAAACCGGAAAAATTTTAAGATTATTTATTAAAGCCCCAAAATTATGAACAGTGAAATTTTAGGCGTTGTAGTCATGTATGTTGTAATGGTGCTGCTGGCTATCCCGCTGGGACGCTATATCGGCAAGGTGTATGAAGGAGAAAAAACATGGTTGGACGTTGTACTGAACCCTCTCGACAAGCTATTTTTTAAACTCGGCGGTATAAAACCCGAGAAGGAAATGAACTGGAAGCAGCACTTGGTAAGCCTGCTTACCATTAACCTGGTTTGGTTTATTTTTTCCATGCTGGTATTGATGAACATGAGCTGGCTGCCGCTGAACCCGGACGGCAATCCTTCTATGAGCGCCGACCTGGCGTTTAATACCACGGTGAGCTTTGTATCGAACACCAACCTGCAACACTATTCCGGCGAAAGCGGTGTTTCTTACCTGGGGCAGCTGATGCTGATGCTCTTCCAGTTTGTGAGCGCGGGTGCGGGCATGGCGGCCTGTGCCGTTGTATTCAAGGCCATGAAAGAGAAAACGACCGATAAACCCGGCAACTTCTATAATTATTTTATCAAATCCTGCACCAGGGTATTATTGCCGTTGTCCATCGTGGTGGCGGTGATACTGTTGTTTAACGGTACGCCCATGACCTTTAAGGGAAAAGACCAGTATATTTCTCTGCAAGGCGATACCGTGAATGTATCGAGGGGCCCTGCGGCGGCCATGATTGCCATCAAGCAGCTTGGCACCAACGGGGGCGGCTTTTTCGGCGCCAATTCGGCACAGCCGTTTGAAAATCCCAACTACTTTACCAATATGGTGGAGAATATCTGCATAGTGCTTATTCCCATTGCACTGGTATTTACGCTGGGGTATATGCTCAAACGGAAACGCCTGGCCTGGATGGTATTTGGCGTAATGACACTTGGCTTCCTGGTGTTTGTAATTCCTTCCATTTATTATGAAATGAAGGGTAACCCCGCTATCAGTCACATGGGGGTAACACAAAACCTGGGCAGTATGGAAGGAAAAGAAGTGCGTTTTGGGCCGGCCGCTTCGGCGTATTGGGGTATTACTACCACGGTTACGTCTAACGGCTCTGTCAATGCCATGCACGATAGTTTTACGCCCATTACCGGCATGTTTGCCTTACTGGGCATGATGGTCAATTCGTTTTACGGAGGGGTAGGAGTAGGTTTCCTGAATTTCTATATTTATATCATCATTGCCGTGTTTATTTCAGGGTTGATGGTGGGACGTACACCGGAATTCCTGGGAAAGAAGATTGAGGCCAAGGAGATGAAAATAGCTACTATCATCGCCCTGCTGCATACGTTTTTAATCCTGGCGTTTACTGCCCTGTCTTCGCATTTGTATGCGCATGACCCCAAGACATACGCCGGCTGGCTGAACAACCCTGGCTATCACGGCTTTTCGGAAATGTTGTACGAATACACTTCTTCCTCGGCCAATAACGGTTCGGGTTTTGAGGGATTGGGCGATGGCGTTCCTTTCTGGAATATTACCTGCGGCATTGTGATGCTGCTGAGCAGGTTCCTGCCCATTATCGGTCCTATTGCCATTGCGGGTATACTGGCCAAAAAGAAATATGTGCCCGAAAGCGCCGGTACGCTTAAAACAGATACGTCCACATTTGGTGTGATGGTATTTGCCGTAATAGCTATTGTGGTGGCACTGAGTTTCTTTCCCGCCCTGGCGCTGGGACCTATTGCAGAACATTTTGGCCTTAAGTAAAAACGCGTTGCCTGTTGTTCGATGTTCGTTGTCCGCGAACCCGAGCAACGAACAACGGCCAACGAACAACGATCATTAAAAGTACAATCATGTCAAAACATAAAAAAAGCAACAAACTGTTTGAAGCTTCCCTGGTAAAGGAAGCGCTTAAACAGTCCTTTATAAAGCTCAACCCCACTATACTGGTGCGCAACCCGGTGATGTTTACCGTAGAAATCGGCACTGCCATCATGCTGGGGGTATGCTGCTGGATTTTATCGGGTGAAAAATCGCAGGGAAGCTTTATGTATAATTTCATCGTATTCCTGGTCCTGTTTATAACGGTCCTCTTTGCCAATTTTGCCGAGGCCATTGCCGAGGCAAGGGGTAAGGCACAGGCCGACAGCCTGCGCAAGACCCGGGAAGACACACCGGCCAAAAAAGTGTTTCCTGTAGGTGAAATATTTGTAGGAGAAGTAAAAGTGGTGCCCTCTTCGCAACTGAAGAAAGGCGATGTATTTATCTGCGAAGCCGGCGATACGATACCGATGGACGGTGAAATTATTGAAGGGCTGGCTACTATTGATGAATCGGCTATTACGGGAGAAAGCGCTCCCGTAATACGCGAGTCGGGTGGTGATAAATCGTCTGTCACGGGCGGTACAAAAGTGCTGAGCGATAAAATAAAAGTGAAAGTGACCACTTCGCCCGGTGAGAGCTTTCTTGATAAAATGATTGCATTGGTGGAAGGTGCTTCAAGGCAGAAAACGCCCAATGAAATTGCGCTGACCATTTTGCTGGCTGGGTTTACCATCATCTTTGTGATTGTGTGCGTAACGCTGAAGCCCTTTGGCGATTATGCGAACACGCCCATCACCATTGCCGCTTTTATTTCATTGTTTGTGTGCCTGATTCCCACCACCATCGGCGGGTTGCTGAGCGCTATCGGTATTGCAGGAATGGACAGGGCGCTGCGCGCCAATGTTATTACCAAGAGCGGTAAGGCCGTTGAAACAGCGGGTGACCTGGATACCCTGCTGCTCGACAAAACAGGTACCATTACCATCGGCAACCGCAAGGCCACGCATTTCTGGCCGGCCGATGATGTAGATACGCCTGTGTTTATAGAAGCCTGTGTACTGGCATCGCTGGCAGATGATACGCCTGAAGGCAAATCAATTGTAGAATTGGCTGCAACGGCCAACATCAAGGCGCCGGTGCTGCAACAGGAAAAGAGTATAAAGTTTATTGCTTTTACGGCAGAAACCCGCAGCAGTGGTATTGACCTGCCACCGACCAACGGGCAGATGACCGACGGCACCCGCATTCGCAAAGGAGCTTCGGATGCCATCCGCAACCTGGTACTGAAAGCCGGTAATCCCTACCCGCCGGAAACGGAGGCAAAGGTGAAACAGATTGCCGGCAATGGCGGAACGCCGCTGGTAGTAAGCCGCAATGAAAAAGTGCTGGGCGTAATCGAACTGCAGGATATTATCAAACCGGGTATACAGGAACGTTTTGAACGCCTGCGTAAAATGGGTGTAAAAACGGTGATGGTTACGGGCGATAACCCGCTTACGGCTAAGTTCATTGCTGAAAAAGCCGGTGTGGACGATTATATTGCCGAGGCAAAGCCGGAAGATAAAATGAATTATATCAAAAAGGAGCAACAGGGTGGTAAGCTGGTGGCGATGATGGGCGATGGCACCAATGATGCACCTGCACTGGCCCAGGCCGATGTAGGCGTGGCCATGAACAGCGGTACACAGGCTGCCAAGGAAGCCGGTAATATGGTGGACCTGGACAATGATCCCACCAAGCTGATTGAAATCGTGGAAATAGGCAAGCAACTGTTAATGACCAGGGGTACGCTTACCACGTTCTCCATAGCCAATGACGTGGCCAAGTATTTTGCCATCGTTCCCGCGCTGTTTATTGTATCCATACCCAGCCTGCAGTCGCTGAACATTATGAAACTGCATAGCCCTGAAAGCGCTATTCTTTCGGCTGTTATTTTCAACGCTATTATTATCCCGCTGCTGATTCCGCTGGCATTAAGAGGTGTGGCCTACAAGCCGGTTGGCGCCAGCGCCCTGCTGAGAAGGAACCTGTTGATTTATGGGCTGGGAGGGGTAATCATACCGTTTATCGGCATTAAATTAATTGACCTGTTAGTATCTGTGTGGTTTTAAACAATAAAAGCGTATAAAATGAAACAACATATTTTTCCCGCCATCCGGTTAACCGTTGTTACCATCCTTTTTTTCTGTGTAGTGTACACGTTTGTTATTTGGGCCGTTGCGCAGGCAGCACCGGATAAAGGCAATGGGGAAACCGTAAAAGTAAACGGTAAAGTGGTGGGCTATGCCCTCGAGGGACAATCGTTCAGTAACGACAAGTATTTCTGGAGCCGTCCTTCTGCCGTAGGTTATAATGCGGCAGGCAGCGGAGGCAGCAATAAGGGGCCCAGTAACCCCGATTACCTGAAAGATGTGCAGTCGAGAATTGATACCTTCCTGATGCACAACCCCGGTATTAAAAAAGAAGATATACCCTCGGAACTGGTTACTGCTTCAGGCGGCGGGCTTGACCCCGATCTTTCGCCCATGGGCGCCAACGTGCAGGTAAAGCGGATTGCCGCCGTGCGTAAGATAAACGAGGAAAGGGTGAGCAACCTGGTAGCACAGCAGATTCAAAAACCGTTTCTTGGGTTATTTGGCACCGAAAAAGTGAATGTACTGAAACTGAATATAGCGCTGGACGGGCTTAAATAACCCGGATACCTGTTTTTTGCTGAGGTTAAATGCTGCGACTCATGTGGATGAGCGCAGCATATTTTATAGCTTTGATCATAAAACCAACACGGCTTATGCCCGAACCGGAAAAGAACGCAGAGCATTTTTTGGACCTCATCCGCAAATCGCGACGCGGAAAGTTTAAGATATACATTGGCATGAGCGCCGGGGTGGGTAAAACTTTTCGGATGTTGCAGGAGGCCCGCAGCCTGTTGCGCAATGGGGTGGATGTAAAGATTGGCTATATTGAAACCCATGGCCGCAAGGAAACGCATGAATTGCTGGACGGGCTGCCGGTTATACCGAGGCGGCAACTATTTTATAAAGGGAAGGAGCTGGAGGAGCTGGATGTGCAGGCCGTGCTGAACCTGCACCCGGAAATAGTGATTGTAGATGAGCTGGCACATACCAATATAGAAGGCAGCAAGAACGAAAAGCGCTGGCAGGATGTTATGGATATACTGGATGCTGGCATAAACGTGATCAGCGCCGTTAATATCCAGCATATTGAAAGCCTGAATGAGGAAGTAAAGCAGATAACCGGAATAGACGTAGCGGAAAGGATACCGGACAGCGTGCTCCAGCAGGCCGACGAAGTGGTAAATATTGATCTTACGGCCGACGAACTGGTGACCCGCTTGAAAGAAGGCAAGATTTATGCCCCCGATAAAGTAGCTACGGCGCTGAAGAATTTTTTCCAGTCGGAGAAAATACTGCAATTGCGTGAACTGGCGCTGAAAGAAGTAGCCAGCCAGGTGGAACGGAAAATTGAAACGGAGCTTCCGCGCAATACGCATTTGCGTACCGAACGGTTTATGGCCTGCATCAGCAGCAACCATGAAATAGCCCGCATGGTGATACGCAAAACGGCGCGACTGGCTTCTTACTATCATTCCAAATGGTATACGCTTTATGTGCAAACGCCCCGTGAGGATGGCGATAAAATAGGGCTGGCGGCGCAGCGGCACCTTATCAATAATTTTAAACTGGCTACCGAACTGGGAGCCGAATTAATACGGGTAAAACACAGCAATATTGCCAAAGGCATTATTGAAACCGCCGAAGAAAAATCGATTACCACGATATGTATTGGTAAGCCACACCTTAACCTGTTTAATGTAATTTTAAGTACCGCCGTATTTAACCAGCTGCTGAACAAATTATCGGCTGCGGATATTGACGTTGTAATTCTTTCATAATATGGGAATGCGTTTAAAAACGAAATTATCACTGGGACTGGGGTTTCTGTTTGTCGTTATTGTTACCTTCGGCATACTGAGTATTTTTTATATCAACCGCCTGGGCAGCGATACCGAAAAAGTACTGACCAACAACCATGAATCGCTGGTGTTTTGCAACAATATGCTGAGGGCCCTGGAAAGCATTCCTATTCGGAAAGACGCCATACAGCTGTTTGAAGACAACCTGAAAAAACAGGAGAGCAATATTACCGAAGTGGGCGAAAAAGAGGCCACACAGGAATTGCGCAGGAATTTCAACGAATTAAAACAGGACCAGTCCGATTCGTCTAATTACCCGGAAATACGGCAATCGCTTATCCGTATACAGGACCTCAATGAAATGGCTATCCTGCGCAAGAATGCGGTGGCGCAAAAAACGGCCAGCGATGCCAAGCTCTGGCTCACCATTATCTTTACCGTGCTTACGCTGGTATCGTTTTCATTTATATTCAACCTGCCGGGCGTTATTGCCGAACCCATCCGTTCACTGGCGGAGGGCATTGATGAAATAGCCAATAAAAACTACAGCAAACGCATTTACCTGAGGCAGGAAGATGAATTTGGCGACCTGGCTAATGCGTTTAACAGCATGGCCGAAAAGCTGGACGGCTACGAGCACAGCACCATTGCCGAACTGCAATTTGAGAAAAGCCGGATAGAAACGATTATCAACCAGATGCGCGATGGCATTATTGGCCTGGATACCAAACGGAATATCCTTTTTCTTAACGTGGTGGCGCAGCACCTGCTGGGCTTAAAAGAGCAGGACATTATTGGTAAGTATGCACCGGATGTGGCGCTCAAAAACGATTTGATGCGCACCCTGTTGCAACCGGAAGTAGATAAAAAAGACCTGAAGATATATGCTGATAACAAGGAGAGCTATTTCAGCCGCGATGTGCTGAACGTAACCAGCAAGGACGAAGTGATTGGGCAGGTGATTGTGCTGCGCAATATTACTCTTTTCCATGAGCTGAATGAAGCAAAAACAAATTTTATCGCCACGGTATCGCATGAACTGAAAACGCCTATTTCTTCCATTAAAATGAGCGCCCGCCTGCTGACCGACAATCGCAACGGCTCGCTGGAAGAAGGGCAGAAGGAATTAATCAACAGTATACGAGACGATGCCGACCGGCTCCTGAAAATAACGGGCGAACTGCTGAATATGGCCCAGGTAGAGACCGGCAATATCCAACTGAAACTACAGCCTACCAGTGCCGATGAAATTGTGAGCCAGGCCATGCAGGCTGTACAGTTCCAGGCACAGCAATCGGGCGCTATTATGCGGGTACAATTGCAGCCGGGGCTGCCTCCCATCAGCATCGATGCCGAAAAAACCACCTGGGTATTGATTAACCTGCTTACGAATGCCATTAAATATTCGCCCTCGCCCGCTACCATTGAAATTGAGGTGCATCGCAATGACGACAACGTGGAATTCAGTGTGCGGGATTATGGCAAGGGGATTGAAGAAAAATACCTGCCCCGCATTTTTGACCGCTATTTTAAAGTACCCGGCAGCCAGGTGAGCAGCGGCACCGGTCTTGGCCTGGCTATTTCCCGCGAGTTTATAGAAGCGCAGGGCGGCAGCATACGTGTAAGCAGCCGGCCCGGAGAGGGGAGCATATTTGTGTTTTCCTTTAAAGCCTGACTGGTTTTTGTAAATAAAGCGGCGGCAGGCTATGAAAGATACAACAGGTACAGGAACCTGGGAGGAGGATGGGGGAGGGATATGACCTGGATAGGAGGGGAACCGAAGCGTCCCTTAAGCGTCCCACAAAGGTCCCTACATGGAGACGGGAGTTGGACGGGACTTGTACGGGAGTTGTACCGGACTTAGACGGGAGTCGTTGTTTCCGCTAATTTTTACCGCGTGCTTTTTTAGTTGCGGCTGCGCCATACAAATAATCATTTTTCATAACTCGTCAATACTACAGGCGAGAGGATTGCCTGCTTGCTTTAAGCTACAAAAAATAATTCATTCCTGCAAAAATAATCCCCTTTTTAGGGATGGTAGTTCTCAGGCAAGACCGGGGCTATAGGAGGTTGTGAATATTTTGATAAGTAGATAGCCCTATTTATCCCTTTTCCGTAGTACTACGCACGAAAAAACGTGCAATCACGCATCCACACCGGCATTTAATAACGGAAATTAGTAGGCGCCTGATAGTTAAAACCTTTGCCTATGCCGGTTGCCATAAAAGTAGTAGTTGCGGATGAACATCGTTTATACCGGGAAGCCCTGTCGAGGATGCTCCGTCGTCATGGTTTTTTTGTGATGGGAACGGCGGATACCCCGGCAGAAATAATGGGGTCCCTTCTCCCGCCCAATCTTCCTGATATTGCCATTGTATGTTATAAATCCACCCGGCCTTCCACGCTTTCCACGGCCCGCTGGCTAAAAGAACATTACCCCGGCGTGAAGGTATTGGTCGTTACCCTGTATAATAACCTGCTGCCGGTGGGTGAGTTTCTCCGTTCGGGTATTGAAGGCGTTGTGATAAAATCGCATGCCGACCCGGGACAAATCGTCAATGCCCTGCAGGTGATATACAGTGGCCGCGTTTTTTATTCCAGCTAATGACAGGGTAGTTTAAAAACTACTCAAATATTATCAGAACGTTACCAATAGCGGCCTGCCGGGCAAAACCAATATTTCTCCAACATTCATCAGATAGCTTGCGCTTCAAATTTAAGCTCAAACTATTATTATGATGCCTTCCAAAACCGGCTTACTGCTGCTGATTAGCTGCTTTTGCCTATCGTTTCACCTGTTTGCGGGTGATTTTAAGGGAAAGATTACCGAAACAAATGGAAAAGATCCTGTTCCCGGTGTAACCATTACCCTCCGGTGGGGCGGCAATGACCTTCATGCGGTCAGTAACCTGGAAGGAGATTTCATCTTTAAAAACTGTGTTCCCGGCACCTACACGGTTATTTTTACGATGGTGGGGTATAAGGTGACCGAACGCACCGTGACCATCGGACAGGGCAGTTCCACGGTCAATATGGCATTGATCCCGGAATCCAAAGAAATGGAAGATGTTTTGGTAAGGGGCGCCCGTAACCGGGAATCGGAATCCGGCGCCCGGAAAACCGAACAGGTGGCGGCCAATATTTTAAATATTATTCCTGCCAAAACGATCCAGCTCCTGCCCGATATAACGGTAGCTAATGTGCTGCAACGGGTTTCCGGTGTATCGGTGGAGCGTTCTTCCAACGGCGATGCGCAATATGCCATCATCCGCGGAATGGATAAACGCTATAATTATACACTGGTAAACGGCATTAAAATACCCAGCCCGGATTTCAAGAACCGGTACCTGCCCATGGATCTGTTTCCCGCCGAACTGCTTGAACGGCTGGAGGTGATTAAAGCCTTAACGCCCGACATGGAACCGGATGCAATAGGCGGAGCCATGAACCTGCAAATGAAAAATGCCCCGGAGAAATTATTGTTTACCGCCAGCGCAGCATCGGGTTTTAATGAATTGTTCACCGGCAGGAGTTTTACCAGCTTTTCCCGATCCTCCATCAACAGCCAGTCGCCCAGGGAAGCCAGGGGCACAGGCTATTATGCTACGGGAAGCGATTTTCCCATGGCGAACCTGGAAGAAAAACGCCGGTCTTTCCCGGTTAATGAATTGTTCAATGTAACGTTTGGCAATCGTTTTTTGCATAATAAAGCGCTTGGACTATTGCTGGCCGCCAGCTACCAGCATACCTATCGTGGGGCTAATTCCCTGTTCTTTCAGCCCAACGGGCAACCGGATCCCGAACACCCGTTCAATGGCAACAACCCTACATTCGTTAATATGCAGGATCGGCAATATTCGTCCGAACAGCAACGGGCGGCAGCTTATATGAAAGCAGATTACCGGTTTAGTGCGGCGCATAATATAAACTTAACAGCGATGTTGCTGCAACTGGATGAATTCCAGTACCGCACCAGCACCGATACTGTTTTTGCTATTAATAGCTCCGGCCCGGGCAACCGGCTTACGCAGCATTCTTTCAGGAGCCGCGCCCAGTACCAGTCCATTTTTAATGCTACCCTGCATGGTAATGACGCCATTGCAAAGCACCTGAAGGCCGACTGGACGCTTTCTTATTCCAAAGCAACCAATAAAATGCCGGACTGGGCCGATTTCTATACGGCTTTCCAGGTTACTACAGATGCCGGTGGTCATGTGCAGACCGGTACGGAAACATTACAACCCATGACCCGTATATGGTCGCACAATACCGACCAGGATCTTTCCGGTTATGGCAACCTGTCTTATGAAAATCACCTGGGCGGCCATACATTTAAACTTACGGCGGGTGGCATGTACCGCAACAAACAGCGGGATAATTTTTACATCACCTACCAGTTGCAGCCAACGAATGCCAACCAGCCTTTTACGGGTATTGCAACTGCTTCCTACAGCTTTCAGCAAACAGGAGAGGGCAAGGGGCAATACCCCAATTCCAATTCGTATACCGCTACAGAAAATGTTTCGGGTATTTATGGAATGATAGCGCTGGATATTACCAAAAGGCTCCAGGCGGTGGCCGGGGTGAGGCAGGAAAATACCCATTTTGATTTTCAAACGGTGCTTCCACCTACTTCAACCGGTGTGTCCGGCACCGTTGAATATGCTGATGTATTGCCTTCGGTGCATCTTAAATACCAGTTGAACGACAAGCAAAACCTGCGGCTTTCTTATTTTAAGTCGATCAGCAGACCCGGTTTTTACGAACTGCTGCATTATGCACCGGGTGATTTTTATGATGAGAGCGGAAATATACAATTGAAACATACCACAGCCGATAACCTTGATCTGCGCTATGAAATTTTCCCCAAAGGAGCCAACCAGTTGCTGGCGGGTGTTTTTTACAAAAGACTTCAAAACCCGATTGAGTATGCCCTGGAGCCTCAATCGGCCACAGTAAGCGTGCTCCACCCGGAAAATTTTGGACAGGCCACCAATTACGGCGGTGAACTGGTATATACCCGGTATATAAAAGAGTTTGGTATCAATTTTAATTATACCTATACCAATTCTTCCATTACCACCAGTAAAGCATTTTATTACCGCGATCCGCAGACCAACTCGCTCACAACAAAACAAGTCAATCAAACCAGGCCGTTGCAAAACCAGTCTGCCCATATCGGCAACCTGTCGTTTATTTATAAAGGCACTAAAACCGGCCTGGATGCACAGCTGGCTTTTGTATATACAGGTTCCCGCATTGTATTTGTTTCTCCCTACTATGATCTTGATTACTGGCAGAAAGGATTGATGCAAATGGATTTTTCGCTTGAAAAGAAGCTGGCAAAGCATATTTCCATATATGCCAAAATAAACAACCTGCTCAATGTGCCATATACGGTAGAGATGCATAAGCCGACCAACACCTTGTCCCAGCCGGATTTGCCTGACCAGACCAATGCCAAACGCATACTGGTACAGCGGGATTACTATGGCCGGAACTACCTGGTGGGATTGAATTTTAAATTATAACTACACTACTCAAATAAACGTTATGTTCAAGAAAAGAAACAGCTTTGTTCCTGCCGTGCTCGTTTTGATGGCGCTGGCAGCCTGTACAAAGAGCGATACCATTATCTTAAATACGCCCGACTTCACGGTAGGGCAGGTAGTAAGCGATGCCGCTCCTTTGTCGGGCAGTATCAAGGGTACGATGCTTACCGGTAAAACCTATACCATCGGCGGCGATGTAACTATCCAGGCGGGCGATACGCTTTATTTACAGGCAGGGGTTACCGTAAACGTTGGGAATGGAAAAAATATTATTGTAAAAGGAACACTGGTATCGCTGGGCTCAAAAGACAATCCTAATTATATTACTTCGGCCGGTATTACAAAAACGGATGTACAGGGGCAGGATATCAATACGGACCCTGCTTATAAAGGCTGGTGGGGCGGCATATTTTGCGATACCACCTGCAAGCTGGTAGTCATTAAGTGGACGCATATTGAGTACACCGGCGCCGCATTGGTAACTCCGCCGGTATATGGCACTACCGCTGGAGCAGGCGCCTGGTCGTTGTTTTTTCAAAACGCCAAAGGCACGCTTGTTTTTGAAGACAGCTGGATATATGGAACGGTGGTAGACGGGTTGCGTATTAATGGTGGTAAGATTAGCATTATGCGCAACACGTTTGCCAAGATGGGAAAGCTGGGAGCCGAAGGTGCTAATATCAAGGGCTCTACCGTGGGTGATGTGGCGTATAACCTGGTAATGGGTTGCGGGCAAAATGGATTGAAGGCGTCCAATAACAGCGCCGGTGCTGTACAGTGCAATGTTAATTTGTACAACAATACTATTTTGAACTCTGGCTGGAAAACGAACCAGGTGGGCAGGGGCGGCTCTATCAATTTTGAAGAAGGCGCCAAAGGAAAAGCGTTCAATAACCTTATTGTAAATTGCCGGTTTGGCCTTCGGGTGGTAAAAACGCCACCGGCAGATACGGCCAATCTCCTGTACGGGTATAATTATTATTACGGTGACAGGGATACGGTCGTGAACCAGTTTTACCCCGTAGGCTATCTTTCAAAACCAGAGGCCACCGATTTCCCTAATCCATTCACCTACCTTCCGCAAAACTATACGCTGGGTGCGGCCTATTCCAATACCGGTCTTGCAGGAGCGAACAACCCGAAATTTGTTGGTTACCCGCTCCCGGTAACAGGCAATTTCCAGGATATCAGCTATGTGACAGGCTTTGATTTTCATTTACAATTCGGCTCAGCAGCCGTGGGTAAGGGCACAACCGGCTTTAGCCCCCTTGCCGTTGTTCCGGTAGATGCGCAGTTTGGCGCTACCGAAATTACAAACCCCGGGGCCGATGCAGGAGCCTACCTGTCTAACGGAAAAGGAAACCAGCATTAATTTCTTTATCATCACAAATCATAACAAACATGAAATCTATTACAGGAAAACTTCTACTCGCGGCAGCGCTTACAGCAGGAACTGCCGGTTTTGTGCAGGCACAGACACCCACTTACCAGTTTATTAAGAAAATAAGTTTACCGGGAGACGGGAAATGGGATTATCTCAAAATGGACGGAGAAAGGGAACGGTTGTTTGTTTCTCATTTTGATAAAGTGCATGTAATAGACCTTACTACCGATAAGCAAATAGGTGAAATTGACGATTTAAAAGGTGTGCACGGAATAGGGCTTGCCAAAGAACTGGCAAAAGGTTATATCACCAATGGCGCATCCAACACCGTTACGGTATTTGATTACAATACATTTAAAGTAATTAAAACGATTGCGCTAAGCGGTAAAAAGCCCGATTGTGTTATTTATGACAAACCTTCGGAAAAGATTTATGCGTTCTGCGGCGGTAGCCAGAATGTATCAGTGATAGACGCGCATACAGATAATGAAGTGGGTACTATTTCATTGGGAGGGAATCCCGAATTTGCCGTATCCGACGGTAAAGGGCTCATCTACGATAACCTGGAGGACAAGAATGAAGTAGTGGTTATCGATGTAAAACAACAAAAAGTAGTGAATCGTTTTCCGTTGATGAGAGGAGTAGCGCCCACGGGTATTACCATGGACAATGTCACCAACCGGCTTTTTGTAGCCTGCAATGACAGCAAAAATCTGCTGGTACTGGATGCCATCAACGGCAAACAGGTAGCTGCGTTGCCTATTGGCGGTAAAGTAGACGCCGTGGTTTTTGAGAAGGACCTGAAACTGGTGATTACTTCCAATGGCGAGGGAAATACTACCATCATCCAGCAAAAAAGCGCCGATGAGTATGTTGTAGCCCAAACCCTGGTAACGCATCCGGGGTTAAAAACGCTGGTGCACCGGGGTACGACCCATAATATCTTTATCAGCGGGGCTGAAATGCAGGACAAGCAGATTAAGCCCGGAACATTCGGGGTATATGTTTACGGTCCCGCTAAATAGGCCTGTGCTGAAATTCTTGATAAACGGTTGGCTGCCCGGAGCTTGTTGAAGGGCGGCCAGCCGTTTTTGTTTATGAAAAGGAAACGCAAAAGGTATGAAGTGCATTGACAGCATCAAAGCTATATGCAATATGGTACCCGCAGGCATCGCATATCTTTTTTACAATGGCAAGCCCCAGGCCGGTACTTTGAGGATGCTTACCACTCTTGCTGAAGCGTTCGTACATTTTACCCGTTTCAATACTGGTGGGGTCCCCGGTATTTGTTAAACGCAGCTGGTCCTGGTCCAGTTGTATCCATACTTGTCCCCCCGGGCGATTATAGCGGATAGCATTTGACAATAAATTGGAAAGCAATACATCTGTTAAATTGACGTTGGCAATAAGGGTGGCATTCCCGCTGGTGGAAAGAGAATGGCTGATATTGTCTTCTTTAAAAGGGCCGTCAAACTGCTGTAAGAGCTGCTGTACAAGAAGCGGCAGATCGATTGTTTCTTTTGTTACAAACTGGTTGTTATCAATTTTTGTAAGCAATAGCAGTCCCCTGCTGATGCGTGACAGCCGCTGGCTTACTTCTGTCAGTGATTCTATGATATCTGCATCCTGGTTGTCCAGGTGTTCATGCTGCATCATAACTTCCAGCTTGGACTGAAAAATTGCCAGCGGGGTTTGTATTTCATGCGCCGCATTCTCTGTAAATTCTTTCTGTGCCTGGTAGGTACGATGGCTTTTTTCCGCCAGTGATAAAATAGTTTGATTGAGGTCGTTGAATTCTTTGATTTTGCTGAATGGCAAGTCCATTACACTGTCTTTCTCCAGTTCGTATTTTTGCAACTCCTGTAGTGTCTGGTAAAAAGGTTTCCAGGCAATTTGGGAGAACCTGAAATGAATCAGCAATAATACGCATAGCAACACAAGCAATAAAGTAGCCTGTTCTTTTAATACCAGGAAAATAAGCGCACGCTCCCGGATAAAAGATTCCCGCTGGGTAACGAGATAGGGCTTTCCCATAAATACCATGCTGTAAGCATGTGTCATGTAAAGAATATTTTCCTGGGCTATGCTGTCGTAGTCAGAAGTACGAAAAATGGTATCTGCCGGGAACCGGGTGACCGGCGCTTCCCGGATAGAGACATTGTCCCTCATCTTTGTAACCAGCTGCAGTTCCTTTTCCGTAGCCAGCGTGGAAAAAAGGACAGACAATTTCTTTTGTTTGACCGATAAAATTTCCAGCGCTTCATTTATAATCAGCCTGTTTAAAAAATAATAAGAAGCAGGGATGCTTACCAGGATTAAAAAACTGGAAAAGAGAAGGTATTTCTTAATAAGTTGATTCAGTAACTGCATCAGAGCTCGAGTTTATAGCCTAATCCGTAAACCGATTTAATAGAGTCCGCATAACCGGCAGCTGCCAGTTTTTTCTTGAGGTTTTTGAGATGCGAATAAATAAAGTCGTAACTGTCAAAATAGTCGGCTTTATCGCCCGAGATATTTTCCGCTATAGCTTTTTTAGAAATAACTTTATTCTTATTCGAAACGAGAAAAGCAAGTAATTCAAACTCCGATTTGGTAAGATCAAGTAATTTATCGTGACAAGTGGCCTTTTTGCCATTTATATCTATGTGCAGGTGCCCGATATTTATTTCATTGTTGCTTTCAAAGTATTTGCGGCGGATAACAGCTTTTACCCGGGCGCTGAGCTCCGCGAGGTGAAATGGCTTGGATAAATAATCATCTGCCCCAATGGTCAGCCCTTCAATTTTGTCATCCAGTGAGCCCCTGGCGGAAATAATAATAATGCCTTCTTTTCTTTTGGCTTTTTTTAGCTGGCGAAGTATGTTCAGCCCATTACCGTCCGGAAGCGTAATATCCAGTAAGATACATTCATAGGTATAAAACTGAATTTTGTCGGTGGCAGCTTCAAAATCAGCGGCGGTTTCGCATATAAAATCCTCTGTTTGCAAAAACCGGGTAATGCTATCGGCCATGCCTTTTTCATCCTCTACTATCAGGAGTTTCATCCCCGCGTAATTATCCCCTTTTGCGCAGAAAACGGCAGGGCGAATGTTTTTTAATTATTAATTTCCCCCGGTATGAGAGAAGATTCCCGCAACTACCTGCTAATCTGAGTGATAGGAGTAATTTCAGGGCTACATAACCGAAATAACGCAGTGAAGCAGGCTGTTTCTTACACTTTTCCCGGGTAAAAATGAATAAAAACCAATGGTCATAGTAGTATTTTTTCCACAATCTTGACGCTTAACGTTTTTTCGTTATAGGTTTCCATATATTGGACTACGGACTTATACCTAACCAAACCTATTTATATGGGAAACGTAAACCTGCAGCGCCGCGAATTTTTTGCCCGGCTGGCAAAAGATACCACGGGGTTGCCCCAGCCCGCCAAAGGCATCCCGGAGCCTCTCCCCACCGATGAAAATTTTCTGAAATACGCCAACCAGGCAGTTCCTTTCCAGGCAGACAGAACGCTATCCGATCTTACTCCTTACGCTGATGCCTGGACGGAGCTGGAAGTGCTGCACCTGCTGCGCAGGACTACGTTTGGCGCACCTAAGGCAAGCGTGGATTTACTGAAAGCAATGACACCTTCACAGGCAGTGGACTATTTGATCGACAACCCGGTGATGCCTTCTACAACACCGATCAATGTATATCAAAGCTCGTATGCAGATACGCAGGGTTGCCCATTTGGCAGTTCCTGGGTTGATTTTGTGGCGCCCGACAACAACGATGGTGCGCTCAACAGCTACCGCACCAATAATTCGTTCAAGCCCTGGTGGATGGCGCAAATGCTGAACCAGCCAACGCATATCCTGGAAAAAATGACCCTGTTCTGGCACAATCATTTCAGCACGCAAACCGGTATCACCAATGTGCCCAAAGCCATCTGGGGGCATTTCAAAATGCTTCGCACGAACGCGCTTGGCAATTTCCGCACCCTCGTTAAACAGGTTACGGTTGATCCACATATGCTGATTTATCTTAACGGCAACTCCAATTCCAAAACAGCGCCGGACGAAAACTATGGCCGCGAATTGCAGGAATTATTTACAATTGGCAAAGGCCCCGATTCACATTACACGGAAGACGATGTGAAGGCAGCCGCCAAAGTGCTTACGGGCTGGCGACGCGTTACAAACACTACCGACGGCACGTATTCCAGCACTTTTAACAGCTCTGTGCATGATACCACCAACAAGCAATTTTCCGCTTTTTATAATAATACCGTTATTAACGGGCAAACAGGAGCCAATGGAGCCAATGAAACCGATTCGCTGATCGATATGATACTAGGCACTACGGAATGTGCCAAATACATTTGCCGTTGCCTTTACCGCTGGTTCATTTATTATGTCATTGACGATGCCGCCGAAGCCAATATAATTAGTCCCCTGGCAGATATATTCCGCAGCAACAATTATGAAATTGCTCCTGTATTAAAGACGCTGTTTAAAAGCCAGCATTTTTTTGACCCGGTAAACAGGGGTTGTATCATAAAAAGCCCGGTGGACTTATATGTGTCTATGGTGCGCGAGTTTAGTGTGCAGCTGCCTGCTTCGCCGGTAGATGTACAGTATGCGTACTGGAAATATTTCAGCGACCGTTGTGCCGCCGAGGCGCAGAGTATTGGCGATCCTCCCAATGTATCAGGCTGGCTGGCTTATTACCATGCACCGCAGTATTACGAAGTGTGGATAAGCAGCGCTACTATACAATTAAAGGAATCCAACCTGAATAATCTCACCAAGTCGGGCGTTACCACCGGCGGTAACAGCTTTAAGATAAAAGTGGATGTGCTGGCGTTTATCAAACAATTTCCCACCCCGGAAGATCCCAATGCGGTGGTAGCCAATTTTATCAACTACCTGTTACCGCAGGATTTGTCGGACAACCAGAAAGCCTATCTGAAAAGCATATTGCTGTCCAACCAGGTAAACGATGCGTACTGGACTTCTGCCTGGACGGCCTATATAGCATCACCAAACGATGCTACGTTGATGGGCACTGTACAAAGCCGGTTGGAAACGTTGGTGAATTATATGACGAGCCTGGAAGAATACCTGTTGTATTAAGCAACATACCTGTAAAATCCATCCTGGAAATCTGCCAAAAGCCTGTCCGGTATCCTGCTATTTATCATAAAAACAGCTAAGTAAGATGAAGCGCAGAGATTTCCTCAAAACAACGCCCGCATTATCCCTTCCATTCCTTATAAACGGGTTCTCCCTGCAATCGATGGCCGAAAACCCGCTCCTGCACCTGCTGGGCCTGCAAAGCCTGAAAAACGGGCGTGTATTGGTGCTGGTACAGCTCAACGGCGGCAACGATGGGCTAAACACCGTGATTGCGCTGGATCGGTATTCGGAGCTTACCAATGCACGTTCCAATATTTTAATACCTTCCGCCAAAGTACTGGGTTTAACCGGTACGAGCACTACCGGGCTGCACCCGGCCATGACCGAAATGCAAACGATGTTTAACAGCGGGCTCATGAACATTGTACAGGGGGTGAGTTATCCCAACCCAAGCTTCTCGCATTTCAGGGCCACCGATATATGGCTTACGGCCGCAGCTTCCAATGTATACCTGAATACGGGCTGGCTGGGCCGTACCATGGACCAGCAGTTTACAGGTTACCCCGATGGCTATCCTAACAGCGATATGCCCGACCCGCTGGCCGTGCAAATCAGTTCGCAGGCATCGATGATGACCCAGTCGTCGGTTACCAATACGGCGTTTACAGTTACCAATCCCGGTTCTTTTTACAACCTGGTCAATGGCACTTCCGATCCTACTCCCGCCACGCCGTACGGGCACGAACTGGATTTTTTGCGTCTTATCCGCCAGCAAACCAATTCATACAGCACCGTTATTAAAAATGCCTATACGGCTGCTTCCACCATGGCCACTTATCCCACGCCCAATTCGCTGGCTGACCAGCTGAAGATAGTGGCCCGCCTGATTAAAGGCGGCCTAAAGACCCCTATTTATATTGTCAACCATCCCAATAGTTTTGATACCCATTCCAACCAGGTCAATACAAGCGATACTACCACGGGCACACATGCCAACCTATTGTCGATTTTGTCAAAGGCCATCAGCGCCTTCCAGCAGGATATTACGCTGATGGGTATAAAAGACCGTGTTACTGGTATGACGTTTACCGAGTTTGGACGAAGGATTAAATCCAATGCGAGTATTGGCACCGACCATGGTACTTCGATACCGATGTTTTTCTTTGGCACCAAGCTCAACCCGGCGGTTACGGGCGCCAGCCCTGTGCTACCGGCCAATGCCACGGTAAACGACCAGGTACCGATGCAATTCGATTTCAGGGCCGTGTATTATACTGTGCTAAAAGACTGGTTCCAGCTGTCGGATACCGACCTGGCGGCGGTCTTGTACCAGCCTTATAGCACGCTGCCCATTTTTAACCAAACGGCATTGCCTACTTCATTGCTTTCGTTTACGGGCGTTTGGGCAAGTGATAAGGTAACGCTTCAATGGACAGTAGACGAGGATAGCGGCGTTAGCCGGTACGAGATAGAACGTTCGGCCAATGGGGCCAACTTTGAGAAAATTGGCAGCGTGGCTTCCAGCCAGTCGGCGGTGAAACAGAGTTACACGTATAATGATACCGGCCTCAAAGAACCCATGTATTATTACCGGCTGAAGCTGGTGGATATAGCCGGCACGTTCAAATATTCCATTATTATTTTGTTGAAGCGGAACCAGCAGGCGCCGGCCATCCGGGTTAAAATATCGCCTAACCCCGTACAGCAATCGTTTGTTGTATCCTTCGATAGCAAAGTGTCGGGCCCGGTTATGGTGCGTATGATGAATATGGATGGCCGCGAGGTATGGAACGACCAGGTGCAGGCAGCGGATGCGTATGACCTTACTTTTTCCCTGCGTGGCAGAACACTGGCCAGGGGGATTTATGTGATACGGGTGCAGGCAAGCGGGGAAGAGGGAATAATAAAGGTGCTGGTGGATCAGTAGAAATGAGAAATAGGGGGCTGCCTACTTTCTCATTTCTATGTTTCTCTGTTTCTTATTTCTCTGTTTCTCGCTTCCCTCCCTTATTTTTATGCTTCCAAGATAACCCGGACATGAATGCCAAATCAATCCTCCTGCTTTCTGCCTTGTTTTTTTGCCAGCAGGCCTGGGAGCAAACGCCCCTGGTTACCGCCATCGCTTCGCGGAAAACGGTTAGCCTCAACGGTAAATGGCAATACATCATGGACCCTTACGAAACCGGGTTTTACGATTATCGTTTTAAAGAGCGGCGGGAAGATGATCGCGAGGCCTATTGGAATAGTGATGTGCCCGATAATAAAACAGACCGCAAAGAACACGGCTATAGCGACCGTTATACGTTGAATGTACCGGGTGACTGGAACTCACAGTCGGCAAAATTCCTGTATTATGAAGGTACCGTATGGTATAAGAAATCATTTGATTACCATCAACCGGCAGCGCCCGGCCGGGTATTCCTTTATTTCGGGGCGGTCAATTACCGCGCCGACGTATACCTGAACGGCAAAAAGCTCGGTACCCATATCGGCGGGTTTACCCCGTTTAACCTGGAAGTGCCGGGCAGCCTGCTAAAGGAAAAAGGCAATTTCCTGGTGGTGAAGGTGGATAATAAACGTTTTGCCACAGAAGTGCCTACGGTAAATACAGACTGGTGGAATTATGGCGGCATTACCCGCGAAGTGATGCTGGTAGAACTGCCGCCCGTGTTTATACGCGGCTATTCGCTGCAATTGCAAAAACCGGTTCCCGGGCTTTCTTATAAAACAAACGGGGCGGAGCTAACGGGGTGGGTTGCCCTCAGTAACCCGCAGGCGGGCGAGGCCACAGTGGAAATACCGGAGCTGCATTTTAAACAATCCTTCCCGGTAAGCGGAGATTCCGCGCGGCTACGATTCCGACTGCCCTCGCTGGCGCTTTGGTCGCCTTCCAATCCCAAATTATACAGCATCCGCATTTATACGGCCACTGATGCCATAAGCGATAAAACAGGTTTCCGTACCATTGAAACCGCCGGTAAAAAAGTATTACTTAACGGCAGCCCTTTGTTTATGCGGGGCATTTGCATTCATGCCGAGATACCGCAGCAGCGGCGCAGGGCCTGGAGCAAACAGGATGCCCTGCAACTGCTGGGATGGGCAAAACAGCTTAACTGCAATATGGTGCGCCTGGCGCATTACCCGCACGATGAAATGATGGAGCGTGTGGCCGATTCACTGGGCATACTGGTATGGTCGGAAATACCGGTGTACTGGACCATCGATTTTTCCAGCGCGGAAGTACTGGAAAAAGCGAAAGCACAATTAACGGAAATGATTACGCGCGACCGCAACCATGCCTCCGTTATTATCTGGTCGGTGGGCAATGAAACACCGGTAAGCGCTGTGCGCACCGACTTCATGCATAGCCTGGTTACTGAAGCCCGGCAGCTGGATAACTCCCGGCTTATCTCTGCTGCGCTGGAAGTGCATTATAACCAGGGGAGGAATGTTATTGATGATCCGCTGGGGGCCTATACCGACCTGGTATCGGTAAACGAATACCTGGGCTGGTACAGCGGTTTGCCCAATAGCTGCCGTTCGGCGCAATGGGAAACAAAATATGATAAGCCCCTTTTCTTCAGTGAAACGGGTGCCGAGGCGCTGGGCGGCTTTCATGCCGATTCGCTTACCCGCTGGAGCGAGGAATACCAGGAATGGTATTATAAGGAACAGGTGGCGATGATGAAACGCATGCCGGACAATTTTACCGGTCTTGCTCCCTGGATACTGGCCGATTTTCGTTCTCCCAAAAGAAATAATCCCAGGTACCAGGAAGGATGGAATAATAAGGGGCTGATTGATCAGCAGGGGCGCAAAAAGAAAGCGTTTTATGTGTTGAAAGCGTATTATGACAGGAAGCGGAAGTCAGAAGACTGAAGTCAGAAGTCTGATCGCCGGCATCCGACTTCTGACTTCAGTCTTCTGACTTCCGACTTCAATTCCCCGCCGCTACTGCGCTGTGCTGGTTGTAATTGGTGCAGATATACACCTGGAATTTGCGTATGGTGCGCCCGTTTTGTTTAACCAGTATGGGAGGAAGGGGGTTGATGCTGCCAAAGTAATGCGTTATTTCAGGTGAAGAATCGCTAAGGCTGGTGCTGCCCGAGAGATCATTATCGGAATCAATAAAAATGGCGCTCTTGCCGGTGAGCGCCGATAAGTTGGAACCGATATAATCAAACTGCAGTGCATTGCGGCCAATGACATTGCCACTGTATACCATTTCATTGAGATAGAAATTAAGGACCGCTGAAGTTTTATAATCGTCGGCCGAAAAAACAAAATAGCCGGGATAACGCGCCTGGAGCTGCTTTACCTGCTGCGCCAGTTCTTTCCAGCCCACCCAGGTATCGTCCGATTGGATGCTTACGGGATAAAACAACACTTCTACCGCCAATATGACGTGCACCCCCAGCGAGAACAATACCTGGTAGCGGATCCACCTGGTATTAAAATACCTGCTTATCCAGATAATACCGGTAATATAGGCAGGCATCATCCAGTTGAGCTTTACCCAGTAGATAAAAGAGATGCACAGGAAACCGAGGAAAACGGGAATAAAAAAGCAAAACAGGAAGAGCTGTTCTGCCGTGACCGCCGATAGCCTTGTGCGGTATTTTTTTATGATCTTAAACAGGAAGAAAAAAAAGGCAAAGAACAGGATGGGCATGAGTATGGCCGACTGGTGGCCCAGCACCCCCAGGAAATTGGCCGGGGTAAACCCCTGGCCGGTAATGGCGGCGGCCCGGCCGGCCGACTGAAATTTGAACGAGGCAAAATGGTTTTGTACGTTCCAGATAATAACCGGCGATATGGTGAGCAGGAAAAGCAATAGCGCCAGCCAGGGCCAGGGCGAGAGCAGGCGCCTGCGGTAGCTGTGGGACAGCAGCAGGAATAAAAGCGCTCCTGCGGGCAGGAAGATGGCCGTATACTTGCTGTCGAATGCCAGTCCCATCAGCAGCCCTGTCCATATCCAATATATCTTTTTATCCAGGAACAGTGCATGGTGCAGGGCCAGCAGGGAAAGTGTCCAGAATAAAATAAGCGGTGTATCGGGGGTGGAAATAAGCGACAGGATGGTAACCATGAACGTGGAGAAGAACAGCAAAAACGCCTTTTGCACCCCGTGGGTGCTCAAAAAGCTTTTGGCCAGCTTATAAAAAGCAAGGACGGATAGGGCGGTAACCACAAAATCGGCCAGCTTCAGTACAAATACTTTTTTACCAAAAAGAAAGGTAAACAGCTTGATGCAGTATGCAATGGCCGGCGGGTGGTCGTAATAGGAGAGGGCGGGATGCTCGCTGTAAAAGAAGTAATAGGCATCCTGCGGCACCATGCCCATAATGCCTGTAAAGGCAAGGCGAAGCACCAGGATAAATAACACGGCAAACAGGATGATGCCCTGTTTTTTATCCATCCTGAAGGTATTCAGTACGTCCATATTCATTATCACAAGGTCAATAACTGTGAAAAAATGAAATTATCACTCATTTTCCTTTAATCATTGCCCTGCACGTGTTTTTTTCTTTTGATTGCCGTCATTTTCATTTTAAACAGCTTCTGTAGCGGATTGTTTGTGGCGGGGAAAAATACCTGTTGAGGGCGGCGCTAAAAAAAACTGTCCCAAAACATTGTTTTGGGACAGTTTAGTATTTTAAACCTTTCAGGAGCTGTTACCATTTATCAACCTCTTCATCGTTGCCCGATGATACACCATTACTGCTTATTACCGTATCTACTGTATTAACCACCGGTGTTGCTGCTGCTACTACCGGGGCGGGGGCGGCAACAACTGCTACTGTTTCATCCGGTTCGTTTTCGGATGTAGCCTGCTGATCATGATTGTAGGCGTCAAAATCAAAATCGGGCATTAGGTCTGTTTTTACATAATCTACCGCTTCGCCCAGTGCTTTGATGAATTTATTAAAATCTTCTTTGTACAAAAAGATCTTGTGCCGATCGTAACCTTCTCCTTCAAACTTCTTCCGACTTTCAGTAATGGTAAGGTAATAGTCGTTGCTTCGGGTAGCTCTCACATCAAAAAAATAAGTCCTTCTTTTCCCGGCCCTGATGCGTTTGCTATAAACGCTTTCCATCCTTTTGTCGTTGTTTTCGTACGCCACAGTAGTAATGATTTTTCAGTTAACAGAATGTGTTTAATAATTAGTTACAAATATAATATTGTTTTGGAATTGGCAAAATTTAGGAAAGCTTTTACTGTATTGATTTTTAGCCGATCGCGTATAACTACGAGGTTTTGCCGGAGCGGGGTGTCCGGGGGCCTTTTGAGCATGGGGTACGCTACCTGCTGTAATACGCTGAAAGCGGCTGCGGTAGCGAGTTTTGCAGCGCCAGTATCATTCGTTAATAGGGGGAAACCCTCACGGGTAAAGGGAACCGGGGAAATAGGGGGCGTGCTCAGGCTCCGGTGGCTTCGCTGCCGTTGCCCACTTCCTGCTGTTGCTGCTGTTGCTCATAGAGATAGCGATAATACCCGTTTTTGGCAAGTAGCTCCCGGTGGGTGCCCTGCTCTGCAATTCTGCCCTCATCCAGTACGATAATGGTATCGAAATCGAACAGGGAGAAGATGCGATGGGTAATGATAATAGCTGTTTTATTCTGAAGGAAGCGATACAGGTTGCCGATAATCTCTTTTTCCGTTTTGGCATCCACGGCGCTCAGGCAATCGTCGAACACCACTACCCGCGGGTTTTTAATCAGTGCGCGGGCAATAGAAATGCGCTGTTTTTGGCCGCCGCTGAGGGTTACGCCCCTCTCGCCGATCATAGTATTGTACTGCCCGGGAAAGCCGTGTATTTCCTTGTCCACACTGGCGTAGCGGGCAGCCTGCTCCACCTGTTCAAACGGACTGTCTTTTATGCCGAATTTGATGTTATTGGTAACCGTGTCGCTGAACAGGAATACATCCTGCGGCACATAGCTTATCTGTTCGCGCAGGCTCCTGAGCTCTATTTGCCGGATATCGGTGCCGTCGAGGGCGATAGTGCCCCCTGTTGCCGGGTCGTACATGCGCAGCAGGAGCTGTGCAATGGTAGACTTGCCGCTGCCGGTGCGGCCGATAATGGCACATTTTTCTCCTTTTTTAATGTGGAGATTAAAATTTTTAATGGCGTGGATACCAGTATCATGATATGTAAAATTTACATTATTGAAATGGATATCGCCCTGCAGTACGGGGGCAATGGCCCGGGGGCTGTTGGCAATCAGGGAAGGCGTGTCGAGAAACTCGTTGAGGCGTTTTTGCGAGGCTGCCGCCCGTTGTATCATGCTGGCTGTCCACCCGATGGCGCTTACGGGAAACGTGAGCATGGTTACATACATTACAAATTCGGTAATGGTGCCCACGCTGACACCCGGTACATGGTGCAGGGCATAAATGCCTCCCATCATGATGGTGAGCAGGGTGCTCAGGCCTATAAGCAGGCCCATGGCGGGGAAATAGATGGATTCTACTTTCGCCAGCCCGATAGCATTGTCTTTATAATCCACGCTGTTTTTATGAAAGAAGCCCATCATGGCTCTTTCCTGTACAAACGATTTTATAACGCGGATGCCGGAATACGATTCCTGCGCGGTGGTGGTTAAGTCGGACAGGAGGGCCTGTATGCGTTCGCTTTTTTTATTAATGATGGTATTGACGTAATAAATGGTAATAGCCAGGATAGGGAGGGGAGATAATACATATAAGGTCAGGTATGTATTCTCATTAAACATAAAATAAAGGCTGAAGCCGATGGTAGCGGCCAGGTTGATAAGGTACATTACGGCGGGGCCGGTGTACATACGTACGCGGCTTACGTCTTCCGTAATGCGGTTCATAAGGTCGCCGGTGCTGTTGCGTTTATAGAAACCAGCATCCAGTTGCTGGTAATGCCGGTAAATCTCGTTTTTCTGGTCGTATTCAATATGCCGGCTCATTACAATAATGGTTTGCCGCATCAGGAACATAAAGAACCCGCCCAGCAGGGCCAGCAGCAGCAGGGTTATACCACAAAGAATAAGCTGGCCGGAAAAACTGCGGTGGCCGATATCGAGCAGCACGATCAGTTTTTGCACCAGTATATCGTATTCGCCGGAATGGCGGGGGCCGTTGGCGCCGCCGGGTTGTATGGCCTGGCCAACCCTGTCTACCACATAGCCCGAAAGCTGCGGGCTGAGTATACGGAAATAGTTGGACAAAACGATAAAAACAATGCCCAGCAGCAATCGCCAGCGGTACTTCAGGAAATATTTATTAACAGCGCGAAGATGTTTCATGAATGTGCAAAGATACGAGGTTGAAAAACTATTTTGTTAAATAGTCCTGCAAACCTATTTTTGCGCCGGAGAGATGGCAGAGCGGTCGAATGCGGCGGTCTTGAAAACCGTTGAAGTGAAAGCTTCCGGGGGTTCGAATCCCTCTCTCTCCGCAAATTTCAATAAGTCTTTAATAAAAATGTTCGAAACTTATCCCCTCCAGTCCGCAGAAAAATTGAAACGCCTTCAAGTTGTTGAATTTGAAGGCGTCTTCTGTTCGAAATATTTTCACAAATTTACTGCTTCCTTAAACAAAATACTGACTACCAAACAATTAACAGGTTCGAAGTACTGTTAAATCACATGTTGTGTTTGCCAAAGACAGCCCACAATTATTTCCGTCCGTAGTCTGCTGGAATTTGTCCCCAAGCTCCAGTGTTCCATTTGAGAATTTTTGTGTCATATGAATTGATTTCAAGCCAAGCTACTGCTCGTTGGATGTCGTCAAAAAGTTTAGTGTTATTCTCGGTTTTTTCATATTTCGTCTTACACTTTTTTTGTTTAACCCAAGATATAGCGTTAGCACTGTCACTATAAATAATTTTGAGTTCCTTTCCCTGTTTCTTATAAAGTGCAAGTGCATGAACAATGGCTAAAAATTCACCAATGTTATTTGTTGCCTCATCATACTTGTGCTGGAATAAAATTTTTCCTGTCCTCGTGTCAACACCACGGTATTCAGTTATCCCTGGATTTTCAATAGTAGAAGCGTCAACACTTATACTGTCTAAAATTGGCTTGTCATCTTCAATTTCTAAAATTTCGGATTGAGTTGCACTCTGTTCTTCAAACAAACCATCTCCGTTACCATTTGGTTTTAAATCGTTGGGTAAATTCCTTTTACCGGACATTGTTTTTCCCAACTGCTCTGCAAGTTGAAAATCTTTGGAAAATCTTACCTCTCTTGAATGCTTGTATGAAATAGGCTGAGTGCTTTTTTGCAACACTTTGTCTAACTCCTTCCAAAGGTCAACGTGCTTTTTCTTTTTAAACCCGTTCTTTTTCCATTTCTCTAACCAGCCTTTTGTCAAAGTGTCAATAACATAGCCGTTTGATAAATAAACTACAATGTTGCCTGGTTCTTTGATTTTTTTTAGCCCTTCGGTAATTCCAATAATGTCCATACGGGCATTTGTCGTGAAAGAAAAGCCACCAGATATTTGGTCAATTTGTTTTCCGTTTGAGATTATTACAACGCCATAACCACCGGTTCCAACTGCCTCATCGTTGTCCAGTCGTTCTGAAAAATGGCACGAACCATAAACATATATTTTAATCTCGCAAGCCATTGTCTAACGCTAATTTATAGCCAGTAGGTGATTAAAGGTGTCAAAATGGGTGACACAACGAATTGGTATTTGGGATGGCAGTCTATTCGAATTCCGCCACTGCTGTACCGAAGTCGATTATTATTTTATTGTTGAAGATAACATTTGTCGTTAAATTATTAATGTCAATCCCAAAATAGGAGTAGTCTTTTTGTTCGAACACAATCCCCTTCACCGACATGTATGTCTTTTTTGCCTTGATGTTTGAATCCTTATCAAATACTTATGGTAAAAATCTACTATCTTATTAAGATCCCCTGCAAACTGGTTCGAAAGTTGTAACCTACACCCCGCTTTTTAAGTTCTAAATTGTTGTGGTTCAATTGTTTCCGAAAGCACTGATACAAATCCGGAAGTAAACCAGTCAAGAGGAACCAAACAATGATGGAACAAAACAACTTCACTATCCCCGTCATTTGCGATAAAGACGGGGATGTTTTTAAGGAATGGTACGTCTACTTCGAGTTCACCTACAACGGTAATCTACATCAGTTAAAAAAGCGCGGTGGTGTCATGGGGAAACTCAAGCAAAAAAAGCCAGGGCAACAGCGAAACCCGGATAGCACCCATTCGTCTACTCCCCTGGAAACACTGGATTACAGTTACAATATCCGCGGCTGGCTCAAAGGCATCAATAAAGACTATGCCAATAATACCAGCCAGGGTCGTTGGTTTGGTATGGAGCTAAGTTGTACCGGCAAGAAACTCAATCGCAGCACGAAAGCGTGGCAATCTCATATTATTTAGTGCTTCATTTAATAAGGCCTTTCCGTACAAACATTGTCCATTGTATGAGGAAATAAGGATTTTACCCGATCTTAACTGTTCTCCTACTTCTTTCAGGGTTAATGTTTGAATGTCTGTATTAAGTGGCGTGCCTGGTAGTTTTACTGTACTTGCCAGCTTAAACATGAGCATTCCATACAGCAGGCGACAGACCTGTCGCATCAAAAAGAACCTGCTGATTTTATACGCATCCAAAGTGTTCCCGAAATAAGCACCTAAAAAGAGATTTTCCTGTGCTTCGTTTGTCACAAAAGAGTTCGCCACAATAGCAAGGTCAACATAGCGGTCATTCTGAAATGCCGCCTCCCAATCTATGATCCATATTTTTTTCCCGTCGCAAAGAATGTTATTGGGATTTAAATCATTGTGGCTTGAAACCTTGTCGGTATCGTGCCAGGGATAATGCTCCCGGATAATTGCGTAATAACCATTGATTTCTTTACGGATGTCTTCGGGAAATATATCGGATTTTCCAAATTGATGGATAAAATTGTCAATGATAGCTGCGAAATTTGCCTCTTTGAGAAAAAGGGGCATCTTCTACACTTGTGTAATAAACAGTTCGAAAGTTGTCTTTCTTTTACCCTGTTATATTATAATTTGGATAGATCACTACATACACATTTATTGTAAACCCCTTTGATGGCTACACTAAAACCTGATAAGTTGAACGGGGACTCATTTGCTTAACATTTATATAATTTAAGAATAAAGAATTCTTTGTGCAATTTGCGTTCTTCCGGGTTATTATGGAAAGAGCAGGTGGTTAAGGCATTTAAACCAGGTTATATTGAATGAACGAAATTACTGCGATAAGAGAGGGTATTGAAGCGGCTTTCATGAAGGCCTATAAAGACTTTCACGTAAAGACATTCCGATTTTTTTTAAAGAGAATACCCATTCATGATACGGCGAAAGAACTGACGCAGCAGACTTTTGTGAAACTCTGGCGTTCAAGGCATACGCTCTCCGATTCCCATTCCCTGGATACGCAGCTCTTTACGATTGCCGGTACCATTCTGATCGATTATCTCCGGAAAGATTCCGCCAGGAAGAAAATGCATATTGTACTCCACGAGGAAAGGCGTAACGACGCAAATCCCTATGTTCCTTCCCCGGCCCATGCGCTGGAAACATCGGACTATTTCTCTGCTATGGTTGAAAAGCTACCCCCGGTGCGAAAAAAAATAATCCTGCTAAAGACGAGGCAGGGATTTTCCAACAAGGAGATTGCCAGGGAATTATCCATTTCCGTTAAAACGGTGGAAAACCATGTTACCAAGGCTATCAGGCATATCAGCTCCCTGACCAGCCTGCTGCTGATCTTGCTCATCCTTCTTTTTGCCCGCTAAGAAATAATATTGGCCGGGTAGGGGTTACCGCCCACTTCATACGTATACAATTTCAGATTAACATACAGACAAGATACATGCATATTACGGAAGCATTGATTAAGAAGTTCTTTGACGGCAACTGCACTCCTGCGGAAGCGGCTCTCGTATCCCGGTATTTGAAGGAGCGCCCGGAAATATGGAAGAGATACATGGCCGATAGCTGGGACCAGGAGACGGAAACCGATGGATTGCCGGAAGAATACAGCCAATCAATGCTGGAGGAAGTAAAACGAAGAACATTCCGCCCGCATAGTTCCGGAAGTAAACTTGTTCCTTTCAGGCGTGTTACCTGGCGGGTAGCTGCCGCTTCCGTTATCCTGCTGATTGCCGGGTATTTGTTGTTCGTGTTGCATGGTGCAAAGGATAAGCAGGACATCGCCTCCGTCCGCCCTTCCGGTACGGGTAAAGGGGCCCACCCGATCGGGGATATCCATCCCGGATGGCAGCTAAGCGCCAACCATACTGATCAGAAACTAAAAATGAAACTGGAAGACGGCTCCCTGGTTATCCTGTTTCCGCATAGTAGTATCCGTTACGCAAAGCATTTAGCTGAGACAGCCGACCGGAAACGGGATATATTTCTCGAAGGCCAGGCTTTCTTTGAAGCGGCCAGGGACAAGACCCGCCCCTTTACAGTGTATGCCGGTGACATGGCCACAACGGTACTTGGCACCTCATTCAGCGTGCATGAAAATAAGGCAGGCGTACTCATCCAGCTGTATAGCGGTAAAGTAGTGGTGCATGCCGCCGGGCAAAACCTGAAGGACTGGACAAGGGATGTATTTCTTACTCCCGGGCAACAGTTGAAGTACGAGACAGCCACGGCAATGGCCACGGTATCTGATTTCCCGGCAGCGGAAAAGAGCTTGCCGAAGAAAAACGCTGCAGCCCGTGATGGGGAATCCGGGGATTTGGTATTTGACAATGCGGAGCTTCCTGAAGTCATGAGTAAATTGACCAGGCATTTTCACACGCCCATTGAATACAATAAAAACGAACTGTCCAATATGTATTTTTCCGGTGCTGTATTAAAGACCGATTCATTATCCGTTATCCTTAAAGTCATCGCCAATATGAATGCCTTAAGGATCACACAAACACCGGCCGGATTTAGCGTGCATTCATCCAAAAATTAAATAAGCAGGATTATTCCTTATTGCCATGCCTCCTGGTTTTCATCAGTGCATGAACGGGAAAGATCTGCCTTCTAACCAAAACAAGTATTAGTATATGACACGACCATTTCACCTTGACTTACAAAGAGTCATCCATGACGGAATTGCTATTCCGCGTTCAGGCAGGCGAACAGAACGAAAAGCAGCCCTTTGTAGCTGGTTGGGCTTACTATTGCTGCTTGGCCTCCAGGCCTCCGCACAGCAGGAGGCAGCCCAAACACGCACAGCCGACGTGATGGGTACGGTGCTGACCGAAAAGGGAGAGCTTTTACAAGGGGCTACCGTGGTAGCGCATAATACGGCCAATAACCAGTCGTCTTCTGCTGTAACAGACGAGAATGGCGTCTTCCTGTTCCGGAAACTGCTGGTAGGCAATAAATATGATTTCAGTTTTACCTTTTCAGGTTATGAAGCCGGTGAATTTAAAAACTTTGTTGTAAAACAGGCCGGGCAGAAGAATTCGATTATGGTGAGATTGAAAGAAAAAAACGCCGTTCTTGGGCAAGTGGTCGTGACGGCCCTGGGCGTAGTTCAGAAGAGGGCTTCGCTGGGATATGCTACACAGGAAGTAAAAGGGGCCACATTAAATGAGGCCCGCGATAACAATTTTGTCAACGCTTTATCCGGCAAGGTCGCCGGCCTGAATATCATTTCGGGCGCCGGGGTGGGAAGCAGCGCACGCATCACCATCCGCGGGGAGTCATCCCTGAATTACCAGAAGAATCAGCCCCTGGTCATCGTAGACGGGGTGCCGGTGGGTAACGATCCTGTTCAGAACGGCGGCGGAACCGTTCCGGATTTCGGAAGCTCTATCGGGGAATTCAATCCCGCCGATATCGAATCCGTAAATGTGCTTAAGGGTGCGGCGGCCTCCTCGTTATATGGTTCGAGAGGAGCCAATGGCGTGCTGGTGATCACCACCAAGTCGGGCAAGACTAAAAAAGGAATTGGTGTAAGTTATACGGGCGGATATACCTGGGAAAATCCATTGAAGCTCCCTAAATTCCAGAACTCATTCGGCGCCGGCCAGGACGGTCAGTACAAAGGTTCCAATTTCGGGTACAGTAATAACGGCTTATATCCAGACGGTGTAAACGAAGATTGGGATGAAAGCTGGGGCCCCCGTTTTGACGGTTCGCCCATGCCCCAGTTCGATTCTCCTACCGATAATGGTTTTCGGGGTGGGGATGTATACCTGCCAAACAGGGGTAATATCATTCCAACCCCCTGGGTCGCTGCCCCGGATAATATGAAGGATTTTTTTGTGACCGGTCATACGAGGTTCAATGCTGTGGCGCTGGCAGGCAGCAATGACCTGGCCAATTACCGGCTCAGCTATACGAATAATGAAGAATTGGGTATCGTACCAAATAACAACCTCACCCGTAATTCCTTCAATGTTAAAACGGGGTATAAATTATCCGACGAACTGACTGCTGATGCGGTTATCAATTATACGAAGACAACCAGCAGCAGCCGTCCCGACCTCGGCTACGGGCAAGGCACGCCGATGTACGAATTCGTATGGATGGACCGGAACGTCAATATCAATAGTTTGAGGAATTACTGGCAGCCCGGACTGGAAGGCCTTCAGCAGTTTACCCAGGACTATGGCAACGGCCATGACAACCCTTTCTTTTACGCTTTTGAAAATACAAGCGGGCAGAAAAAGGACCAGTTGTATGGCAATATCAAACTGAACTATAAGATACTCGATAACCTGAGCGTGATGGGGCGCGTTGGAACGGATTACTTCAATGATTTCCGCCCCCGCAAAAATGCCTACAGCACGTTTAATAACCCCCTGGGTTTTTACCAGGAGACAACCTTAAAGAACCAGGAGAACAATTTCGATTTCCTGGTCAACTACAAGACTACGATAAAGAATATTCATTTCGATTTGTCGGCGGGCGGAAATCAAATGACCAGGACGCGCAGCACAAGAGGGATTTATGCGGGTCAGTTGCTTGTTCCGGGTATCTATAACCTGAGCAATACCAGCGTGGCATTGCAACAGTCTGCCGATTATGATGAGCAGCGCAAGACTAATAGCCTGTACGCTTTTTTGCAGATGGATTACGAGGGCAAGGTTTACGTGAATGTGACAGAAAGGAATGACTGGTCCAGCACCCTGCCTTCTGCGCATAATTCCTATTCCTATCCTTCCATCAATACGAGCATCCTGCTGAACAAGCTGATCAGCATGTCGCAGAAGATTGACCTCTTTAAGATCAGGCTGGCTTATGCCCAGGCCGCCAACGATGCCGATCCTTACCAGATTATTACTGCATATAACTACCAGGCTTTATGGGAAGGTATTCCTTCACTTTCCGAAAGCTCCCAGCTGAATAACCTGAACCTGAAGCCTGAAAAAAGCAGCACGATGGAAGCAGGCGCTGAGCTGGAGCTCTTCAAGGGCCGATTGGGCGTGGACCTCACTGTGTATAAGACCAGTTCGAAGAACCAGATCCTGGCCCTGCCAACTCCTTCTTCCTCGGGATATGATGCACGCATCATCAATGCCGGGGAAATATCCAATAAGGGTATCGAACTGCAGCTGAACGCAGCGCCCGTCAGGCTAAGGAATGGCTTCGAATGGGACCTGACGGTCAACTTTGCCAAAAACATCAGCAAGGTGGAAGCTTTGTATCCCGGGGTGGATAAGATTGTCCAGGCCGCTCCCGGTGAAGATGCTACGATAGAAGCGCGTGTAGGCCAGCGTATGGGCGCCCTTTACGGACCAGGTTTCCAGCGCGTGGCTGACGGCAACCTGAAGGGAATGATTATTATCGGGACAAACGGACGTCCGCAGATCACTTCCACCTCCATCTACCTGGGCAATATCAACCCGGACTGGACGGCAGGGATTACAAACCGTTTTTCTTTCAAGGGAATTTACCTGGAGGGTCTTTTTGACGTGAGCCATGGAGGCGTAATGGTTTCCCGTTTCATCAACAAGGCGGGTGGGGCCGGACAATTAATTGAGACGGAAGGCGTGCGGTTGACGCGTGCGGCCGGTCATGTTTATGACAATACCTATTACCGCGACGGAGCGGTGCTTCAACAGGACGGAACGTATGCACGTAACCTGCAGATCTTTGACGGTAGCTACAGCAAAGGATTGAATGGTACCTCGCCCCGCGACTTTTACAAGCGGTATACCGATCATAATTCGGAAGCCCAGCTGGTAGACCGGTCATTCGTGAAGTTGCGCGAATTGAAATTGGGATATAATGTACCTAAGAAATTTTATGCCAGGGTCCCGGTTCAGAATATTTCATTCTCCCTGGTGGGCCGTAACCTGGCGTTATGGACAAAGAACCAGCATTTTGATCCAGAGACCGGGGCCTCTACGGGTGCAGGCCTGGTGGGTGGTTTTGAAAACCTCAGCCTGCCCACAACCAGGAGTATCGGCGTCAACCTGAATATTAATTTCTAATTCCAGCTAACATGAAACGATCGATTATTTATATAGCATTCGGGCTGTTGGTAACGGCCGGTTGCACAAAAGACTTTCAAGCTATCAACAAGGACCCGAATAATGCAGAGGATGTACAGAATCCCCAACTGCTGATTCCGGCAATTATCATAAATTCGGTCCGTAATTATTCCTACCAGTCGGAATTCACGGCCAGCGTAGCGGGGGATTATTACGCCAACCAGTATACGAGCGGGTTTGACGATGCCTGGACGCCGGGCCAGGTGACGGGCAATTTTTGCTGGAATTTCTATGAGCAGTTACGGGATGTGGAAAACCTGCGTTTATTAAGCCATAGCAAGGGATACGCCAATAATGAGGGAGTGGCCCTGGTGCTTCGCTCCTGGCTGTTCCAGGTACTGACGGATAATTTTGGGGATATCCCATTCAGCCAGGCGATACAGGGGAAGGCAACAGGAAATTTTGCCCCGGTATTCGACAGGCAGGAAGACATTTATTACGGTTTGCTGGACTCTCTTAAGAATGCGAATACCCTGCTTACGACAGGGAAGGACCCCATCAATTCAGATATCCTTTTAGGTGGAAGCGCCATGCGCTGGAGGGAATTTGCCAATGGTCTGCGGCTGCGTCTCCTGATGCGTATGTCTGCTAAGACAGGTCTGAAAATAAATGTTGCCTCGGAGATGAATACGATAGCGAGCAACCCTTCCACCTACCCGCTTTTTGCCTCCAATGCAGACCAGGCCGCGCTGAACTTCGTGAATGAGTATGGTAATGAATTCCCGGCCTATCATAACAACCCAATCGGAGATTATCATTTAAGCACCACGCTGGAAACCAACCTGAAGAAACTCAGTGATCCCCGCATAGCTTACTACGCCTCGCCTACTCCTGCCAGCGTTGCGGCAGGCACACCTGCCTATGGCGGTGTACCGAATTGCATCGGTACGACCGAATCTTCGTATAATGGAGGAACCAATTACCAGTCGCAGGTTTCCCCCGTCCTGCAGCCCGTTGCCAATACGGCCGGCATAACGGCTTCGCCAAATGCGGCACAGGGCCTGTTGCTGACCTATGCCGAAGTGCAGTTTATCCTTGCGGAAGCTAAAGAACTCGGCTTCATCAGCGCAGGCGATGCCGCTACGTATTATATGAATGGCATCAACGACCAGTTCGCTTACCTGGAAAGCCGCCTCAACGTGGCGAATTTCAACTATCCCAAAGCTTCCGACATTGCCCCCGCCCCGGGTTATTTTACCCAAACGGGGGTTGCTTATGCCGGCACGCAGGCACAGAAGCTCTACATGATCAGGCTGCAGAAATGGTTCGCCCTGTTCTATAACGGGTATGAAGGCTGGTCCGAATGGAGAAGGACAGGTGTTCCGAAGGAGACCCAGGTAGGCCCGAACAGCGCCATTGCCCAGTGGGCCCGCCGTACCCGTTATCCACTTTCCGAGCAAACAGTGAATTCGGCCAACTATACGAATGCATTGCAAGCCCAGGGCCCCGATGACCTGGTCACCCGGATCTGGTGGAATAAATAATTTCTTCAGCCCTTAGAAATTTGCTTTTTCCTATAAAGCCCGCTCTGGTAGCGGGTTTTATAGTTCTAAATATTAGCTGCCATGGTAATGCCGTGAAGCAGGTGAAATATATTTTGGTAAGTAAACGCTTACCATTATATTTGCATAAGCGTACGCTTACTAATAACATGACCAGCGAATCCAGGAGAGACATATTCCAGGCCATTGCCGATCCAACCAGGAGAAAGATAATCGAGCTTGTCTCTCGTCAGCCCATGAACCTCAAATCAATAGCTGAATATTTCGATATCAGCCGGCCTGCTATATCTCAACAAATAAAGATCCTGAATGAATGTGGTTTGCTGGAAATAACCAGGGAAGGCCGGGAGACATTTTGTAAAATTCAACCCAAAGAATTGAAAAAAATTGCTGACTGGGCGGCCCGCTATTCTCCGCTGTGGGAAGAAAAAATAGATGCCTTCGAAGCATACGTCAATAAATTACACGCTACAAAAAATACAAAACATGGAAAATCTAAATGAAATCAGCAAAAGGATACTCACGCTGAAAAAAACCTTTAATGTTCCCCGGCAGACCGTGTGGGAAGCCTGGACCAACCCCGAACACATTGTTCAATGGTGGGCGCCCAAAGGAATGAAAATTACCGTCCTTTGCCATGAATTCAAAGTGGGCGGCAAATGGGAATACAGCATGCCTATGCCCGACGGCAGTAAGTTTGTTTCTGAAGGTATTTATTCAGAAATCATAGTTCCGGAGAAAATTGTCACATCTGCCAATTTCAGGCCTATGACCGAAGGCGTAACAATACACGTATTATTTGAAGAAGAAGAAGGCAAGACCTATTTTACGTTTAGTGTCATTCACCCAACGGAGGAGTATTGCCGCCAGCAGGAAAAAATGGGCTTCTATAACGGCTGGGGATCAGCTTTTGAAAGGTTGGAGGCCATCCTAGCCAACATAAAATAAATCACCAGGGCCCGTCATCTATGGTGTTATTTCCTCGTACTTAAGCTCTTTTTGAAATAAAATCTTATTGGGGTAGTAGGGGAGAGCGGTAATCAAATCGAAAATGGCAAAGTATAAGAATAAGTTGCGTGCCGTGAATACGTATAGAATACAGGACAGCAGGCAGGAAAACAGGTACCAGGTCATCCTATGCCGGTAAATTTTTTCGTATTGCGCCAGCTTTTCGTCAAATGCAGTAACGTTTTCCAGCCTGCTCAATTGTTTTTTCTGGTATTGTATATGAAATATTGCCAGCCCCGCCATGATCAACAGCAATGGCGAAGTATACGCTTTACTTAACCCCATTCCGGGAAGGATTAAAAATCTGCCCGATACAACTATATAACTAATCACAACAGCAATAAAATTGACAATAAGAACCAGGAAAAATATCTTTTTAAATTTCCTCAAATCAATTGATGTAAATTCCATAGCGGTTATTTGCTTTAATAAAGATTATTTATGGGGTTATGGGGCAATATAATCCAAAATTGTGATTTCCCTGTTCCGCGTTAACGCCTGGTGAAGGAAATGAGGTAGCCGTAATTTGTAAAAGAAGCTGAAAACGGTTATAGAAGGAATATTACGCGTTGTAAGTAAGCGGAACCGTAATTCTGTCTATATTGCATAGAGCAAGTGAACACAAACCAGGTTAGCCGGCAGCATACTATATGCAAAAAGAAATTGTTACCCCATCTGTATCGAATGCAAGACCTTTTCTGAAATGGGCGGGTGGCAAAGGACAGCTAATCCCTTCTATTGAGGCCTCATTGCCGGGTATGGTCCATACCAGCAAAAACCTGGTGTATGTAGAGCCGTTTATTGGCAGCGGGGCGGTATTGTTTTGGATACTGCAACATTTCAGCCAGGTAAAAAAAGCCATTATAAATGATATAAACCCCGATCTTACCGGGGCATACAGCACGGTAAAAAACGAGCCCCGGCGGCTGATTGACATTTTAAGCAGCATCCAGGAAAACTACTATAAAATAAAAACGGAGCAGGGGAGAAAGGATTACTTCCTGGAAAAAAGAGCGGCATTTAATTCGCGCAGCCAGGATGCGGTGAACAGTACGGCACTGCTTATTTTTTTAAACCGCACTTGTTTTAACGGCTTATACCGGGTTAACAGCAGGAACCAGTTCAATGTGCCCTTTGGCACCTATATCAAGCCAAAGATCTGCGATGCCCCCAATATTATGGCCGCCAGCCGGTTGCTGCAAAAAGTAACCATCCTCAACGGCGATTATTCCGAAACCCTGAAACAGGTGCGCGGCGATGTTTTTTACTATCTCGACCCTCCCTATAAACCCATCAGCCGCACTTCTTCTTTTAACGCGTATGCAAAACACAGCTTTGACGATAAGGAGCAGGTACGCCTGAAAGCTTTTTGCGATACCCTTACCAAAAAGCGTATTTTCTGGCTGATGAGCAATTCAGACCCTAAAAACAATAACCCCGACAATAATTTTTTTGACGATTTATATGCAGGCCGCCCCCATCATATCGGCCGTGTGCCGGCCAAAAGAAATATCAACTCGAACGCTTCCAAAAGAGGGGATATTGCCGAATTGCTGATTTCAAATTATACGCGGAAGCCCTAAATAAGCTTTTGCTGCAGCTTTTCCTTTATCTCATCGCTGCAAAACGAAATGAATTCTTCGGTTATGCGTTCCAGCTGTACCAGCTCTACCGGCTTGGTAATAAAACCGGCATTATGCCGGCGGGCAAAGTCCCTGTCGTGCGCCATGGATGAGGTGGTAAAGAGTATTACCGGAACAGCGTCAAACCGTTCCAGCTGGCGCACCTGCTGCAGGGTTTCCCGGCCGTTGAGCAGGGGCATATTAATATCCAGGATAATGAGGCAGGGGGCCTGGGCATGCGGTGGCAGACGGTGCAGGTAAGCCAGCAGGCTTTTCCCTTCGGGAAACGTGATCACTTCCACATGATGGTTGTAGGGATGAAATGCGTCTACTACCAGCTCGCGGTCCTCGGGGTCATCATCCGCATACAATACAATACTTTTCGGCTCCGTCAATTGCGTCATAAGTGATCCAGGTTGGCTCCAAAATTAGGGTAAAGGATGCGTTAATAGCCAACCAATTTACCGGCTTAGATTTTTTTCTCCGCCACGCGCCCGGCCACGACTGCCCTGTAATTCCTGCTGGCAGGAAGGTAAAGGGCTGCTACCGGCCTGGTAAAAGATTTTGTGCCCCCACGGATTTACCCTGCTGCACCATGCAAAGCTGGCGGCGCAGGAAGGAGAGGGACTATGCGCTTACCTGCAGGAAAAAGGGCTGACCAAAACCTGGGTAAAAATCAAATAGCGCTGTATTATTTGACTTCTATTTTCAGCTCGCTTACCGGGATGCCTTTTGCATTGCAAACCGAC
>JACXTT010001294.1_pt1 | contig 42100 bp, 49 predicted proteins | sample 9270951 | NCBI WGS metagenome assembly JACXTT01 (sample SAMN15532306, study PRJNA645909) | rock metagenome | isolation source: weathered quartz diorite | place: Puerto Rico | collected 2017-06-21
AGCAACAACCCAACAGCTGTCTCACGATCGCCATCGAGGATCGACTCGGCCTCGGACCGCTCCACGCAAAACCGTTCGCCGCGCGGACGCGGGTCCCTGCCCCACCTGAACGCTTACCGGTTTGTGTTCAGGTCGACTTGCAGATTCAGCCGCGTACGGTGGGTATGGAGCTGTTTATGGAGCTTTCAGGTTCAGGACGCCCCCACAGCGGCGTCCCGAGGACGCGAGCGACGAGCGTCACGAGCCGACACAGAGCTATCGTCGTGGGCTGATGCGCTCCGATGAGCCTGATGCCGCAGCCAGCCATCCCATCTTGAAGTCCTGCCTCCCGGTCGCGCCATGGTCGAGCCGAGCTTCCGCCTACTCCCCTCGGGATTGAAGCTGCTCACCGACAACGAGATCGCGCAGGTCGCCACAGGAAAAGACTCCGTCAGGCGGGCTCCGTAGGCTCTTGCTGTGTCGGGCTCGCGCGTCGTCGATCTCTTTGCCGGTGCTGGCGGTCTGGCGGAAGGCTTCCGCCAAGCCGGCTTCGCGATCACCGCCGGCACGGATGTCGACCCGGACGCGTGCGCGACTTTCGAGCTCAACTTCCCGGAGGCCGACACGATCTGGGGTGACATTCGCTTGCCCGCAGTGAAGGAGAGGGTGCTCGAGGCGGCGCGCAATGCTGAGGTCATCGTCGGCGGCCCCCCGTGCCAGGCCTTCTCCCAGGTCCGTAATCACAGCCGGCTGATCGAGGACCCGCGCAACTCTCTCTACCGGGAGTTCGTGGCGGTCGTCGCCACGGTGCGGCCGAGGGCGTTCGTGATGGAGAACGTCCCTGGGCTCGAGCAGATGGGGGTGAAGGAGCAGGTAATCAGCGACCTGTCGGTGGACGGCGAATACCAGGTTCGCGCGCAGGCGCTCGATGCCGCTGATTTCGGCGTTCCCCAGACGCGGCGGCGGATCGTCTTCATCGGCGCGCATCGCTCGCTCGGGAAGGAGCCGCCCGCAGTCCAGGGATCGGGCGCGACTGGCGCGCTCTCGCTCGCGCGCCGGAATGGCAGCTATCCGATCCGCTATCGCGTGCGTGCGTCGAAGCAGGATGCCCGCCTCTGGATCGAGCGGCTTGCCGACCCGGAGGATGCGACTGTCGTGACAGCCGAGCAAGCGATCGGGGACTTCGCGCGGCTGCGACCGGGGACGAGGTCGGATGCGCTTTCGCTCGATGCACTGCCGGAGCCGAGCTCGGCTTACCAGCGGATCATGCGCGGAGGAGCTATGGACGCCGTGCTGAACACGAGCGTTCCTCGGATAAACGCAGACACGGTGCTGCGGCTGAAGGGAATCCCAAGGGGAGGAAACCACCGTGACCTGCCCGAGCAGCTGCTCGAGCGTTACCTGACCGGCGCGCGCTGGGGACCCGATGCCGGCAACGGCCGGCTCAGCCGCCGCCACTACTACGCCTACCGGAGGCTGCACCCCGGCTTCTGGAGCTGGACGCTGAACACCAAGGCAGACTCCGTCTACCACTACCGCCAGCCGCGCGCGCTCAGCGTTCGCGAGTTTGCCCGCATCCAGTCGTTCCCCGACCGGTTCGTGTTCACGACCGACCCACGCACAGGCGTGCTGCCCGGCCGGATCGACGGCGGCGCCGCCCACTCGCGCTATCGCCAGGCCGGAAACGCAGTCCCGCCCCTGCTTGCGCGCGCGATCGCCGATGCGGTCCGCGAAGCGCTCCTGTCGTAAAGCCGAAGTACGCTCCCTCAGTGCCCAACCCCGAGCAGGAGGTCCTGCGGCGGCCGTTCGGTGCCGAGAGCAGGCGGCGGATGCTGGACGAGTGGTTCGCAGCCGCGCCCGCGCCGACACCCGAGAGTGCCTGGGAGCACGTCTACCGGCTGCTGCTCTGGATCGACCGCACGACCGGACTCGCGCACTGCTACGAGAGCGACAAGTCGCAGCCCGGGCGGCACTGGTACGAACGCTCCCTGCGCTTCCACGGCTGGGTTGCCCACGCGCTCGGCAGCTCCCCAACCGATCTCGCGGGCGAGATCGACTGGCTGTTCCGGCAGGGGACGAAGCGGCTCGCCGAAGCGGTCGCACAGATCGAAACCGAACGCGCCGCGATCGCGGCCAGACAGCGGGAGGCATTCGCGTCGTTTCCGGTCCCCGGCGACGACCCCGAGCTCGAAGCGATCATCCTCGACGAGCTCGCGCCCTGGCTAACCGGAACGCCCACGCGGGAAGCGCTTGGCGAGCTGACGCGCGTCGTCCGCAATTACTTCACCCAAGAGAACAAGCGCCGCAACCTCGTCGGCGAAGGCTTCGAGGACGTGCTCGCGGCGATCCTCGAGCGGCTGCCCGGCGGAAGCGACCTGAGCGTGACAGCACGGCCTCTGCTCAGCGCTGTTCCCGGCTTCCGGCCGCCCCCACGCGGCGAGAAGGAGCGACGTGTCGATCTCGCGGCGATCGCGAAAGACGCTCGCCGCACGCTGCTAAGCGTGAAGTGGAGCGTCCGGGCCGACCGGGAAGAGCAGTTCGGGATCGACTGGGAGGCGTACGCGCGGCTCGAAGACGAAGGACGCGACTTCGACTTCGTCCTCGTGACCAACGAGTTCGACGCCGCGCGTCTCCTCGCCGCATGCGACCGGCGCCGGCCCGGCGCCTACCTGTTCAGCAGCGTCGTCCACGTTAATCCCGAAGGACCGCTCGCCGCCTACGCAGCCGAGCGCCGCGGCGCCGCCGCGCGGCTCGACGAGCTCGTGGCGAACGGCCGGCTGGTTAGCCTTGAGACATGGCTAAACGCGCTCCTTGGCTAACCGAAGACCGGCCGCCGCCGACCCCTGGCCGCTCCAGGAATATGGCCGCGATCCGGAGCAGGGACACGCGTGCCGAACACGAGCTGCGCCGAGCGCTTCGGGAGCGCGGACTGACCGGCTACCGCTGCCATCACCACCAGCTTCCTGGCAAACCCGACATCGCGTTCACACGCTGGCGCGTCGCGATCTTCATCGATGGGGCGTTCTGGCACGGCCACCCCGACCACTTCACCTTCGGCAAGCTCGGCGGCTACTGGGACGAGAAGATCCGGCGCACACAACAGCGAGACCAGGACCAGCAAGCCGCGCTCGAGGCCGCCGGATTCCAGGTCTTGCGCTTCTGGGATTTCCAGGTAAAGGCAGACCCCGGACGCTGCGCGGCAACGGTGGGCCAAGCAATCGAGAAACGTCGTCAGGAACCGCCTGACCGCGAGGCCGGCTAGCGATGCCGGCCTCCGTCGTTCCGTTCCAGGACCTTGCGGCCGCCGACCTGCGCATCGACGCGATCTATGAAGGAGGCACGGCAGGAACGGCGGCCGACGACCCGCTCGCCCGTCTGCTCCCCGGCGGCAACCAGGGCGGATTCCGCTACAAGAAACACCCTTCCGGGAAGGGCTATCTCTTCCTCATCCTCTTGAAGCCGCGCTGCTTCCCGACTTCGTCCTCGAACAGGCGACGAAGCTAGGGTAGTACGAAATGGGTGTAGCTAGCAGTGCGGAACGGGCGGCACATCTCGTCGGTGCGTTTCTCGATCCGGTGATCGGCGAGCTTGGGATCACTCAGGGCGAGGCGCACGTGCTCGCCGCGCTTGCCGTTGACGGTAAAGCGACGATCGGTGCTCTCCATGAGGGGTTCGGTCTCAAGCGTTCGACGCTGACGAACATCGTCGACCGTCTGGAGGGGCGCGGCCTCGTTCGGAGACAGATCAACCGTGACGATCGCCGTTCGTTCCTCATTGAGCTCACGGGCTCCGGGCGCCGTGCCGCAACCCGAGTGACTACGGCGCTCGACGGTCTCGAGCGTGAGTTGTCGGCGGACGTCAGCTCGCGGGATTTGAAGGGTTTTGCGGCAACGGTCAAGGCGCTTGGTGGTGTCGTCGAACGCCACGCTGGTCGTTCGAAATGAAAGGCGGGTCGCTTGTTCGCCGCTAGTGGTAGGAGCCGTTGTGGCGGAGGAGCGGGCGGCCTCGATGGGCGATATGCGCTACCTCTACCAGTCCGATGACGATGTGGTGGTCGCCGCACTGATGTGCGGCGTGGAGCTCGCATCCCAGCCATGCGGCGGCGTCGTCGATCACTGGGCCGTGTTGCTGCAGCGCGTGCCCCACTCCGGCGAACTGCGCCGACCCTGGCGGCCGATCGGAGTCGGCGAATCTGTCTGCGAGCTCTTCCTGCCCTGAGCCGAGCACCGACACGGTGAACGCTCCCGCCGATCGGATGAGCTCGAGCGTCCGCGAGTCGTTGGCCAGGCAGACGCTTATCAGGGCCGGCTCACGCGATACGGAGACGAACGAGCTGATGGTCGCGGCATGGACTGTCTCGTGCGCGCGGGTTGCGAGGACGGCGACGGGTGCCGGGACGTGGCGCATGACTTCGAGGAACGCGAGGCGTTCGTGCTCCGCGGGAGGAGGGGCCGGAAGGGTGAGTGGGTGAAGGTCGGGCTCGCGCCAGCGCTCTCGGCCTGCGGCGAGCCGTCCTGGCGTGTAGTAGCGGCTGAGCAGCGTCTTATCGAACAGCTCGGGATGTTCTGCGAGATCCTCTGCGGATGAGACAAGTTCGAACCAGGCACGGGTGATCGTCTCGTGGTAGACGGCCGGTCGTCCCGCGCGAGCGGCGATTCCTTGAATGCCGGCGATGAGTCGCCGTAGTCCTTCTTCTGGTTCGTAGCGGCGCGAGAGCTCCCACGCGACTCTCACGTGTGAGCGGTGGGGGAACTCGTCATTGGCGATCTCGCCCGCTTCGAAGGCGCCGAGCAGGGCAATGTTGTCCATATTCGAATATTAGGATATGGGTGCAACGGCGCTGGCGGCGGCTCGCCTGTGTGCCGCGAGCATGTCGACGAGCCCGAGCGCGAGCGCAAGGCCGACTAGGACGATGAGAGACCCGAGCAGCTCGCCCCAGGACGGGTGCTCGCCGCGCACGAGCCACGCGGTAAAGATCCCGACGACGGGCACGAGCAGCGTGAAAGGCGCAACTGTCGAGGCGGGGTGGCGCGACATCAACCAGTACCAAACGCCGTACCCGAAGAACGTCGAGACGACTACGACGTAGGCGAGCGCAGCGATCCCGGAAGCATCGATCGAAGAGGCCGCGCTCTGCCAGCGCGCGGTGCCCTCGAAGATCAGCGATAGCCCGAGCAGCGGAACTGGCGCGACGACGCTTGACCAGACGAGGAGCGAGAAGGGCCGCTTCGTCCCGGCCGCTCGGGTCACGACATTCCCGCAACCCCACGATGCTGCCGACGCGATGCCAAGGGCGACTGCCTGAGGAGGGACGCCGTTGGCGCGACCGGCGGCGATGGCTCCGATTCCGGCGACGGCAAGTGACAATCCAGCGACCTGGCGCCGGCTTGGGCGCTCGCCGAGCGCGACAGCGGCGAGCGGGATCGTGAACACCGGTTGAAGCGGCGCGATCACCGATGCAAGCCCCGCGGGTAGCCCAGTGTTCATCGCCACGAAGAGCAGCCCGAACTGGCCGACGCAGATGAACAGGCCGACGGCGACAACCGCCAGCCAGCGCACATCTGGCCGTGGCACGAAGAAGACTGCCGGGAAGGCGATCAGCCCGAAGCGCAGGGCCGCAAAGAGAAGGGGCGGGAACGACTCGAGGCCAATGTCGATCACGACGAAGTTCACTGCCCAGCAAACCGCGACGACGAGCGCGAGGACAGCGTGCCGGCGAGGCATCAGCGTGATTCGGGCACGACAAGCGTCATGCGGGTTCAGGCACAGGGTCGCAGGGCGGGGCCTTTGACTCGGTCGCGACTAGCGGCTTGTCCGGGATGCGATCGCCGACGAGGAGAGCGCCCGCGCCGATCACTCCGGCGACGAGGGCGCCGCCCCACCAGACGGCGTTGGGTGAGTACGCGAGCACGGCCCCACCGATGGCCGGGCCGATCGCGAAGCCGCCGGTCACCATCAGGCTGAAGACCGAGATGTAGCGGCCGAGGAGATGCGGGGGAGCGAGGTCGGCGACGAGTGGGCCGAGGACAAGGGAGTGGACGCACTCGCCGATTGCGATCACCGTTGCGACGGCGCAGAGGAGCGCCGCCGCCCCGAGCTCGGAATGGATCAGCGTCGCCGGCAAGACGCCGAGGAGCGCAATCGCAAACAACCCGCTTGCCGTCGCGAATATTCGCGCTCGGTGCATCCGCTTGAAGAGACGCGTCGCGGGGACCTGCGCGATCGCGACGAAGAAGGCGTTGAAGACGAAGAGGATTCCGATTGCACCGGGGCCGACGTGTGTGTGCGCCTTCACAAACGGCGGCAAGATGTTCGCGAACAGCGCATAGCCGACGATGATGAGGACGAGGTTCACGGCGATGACGATCAGGAACCTCCGATCGCGGGCGACCTCGCGGAATCCTCCTTCACCGGTGCCGGTGTCCGCCCCCGCGCGTTGATTCGGTATCACAGCAAGTACGACCAGCGCTAACGCCGCGTACGTGATCGCGTCGAACAGATATAGCGCCTGGAACGACCGCAGATCCTGTGCTGAGGAGATGACGAAACCCGCGATCGCTGCACCGAGACCGAGGCCGAGATTCTGTGCCGCCCGCCCGAGCGCGAACGAGGCAACACGTTGCTCTGGCGTTATCAAAGTGATGAGCAACGTTTGGTTCGCGGTGCGGGTCACGCCGACCCCGGCTCCGCCAATGACCGCGCAAGCGAACGCCTGCCACGGCCGGTCGACGAACGCAAAGCCGGCATAGCCAAGCGCGCTCGCAAGATTGCCAGCGATCAGGATCGGCTTAGCGCGAAAGCGATCGAGCAGGGCTCCCGAGGGAGGTGTTGCGACTGTGCCCGCTCCCAGGATGGCGCCAAGCACCAAACCGGCGGTGGCCGTCGAGAAGCCGCGGAACTGGTGCAGGTAGATGATCTCGAACGGGAGGATCAACCCATAGCCGAACCAGCTGAACGCATTCCCGGCCTGCAAGAACAAGACCACGCGAGGCAAGTCCGTCCGCCAAGCTCTCGCAAAAAGATGTAGACGATTCACTACCGGTCTCCCTCGCGGGTCGTTTGCCGTCTCTCGTACCGTCATGCGATCCGGCCGGCGCGTTACGCCTCCGCGAGTGTGTAACTTCTGAGCGGATGCTCGGCTCCGAGCCCCTGAGCAGTGAGACCGCGCTCCTCGCCGCCCTCCGCAGCGGAGACGAGGACGCGTTCTGCGCTCTCGTCGACACCTACGGCGCCGCGATGCACAGGCTCGCGCGGACATTCGTCCGCTCGAGCGCGGTCGCCGACGAAGTCGTGCAGGAGGCCTGGGTCGGCGCGCTCCGCGGCCTAGACCGGTTCGAGGGACGGTCAGCCCTCAAGACCTGGCTACTCCGGATCGTGGCCAACATCGCCCGGACCCACGCGGTTCGCGAGGCGCGCGCCGTCCCCTTCTCCTCACTCGAGCTTGCCCGCGAGGCCTCGGAGTACGAGCCGGCGCTCCCCGTCGAACGCTTCCAAGGCCCCGACGGACAGCATCCACAACGCTGGGTCTCTTTCCCTATGCCATGGTCGAGTGAGCCGGACAGCGCCCTTCTCTCCGCCGAGACACGCAAGCTGATCGCCGACACGATTGCCGGCCTCCCCGACGGCCAGCGGATCGTGATCTCGCTGCGCGACGTCGAAGGCTGGGACTCCGCCGAGGTCTGTAGCGTTCTCGAGCTCAGCGAGACTAATCAGAGAGTGCTTCTGCACCGAGCGCGCTCAAGAGTTCGTGCCGCGCTCGAGGGTTACTTGACCAACGAGGCCCCGTGAACACCGAGTACAGCTGCCAGGAGATGATCGAGGTCGTCACAAACTACCTCGACGGCGCGCTGCCTACCGACGAGGAGCAACGGTTTGTGCGCCACCTCTCCCGCTGTGCCGGGTGCAACACCTACATCGACCAGATCCGCGAGACGATTCGGCAGACCGGCATGGTCCCGCGCGAGGAGTCACTTCCGCCCGCGCTGCGGGAAGAGATCGTTGCTCAGTTCCGAAAGTGGAAGCGAGGCTAGGACGCCCAGCTGCGTCGGAGGCGCTCGTCGGTGAATCCCCGGCGCCGTCACTCCGGACGGGATCGCTAAAGCTGCCAGGCGAGGTTCCGGAGCACGGGAACGCGTTCGCCGTCGGCGGTGACGCCGTCGACGTCCAGCTCGGCCGAGCCGATCATGAAGTCGATGTGCTGGGCGCTCACGTTGGCACGCTTGCGGTCAGCGTCCTCGATCAGGAACGGGAAGCCGTTACCGAGCGCGATGTGGCTCGATGCGTTCTCGTCCAGAAGGGTGTTATAGAACACAGTGTCGAGCGGGCCGATCCGCCCCTCGCCGTCGACGAGGGCGAGCTCACCGAGCCGGCGCGCACCCTCGTCGACCTCGGTAAGGCCACGCAGCGCCGCTGAGTTCTCGCCGGCATCGATCTCGACCGCAACGCCATCTTCAAAGCGGACTCTGAGCCCGCTGATGATCATCCCGTCGTTGAGGACGAGCGGCTTCGTCGCGGTGACCTGCCCGCTCGTGCGTCGGGGGTCCGGCGTCGTGAAGACCTCCTCGCTCGGGAGGTTCGAGAAATGCCGCAACCCTTTCGCGGTCGAGAAGTGGACAGTCGACCAGGTCACAGTCGGCAGTAGGCCAATCGTCAGCTCGGTTCCAGGCCCGCGCAGCTCGATCGCGTCGAACCGCCGTTCCGTCAGCCGCGCGGCGTAGTCGCTCAGCACCGCCATGCGCTTCGTCCCAGGCGGCGAGCGGGTCGGGCTCGTCGAGGCGCATCACGTGCTCAAGCTCGCGCCAGAGCTGCTCATACGCCTCCTCCTCCGGCAGATCAGGATGGACGAGCGCCGCCCACGCTGGATGCGGCGCCGGGACGAAGCACCAGTTGGTCGAGCGCTCGCTGATGACCTTGAATGTCTCCTTCACGGCCGGCAGCATGTCCTTGCCGAGGAGCGACTTGTCGAGGCCGTCCATCACGTTCGGCGCGGTCAGGCCACGCATCGAGATGCGCGCGCCATTCTGCTCGGCGTGCTCGAGCACACGCTCGCCAAACCACTGGGGAACGAAGTCGAGCGTCTCCGGGTCGGCGTTCTCGATGCGCACGCGCTTCACGTACGGATCGAAGTACGCGACGTCGACGAACTTGGCGCCGCGCTTGTAGGCCGCCTCGGCGGTCGCACGCGCCTGCTCCTCGAGGCCGATCTCGGCCGCGACCAACACGATCTGGCCTTCCTGCACGTTCGCCCCGTGGACAGAGAGCTCGGCGAGGCGGGTAACCACGTTGCGTGCTTGCTGGGAGCGCACGCCGCGCTCAGTCGATCCAGGCTGGGTCTACGAAGACGCCGTCGCCGCCGTCTGGGCGATCGGAGCCGATGGCGATCAGCTCGAGGCCGTTATCCCCGGCTTCGAAAGCCCGCACCGTTGCGGGGTTGACGCGAACAACATCCCAGCAGCGGAGAGCGCGGATCTCGTCGTCGAGTCTGACTTGGCCGGAGCCACTGATGACGACATAGGCCTCCTCCTGTTCGCGGTGGCTGTGCGCCGACGGTGAGCGAACGCCCGGGCTATACCGCAGATAGGAGACGCCAAGGTGCTCGGAGTCGAGGTGCTTGCGCGCGAAACGCCCCTCGATCCCGGGCGCGCGCTCGCTAAGAGCGTCCTCGACGTCCTCGTGCAGGTTTACGATCGCATACGCGCTCATCAGTTCTCCTCTCTATTGCGTCAGTGTTGGCAGGACATTTAGGCGGCTTCTGGCGCCGACGCAAAACGTGGCGGTGCTTCATGGAGCGGGTCGGGAATGCGGTCGCCGAGTCGAAGCAGGACCGTTCCGGCCAGCAGCGCGGCAAGCGCGCCGCCCCACCAAATGGCGTCGGGCGCGCTCTGTAGGAGAAGGCCGCCAATCGCTGGGCCAATGGCCAGGGAAAGGGTGAAGGTCAGACTGTAGAGAGACAGGTAGCGGCCGAGCAGATGGGCTGGAGCCATGTCCGCGACCAGCGGCCCGAGAACGAGGATGTGTGCGATTTCGCCGAGTGCGAAGACGATCGCAACTCCGACGAGGAGGCTGGTCGCAGCGAGCGCGGAGTGGATGAGCGTGGCTGGTAGCACGGCGAGCAGGCTGACGGCAAAGAGCGCGCTTGTGAGTGCGAAAGCGTGTGTGCGTCGCATCGGCGCTACTACCCGTACCGCCGGGATCTGCGCGATGACGATGAACAACGTGTTGACGAGAACGATGATCCCGATCTCGGCGGGGCCGACCGGTGTGTGGGCCTTCGCGAATGGCGGCAGGATGTTTGAGAACAACGTGTGGCCGACGACGACGAGCACGATGTTGGCTGCGATCACCGTGAGGAAGACGCGATCACGAGCGACGGCGCGAAAGCCGGTTTCGTCGGCATCTGCCGCTGTGGCGGTCACGGCTCGCGGACTCGGCACTGCAGCGAGGACGATGAGCGCGAATCCGGCGTAGGTAACAGCGTCGAAGAAATAGAGAATCTGGAACGAGCTGAGCCGCTGCGCGGCTGCAACGATAAAGCCGGCTGTGGCCGCTCCGGCACCGATACCGAAGTTGCCGGCGACGCGGTTGAGCGCGAAGGCGGCCGCTCGCTGCTCGGGCGTAACCAACCTGACGACCAGTGTTCGGTTGGCCGTCCCTGCCGCCCCGAGTCCGGCTCCTCCGACAATCGAGCAGGCGAACGCCTGCCAGGGACGCTCTACGAAGGCGAAGCCGGCGTAGCCGAAGACGCTCGCGAAGCTTCCTGCGACCACGATCGCTTTGGCGGAGTACCGGTCGAGCAGCGCTCCCGTTGGCGGGGTGACGATTGCCGACGTCCCCATGGTCGCCGCAAGAACCAGTCCGGCCGTCGACGTTGAAAAGCCACGAATCTGGTGCAGATAGATGATCTCAAAGGGAAGAACGAGCCCGTAACCGAAGTAGTTGAGGGCGTTGCCCCCTTGAAGGATGAGAACCGGGCGAGAAAGCCCGGTGCGCCAACCCGCGACGAGTTGTGAGACGCGGTGGTTCATCTGAAGTGGTCGGCGGTAGTGAGCCTGGCGGCGATGCTCATCGGTTCTCCTCGCGGGTTCGTTTGCCGTCCCTCGTACAGTCATCGATCCGACCGTCGCGTTACGCCCTCGCGAGCACTTGAGAAATTTCCGAGCGGATGCCCAGTCCCGAGCCGCGCTCCTCGCGGCCCGCCGCAGCGCTGACGTAGACCAGTTCAGCGCGCTCTTCGACACCTACGGCGCCGCGATGCACAGGGTCGCGCTGACGTTCGTCCGCTTGAGCGCAGTCGCCGACGAAGTCGCGCAGGAGACCCGGCGCGGCGCGCTCCGCAGCCTTGACCGGTTCGAAGGCGGGCCTCGACACGGCTTCGCAGCGGAGACTCGCGACCCGCTCGAGCGCCATTTGCTCGATTTGCTGGTTAATCACGGAATGCGCCAACCGTTACTTGGGTTCCGCCTCCGATCGCTGTGGTAGGCAGGCTCTCGGGAAAGACGCTTAAGACGAAGTACAGCTGGCGAACGTTTCGGTGGAGATGCCGCACCCCGCCTTCCCGGGGGCCATCCGTTCCTCCAATGACGTGCAGCCCGTCCTGCTGGGTCAGCAGCCAACTGTCGCAGCCGTCCCTCCAAGAACTGTGTGGAGCTAGCGCCCTGTGTCAATCACCGCGAAAGGGTCTAACACAGTCGCATCGTGATGCGCCTATATCAAGCGAGAACTCGAGGTCGCTGAAATCACACACTCGCGAGGGTGTAACGCCACGGCCGGATCGGGTGACGGTACGAGAGACAAGCGACCGCCATTCTCGTCGTGACCGACGTCCGATTCACAGATGAGGAGTAAGACCTTGATGACCGGACGGCTCGGCCGGGGGTCACATCCGTTACGCCGAAGGAGGCTTCATCCATGAAAGCTCTCATTAGCTCTGACAAGGTTCCCGCTCCCGCCGGGCCGTATTCGCCGGGGCTATCGGTGGGCGAGTGGGTCTTCCTGTCCGGTCAAGGCGGCTTCGATCCGACCACAGGCAAGGTGGTTAGCGACGATCTGGCTGAGCAGACCGAGCAGACCTTCAACAACATCGAGACCGTGCTCGAGGCGGCCGGAGCATCGCTCGACGACGTCGTCTCGTGCCTTGTTCATCTCGTTGACCTCGCTGACTTCCCCGCGTTCAACGCCGTTTACGAGCAGAAGTTCACCGGAGTGAAGCCGGTACGGACGACGGTGCGTGCGGACCTCGTTGCCGGCTTGCTAGTCGAGATCACTGTGGTCGCTCGATCCTCCTAGCGATGTCCTTTAGCGAGCTTTCGACGCCCCTTATCGCCGACGGTTGTCTGCGGCGAGGCGTGCCGCTGCGCGTGGCGCCGCCTGGGATTGCAGCCGTTGCTGCCGGTGCGAGGATCGCCGGGCGCGCACTCCCTGCCCGCCATTACGGCAGCGTCGACGTCTTCCTCGAGGCATTCGGTGCTGCACGGCCGGGCGATGTCCTCGTCGTCGACAATGCGGGCCGAACGGACGAGGCCTGCGTCGGCGACTTGACCGTACTCGAGGCGCAGGCGGCCGGCATCTCCGCCCTCGTCGTATGGGGACTGCACCGTGACACGCCTGAGTTGCGCGAGATCGGCTTCCCGCTCTTCAGCTATGGAACCTGCCCTGCGGGTCCGGTGCGACTCGATCCGCAGGAGCCCGAGGCGCTCTCGAGCGCTCGCTTCGGCGAACACGTGATCACAAGTAGCGACGTCGTGTTCGCCGACGATGACGGTGTCGCCTTCGTTCCTGCGGAGCGAGTTGATGAGGTGCTCAACGCCGCCCGCGCGATCTGGCGGGCCGAACGCGAGCAGGCGTTGCGGATTGCGGCCGGCGAGACGTTGCGTGCGCAGACTTCGTTCGATGAGTATCTGCTCCGCCGTGTCGACGATTCTTCGTACACGTTCCGCCAACACCTGCGGCAGATCGGCGGCGCAATCGAGGAGTGACCACACGGCTCGGCCTGAACGGTGAGCCGTTTCAGGCAGCGGCCACCTCGGCCAGGACGTCGACACCGATCTCAGGCTGCTCCTTCGGGCGCTCTTCTCTAGGCTCGCCACCAGCGCTCGACGATTCCCGCAAAGGCCGGCCGACCGGCCTCCAGTCAGCCGCGTAGGTGGTCGGCAACTGCGTGATCGGCGAGTCGCCGAAGCCCGGCAAGTCGTGACGCAAGAGCCGGTAGTTGCACGCCCAGGCCACCACGGAAGCCCCCTTTCGCCAGGCCTGCACGGCTCCACGGTGGAGCATTTATGGAGCAGAGCGGGCGCAAACCGCGGCAATCCGACGCAAGTGCCGCACGCTCGAAAACCGCCTAGAAGCGCCGGATCCGTTGCGTTCGGTTGCAGCTAGTTGCGCGCACAACGAAATGGTAAGGAGGGGGTCGACGGTTCGAGTCCGTCAGAGGGCTTCGCAAAAGGCCAGCAAATCGCCTTTTCTATGCTTGCGCGACGTTTGCAGTTCCGCCGTGCCTGTCCCCAGAAGCTATCCCCGGAGTGGAGCGAGGCTCGGCTCTTCGGCTTGGGCAGCCGGTTCGCGCGAGATGGGGCACCTCCCTGCGACGGAGGTGCTCGCCGCCCGACTTCACCAGCCTTCGGCGGCGAGGAGGCTCAGCAGCTTCGGGCGGCGGCGGTGCGCCTCGCGGATCCGCTCGACGTCGTCCGCGAACTCCGTCTCGCGTGCGTGGTCGGTCAGCGTCTTCCGGATCTCGCGGAGCAGCGCGACCGCCTCGTGGTAGGCGCGCACGTCGGCTTGCTCGAGGACCTGGTCGAGCAGGCGGCGGTAGACGCCGATCGACTCGTCGGGGTGGCGCTCGCGTCGTGCGTCCGCCAACTGTCGCCAGAGGCGGACCTCGCAGCCGCCGTCGACTGCATCGGCCCAGGCAGCCTCGAGCTCGCCTTCCTCGATCTCGGCGCGCACGACCTCGGACCGGTCGCGGTGGAAGTAGCGACCGAGCGGCCGGCCGTCGGCAGCGGGATCGCGGAGCAACTGCAGCGCGGCCGTGCGTCGTTCCGCCCAGTCCGGCAGAGCGGAGGCCGTCTCCCGCAGCTCACGGTATGTCGAGGCGCGAGGCTCGGCGGCGAACGCTCGCTCGGCGAGCGAGACTGCGTCCTCGACTTGGCCGTCGCGCACGTAGGCACGGATCAGCCGCGAGCGCAGCCGCTCGTCCGCCGCCGGCGGAAACGCGCTCAATCCTCGCTCGAGCCACGCGAGGGCTTCGCGCTCCCGGCCCGCCTGCTCGAGCTCCTCGGCGATCACGCAGAACCGGTGGGGCGACGACAGGTCCTTTGCGAGCACCGAGACGAGTTCGTCGACGTTCCCGCCCGCGCGGGCGAGGCTCTCGCGCAGCTTGGTCACGGTGAAGCGGCGTCCGTCGTGGAACCCGAGCACGCGAGGCTCGGCCGGCGGCAGCGCCGGCAGCGCCTCCCACTCTCGCTCGAGCCTTGCGCGGTACGCGGCCACGCCCTCCTCGCCGAGCACGTCGGCGTAGCGCTGTGGAGCGTCGAGGAACCACTCCCAGTCGGTCTTCAGCGCGAGCTCGACCAGCCGCACCGCCAGTCGCCTCGGCTCCGGCCGTGCCGCGTCGCACGCGGAGAGGTGGAGGTCGGAGACGCGGTCGAGCACGTCTCCCATGTGGCCGCTCGAATCGTCGATCCTGCCCACCGCAGTGTCGAGCCGCGCCATCACGTGCTCGGCCAGCACGACCACGTCGGCGGCCCGGCCGGCCGCGATCAGGGCCTCGAGCACGTCGAGCAGCCCGTGCACCCGCTGCGCGTAACCGGCCGCGCCGCGCCAGTCGACGAAGCCGGAGATCCGGATCCGTGCCGTCAAGTCCTTGCGGAACGCGGCGAGATCGAACTCGCCCGACGCGGCCGCCTCCTCCCCGCGAAGTGCCGTCAACGCGACCTCGTCGCGCTCCGCAAGCGCGAGCAGGCGCGAAACCAGCTGCTCCCTGCTCAGTCCGCACAGGTAGGCGCGGAGCCGCTCGTCCGACGGAAACGACACGTCACGATCGTCCACGCCGGCAGCCGGCGCCGCAACTCCTAACTGTTCCCGCAAGGTCGCGTCAAGCCAATCCGCCAACTCGCGCTCGGAGACCTTGCCGGCAGCCACTCGCTCGATCATCGCAACTGTTTTGTCCGCGGAAGGCGGCATCCACTCGACGCCGTTGCGGGCCAGGAACTCGAGCAGCACAAGGTAGGCGACGCGCTTGTTCCCGTCTGGGAGCGGGTGGTTCGAGCCAGGCGGACGCACAGCACGGCCGCCTGTCGACGACGTCCGGGTACAGCTCGACGCCCGCGAACCCTGCTGCCGGCGCATGCAAGGCCGATTCGGCGAGACCGATGCCGGGCCAGCGCGCGATCTCCTCGGCGGCGACACCGAGGACGGCCTCGGCGATCAGCAGGTAGTCGGCGAGGTCGAGATACTCAGTCACCCTCAGCGGGCAAGCCGCTCGAGAATCTCGCGGTCGCGCTCCATCACCGCGCGCAGACGCTCGCGAAACGCCTTGTCCTTGCGCTTGCGCGCGATGTGCTCGGAGATCGCCTCGCGCACGGCGTCGGAGACGCTGATCCCCTCCGCCCGCGCGACCGCCTCGAGCTCGTCCGCCTGGTCGGCCGGCAGCCGCAGGGTCATGTTCTTCCGGTCAGCCATATCGGTAGCAAGATACCAAATCACCGCGATATCTGTCGCGGAGACAGGTCTTGGGGACAGGGTCGGGGTCCGTCGGGTCACGTCACGCCGACTCGAGGCACCGCCCGCCGAGGCGCCAGGTCGTCGGCCGGCCAGATGCCTGGGCAGCGAAGCGCAAGCATCAGCACGTCGGCGGTGAACCCGCATTAGCTCGGTGCGGGCGGCTTTCGGAATCTCGACGACACATCGTCCCGGCTTGCCAGACCTGCAATGGGAAGAAGCAGGCCAGGACGAGGAACACCGGCTGGTAGAGGTGCTCCTGAAAGGGGCTTGCGGTGAAGCAGTCGATTGCGGCAACTTCATACCGCCGCTGATCGCCACTTCGAGCGCGCTCTCGACGACTGCCGACGAGAGCTCAGTGACGACCGACTTGAGATACTCACGCACGAAGGCGAGGCAACATCAGAGCACGACCTCTAGGAATCGCGCGTGGATGCAGGCGATCTCGAGCTGCGCAACCTGACGTGCGCGAAGGTGGTGGAGCTCGGTCGCGTCCCGGCGGCAGCCGAGGTCGCCGCACGGCCGGCCGCGAGCCCGCCGAGGTGATCGCCGGCTGGCGCCGCCTGCACGACCAGCACGCGCTCGTGCTCAACGCGGCGACAGACGAGATCCGGATGGCGAATCCGTTCTCCGGCGTCCCGACCGCCTACCGCGTCCACGCCGCCGGACGCTGGTGGTACGCCAACTGCGCCTGGGATGCGTTCGGGATCTGCGCCGCCTTGCACGTCGACGGGCAGATCGAGACCTCCTGCCCCGATCATCGGCTGCGGTACGGAGAATGCTGATCATCGGCGTGATGCCGATGCCGTTTGCGATCAGCGCGATGCCTCTGGACCGCCTCGACCGACGGAAGCCGCCGTGCGGACCGTCGACGATCACCTTCGTTCCCGGCTGCATCTGCTGCACCGCACTGCTGAAGCCCGCGTATGCGCGGATGGTGAAAACTCGGTCGATCCGGATGTCTCGCACTCGACGAGTAGGAGAACGGATGCTCGTCGAGGTTGAGTTGTCGCTAGGCGAGCTTGATCCATGCAAACTGTCCGGGCCGGAACGAGTGGCCGCCGTGACCGTCTGCGCGCAGCTCGAGCGTCGCCGAGTTGCCGCGCTCGGGTACCACGCGCTCGACGATGTACGCCGCGCGCCGAAGACGATGTGGCTTCCCGAACCGCAGCCACCCAACAGCAAGGAGCGCCGCCGCAGCGATGCCGATCAGCGCGACCAGCCCGATGCCGGTCATCAGTTATCGATCCCAGCCGACGATGTGCAAGGTCGCGAGAAGAAGCGCCCCACCCGCAAGCGCGACGTGAACGCCGCGCCACGCCGCGTACGGCAGCCGGAGGTGTCGTCGGTAGCGGGACGAGATGAGCAGGAGGCGGAACGCGATCGTCGACCCGATCGCGGCCTATGCGCGCCACGGCTCAGCAGAGGGCCGACGACAAACGCGAGCGCCAGCACGGCGACGATGACGCGCGGGTACCCACGTGTCGTTGATCGAGAAGCGTCGCGATCCGAGTCCATGCTTGACGGTTGCAGCTGCATCTGGGAATCGGCGCAGAGAGCGCTGAGAGCGTTGCCTGGCCCGAACCACGTCTGGTGGCCGGGCCAGGCAGGAGTGGCCATCAGTGGCCGGCGCTGTCCTGAAGGACGTTGAACGAGCTATCGAGGTGAACCTCGACGGTGCTCCCGTCCGACTTGGTCACGGTCACCTCGTACCCGCCGCCTCGGAAGTCGCCCGTGACATCGCCGGCCGTGCCGCTGCCGACCGACTTGACCGCAGCCGCCTTGGCCTTGGCCGCCGCGTCACCGGTTACAGCAGTCTCGGCGCCCTCGTGCGTCGCCGAGCCGTGCGCGGGAATCGACGCGGACGAGGTCGTAGTTCTCGTCGTCGACTGCGACGTGGCGGCGTTGCCGAGTGCAGCACCGCCGACAGCGACTGCCGTCACGGCGACAGCGCCCAGGGTGAAGCGCTTGATGCGTGTGGACATCCTTCGATCCTTTCGTAGGAATTTCCGACCCGACCCGTCCCACGATCCCGTGTAAGCCTCTGAGCCGCCCAGGACATCCCTGGGAATGTCATGTGAGATTGGGCCTCGACCCGAAGAAGGCCGGCTCTGCGACCGGACAGCGACGCCGGGCCTCTCTACGTCTGTCTGTCGCGCTTCACGGGTTTACGCGCTCGACTGCTCCCGCAGACGCGCTGCCGAGGCGAATGGGGCGATGAGGCACGGCCGGTCAGTGGTGTGGGTGAGGGAGCCGCAGCGTTACTTCGGCTCCGCCGGCGGAATGGTTGGAGGCGGTGGCACTGCCGCCGTGGGCGTGCGCGATCGCGGCGACGATGGCGAGACCGAGGCCTACACCGGCCGTATCGCGCGATCCGTTGGCGCGGCTGAAGCGCTCGAAGGCGTGCTGGACGAACTCGGGTGGGAAGCCGGTGCCGCTGTCGCCGACCCGGAGCTCGAGTGCGCCATCCTGCTCGGCGGCTTCGAGTCGTACCGTGCCTGCGCCGTGGCGGAGCGAGTTCTCGACCAGGTTGGCGAGCGCCTGTTCCAGCCGCCGCCGGTCACCGCGCACGACCACGCCTCGAGGTGAGACGACCTCGATCGTCCGGCCGGCGTCCAGTGCTCGCCGTCGGTACCGGGTCGCGATCGTCCCGAGCAGCTCACCGGCCGCGAAGTCGGTGCGGCGGATGGGCAGTTCACCGGAGTCGACGCGCGCGAGCAGGAGCAGGTCGTCGGTGAGTTGGGCGAGCCGGTCGGTCTCTTCTGCCGCCGAGCGCAGCGCCGCGGCGAGCGCAGGCGCGGATTCGGGCTCGGCGAGCGCGAGCTCGATCTCGGTCTTCATCAGCGAGAGCGGCGTGCGCAACTCATGGCTGGCGTTCGAGACGAGCGCCCGCTCGCGCTCGACCGCGCCTTCGAGTCGGGCGAGCATCTCGTTCAGCCTGCGTCCGAGCCGCGCGATCTCGTCGTGGGCCTTCGGCACAGGCAGGCGGCGGCCGGGACTGGCGGCGGAGATCGTCGCAGCGCGCTCGCTCATCCGCTCGACCGGCCGCAGCGCGGCTGCAGCGAGCACGTAGCCGGCGAGCGAGGCGAGCACGAGCGCGATCGGGCCTCCCACAAGCAGCTGACGCCGCAGGTCGAGAAGCGTCTCCGCGCGCGGCTCGAGCGAGCTGCCGACGACAACCACGAGCCGCTTCCCCTGTGCACTGACCGGCAGAGCCAGAACGCGAAAGGGCTCGCCGGCGATCGTCCCGGTGAAGAAGCTCGCGTGCACCCTCGCCAGGCGCAGCTGCGCGGCCGTCGGCACGAGCCCGCCTGCGACGCCCGCTGTCGCATCGACGATCCGGCCCCGGCCGTCGATCACCTGAGCGAGGCCGCTGTCGACACCGCCGCTCCGCCCCTCCCGGAGGCCGGTATCGGACTGGCGGACGAGCGCGGCGATGTCGGCGGCCCGCGTCCTCAGCCCCTGCTCGATCGTCCGGTCGAGACCGGACGCGAGCCGGAGGTACAGGAAGAGGCCGGTCGCGGCGAGCACGAGGGCCATCACAAGCGCGAACCCCAGCGTGAGCCGAATGCGGATCGGCAGCCCGCTCATCACCGGTCATCGCGGAGCCTGTAGCCGGCGCCGCGCACAGTCTCGAGGGAGCTCGCCCCGAACGGGCGGTCGATCTTGTCGCGCAGGTAGTTGACATACACCGCGATCACGTTCGAGCGGTTGTCGTAGCCCATGTCCCAGGCCTGCTCGAGCAGGTGGTCGCGAGAGAGCACTTCACCGGGGCGGCGCATGAACGCCTCGAGCAGCGCGAACTCCTTCGCAGTCAACTCGACCTCGGCCGTGCCGCGCCAGACCTGGCGCGTTGCCGGATCGAGGCGCAGGTCCCCGACCTCGAGGATGGTGGGCCGCTCGACCTCGCCGCGACGGACGATGGCGCGCAGTCGAGCGAGCAACTCCGCGAAGGAGAACGGCTTGGTCAGGTAGTCATCGGCACCGACGTCCAGGCCCGCGATCCGGTCCTCGACGGCGTCGCGCGCAGTCAGCATCAACACCGGTGTCCAGCGTCCCTGCTCGCGCAGCCGGGAAAGCGTCTCGAACCCGTCCATCCCCGGCAACATCACGTCGAGCACGATCGCGTCGTACCGCGTCGCCGCGGCCATCCAGACCGCATCCTCACCGGTCCGGGTCACGTCGGCGGCATGGCCGTTGCTGCGAAAGCCTCGCAACAACAAACTCGCCATCTTCAACTCGTCCTCGACGACCAGAACCTTCATTCCGAGCGCATGGTCGCAGTCCCTGATTAGCGCGAGATTAGACGCTCGTCCGTCTCTTATCTCTAACGGCGATCTAACCGCCGCCTCCTACCGTCGGTCACGCATGTCCGACCAACCAACCCGAAAGGAGAACGACATGCGTGCACGACTGACCAAGCTGCTCGCCGGACTCACGGCGGTCGCAGCGCTCGCGGTCGGCGGCGCAGCGCTCGCCGGCGCAGCGAGCACCCCGAGCCCGTCCGCCTCACCGGCCGCCTCCGCGCCTGCGGCCGCGGCGCAACAGGGCGACCAGACCGCCCCGGACGCGACGGGTGCTGGGGAGTACGCGCCGGAAACCCCGTCGAGCGAAAAGTCCGAAGCGACCGAGCCGGCCGAGTCGGCCTCGGAGTCCGCGACCGAGTCCGCGTCCGAGGTCGCCGGGAACGACGGACCCGGCGGTCACGCCGACGAGCCCGGCAACGCAAACGCCGACCACCAGTTCCAGGGCCAGGAGTAACGACGCCTCGGAGCCTCCACCTGCGAGGGCCCCGCCCGTCCGGGGCCCTCGCACCCCCGGCACCGGGCCTCGCGGAGGCACTCGTCCTCTGGCTGCTGCTCGGCGTCGTCGCAGTCGCGACCTTCGTCACCTACACCCGGACGCCGGTACGCGAGCTCTACCACGTCTCAAGCGGAGGCCCGGCCGCGGGGCTTCGGGCTGTGCTGGGCTTCGCGGGCTTCCCGGCGGGTCTGATCGCGCTCGCCTTCCTGCCACTCGTCGTCGATCGCCTGCGCGGAGCCCTCGTCCGCAACTGGGCGCTGATCGCCGCAAGCCTCGCAGCCACGGTCTTCGTTCCCGGCGCGCTGGGCGACGAGCGGATCGACGCGCGCCCGGCAAACGTGTTCGCCGCGGCCGGAGTCGGACTCGTGCTCTGCCTGACGATCGCGGCCGCCCGAACCGGCGGCTCCAGCAGCCCGTGGCGCCGCGAGCCCGGCGACCGCGTGCGGCTTCTGCTCGCGGCCGTCCTGCTCTTCTGCGCCCTCCCATGGATCGCCGCCGGCTGGGACCTCTCCCTCCCCCTGCCCGGCTTGCGCTCGCTGTTTCTCACCGACCAGCTGCGATTACAGCCCGGGGTGCCCGGCGTGCACCAGGCAGTCCACGCCGGCTTCCACCACGGGTGGGCCGGCGTCATGCTCGCCCTCACCGCCTTACTCCTCTCGCGCGCGCTCCCCTACCTCGGCCGCCCGCGGCTCCGCCACGCGCTTGCCCTCTACCTCTCGTTCCTGCTCGCCTATGGGCTCGCCAACGCAGTCCAGGACTTCCAGCTCGAGCAGATCGTCAAGCGCGGCCTCATGACCTACCAGCTCCCGATGGTGCTCGCTCCAGCACCGAACTGGGCCTGGGCACTCATCCTGCTGGCGGCAGCCGCGATCTACGCCCTCGCGTTCGGACCGCTCGCCCAGGTCGCGCTGCCGGGCTGCCGGCCGAGCAGCGAAGCCGCGACCGCGCCTCCGGTCGTCGGCGCACGCCGGGAGACCCGTGGGAATCGACTCCTTCGGCAGCGACAGCCGTGACGCTCGCTTCGCTCCTCACCCTCCCACCGCTGCTGGTCTATGTCGCGCTCTTCGCGATCGTCTCCGGCGAATCGGCGGGCCTACCCCTCCCGGCGAGACCAGCCTCATCGCGGCCAGCGTTCTGGCGACCCACGACGGGAAGATCGCAATCGTCCCCGGCATCGCCGTCGCCGCAGCCGCTGCGATCGCCGGCGACAATCGCGGCTTCATACTGGGCCGACGCGGCGGACGGTGGTTGCTGCGGCGAAACGGCCGCTGGGCCACGACTCGGCGGCGCCACTTCGAACACGGAGAGCGATTCTTTGCCCGCCACGGACCGAAAGCGGTGTTCTTCGCACGCTGGCTGCCAGGTCTCAGAGTCGCCGGCGCCTGGCTGGCAGGCGCGCACGACATGAGAGGCGCACCTTCCTGCTCTGGAACGCGCTCGGCGGGCTCGCGTGGGCCATCTCCGTTGGCCTCACCGCCTACTTCCTCGAACTGGCACTTCACCCGCACCCGTAGCGTGTCGTCTGAGCGACCGTCCTCACGCTCGATCGGCGCTCTTCAGCACGGGCCATGGCATGGAGCGTTTATGGAGCCAAGCGGGCGCAACTGGTGGCAACCGGTAGCAAATGGGACGCGCTCGAACAGGCGCGAGCGCGCCGGCGGCCTTCGGATTAGTCTCCCCGACGCCGCGGTCAGGCGCTCGCCTCGGCGAAGCTGTAGTCGCTCGACGGCGCCGGCGCCTGCTCACCTGACCTCCCGTCAGGGACACGCTCGTTTTAGTGTCTGGCCATGGTGACGAACCGTTCGGCGCCGCCTGAGACAGTTACTCCGGTGTTGATTTACCCGACGTCCGCGGTGAGGTGGCCTGGTTGGAACCCGCCTTCGGCTTCGAGGAACTCGTACGGATTGGCGACGCGCACCGGGCGCAGTTGCGCTTCGGATTGGACGGCGCTGTCCTCGTTGCAGACGTCCGTAGCGATCAGGTCGCGCCCAGTGCAGCGCCGTCACCCATGTGATCAAAGTACGTGTGCCCGACGTCGATGCGGCCTTTGCTCGCGCGCGCGACTTCGGCGCGCGCATCCTCGAAGAACCACGAACGTGGGAATATGGCGAGCGTTCGTGCATGCTCGAGGATCTCGCCGGCCACCGTTGGGAATCGATGCAAACGGTGCGCGACGTCGAGCCCGGGGAATGGGGCGGCGTCACCGTCGCCCCCTGGTAAGGCGCGGATCGAATGCCTCGGTCTAGGTAGAGGTGGCGAGGACCCGAAACAGGTGCCACTCGTCGCCTACGCCTTTGAGGCGATGTATCCCGCGGTCTTCAAAGGCGATTCTTGAGCCCGCGACGAGATCCTTGACGGTTCTCGATGCGATCACTTCGGAAGGACCTGCGAGGGCGGCAATGCGCGCTCCGATATGGACCGCGATCCCTCCGACCTTGTCGCCGACGATTTCGCATTCTCCGGTGTGCAAGCCAACACGGATCTCAATCCCAAGTGCCCGAACGGCTTCGACCACGGCACACGCACACCGGATTGCTCGGGCTGGACCGTCGAAGGTGGCGAAGAACCCGTCTCCTGCCCAGTCGATTTCGCGCCCTTGGAACGATTGCAGCTCGCGGCGGACGAGCTCGTGGTGGCGCAGCAGAAGCGTCTTCCAGCGCTCGTCGCCGACGGCCGCGAGCTGCTCGGTTGATCTGACAATGTCGGTGAACATCACGGTGGCAAGGAGACGGTCCGGCGCGTGCATCCGCCGCGTCCCGGTGAGGAACTCCTCTGTCTCCCCGAGGATGTGGCTAATGTCGCCGATGTAGGGCACGTGGTCGTCACCGGGGACCTCCGCATAGCGCGCACCAGGAATGTGCTGCGCCAAGTAGCGGCCGTGCTCGGGTGTCAGCCAGCGGTTTCCAGAACGGTGCAGGACGAGCGTCGGAACCCGCACGGCAGGGAGGACTTCGCGGATATCGCTGTAGTAGAGGACGTCGAACAACGCGCCTGCCATCGCCGGGCTTGCGGCGCGCCTCATGGCGTTGCTGAGCCAGGTTGCGTAGCGTTCATCATCGACGGCGGAGGGCGCGAAGAAGGGGATCCCGGCAAGATCGTCGCCCCATCCCGCGTCGACGCTCTCGCCGAGCTTGTCGATCAACTGTGCGGCCATCCCCCATTCCCGGAACGGCGGCGCAGTCAGCCCGGGCGTGGCGTTCACGAGCACAAGCGCCGATACGCGCTCGGGATAGGTGGCCGCCGCGAACGTGACGACGAATCCCCCCTCACCCATGCCCAACAACGCGGCGCGATCCGAACTGACCGCATCGAGGACGGCGAGCGCGTCGCCCATCCACTGCTCGAGCGTCGGCGGCGCTGCAGGCGTGACCGGATCCGAAAGTCCGATCCCGCGACGATCGAACCGAACCACGCGAGCGAATGACGAGAGCTCACGAATGAAGCGCGCGAACGAGGGCTCGTCGACCATCGCCTCGATCGAGATCAGTCCATCGGGAACGAGCAGAAGATCGGGCGGGCCGCTGCCGCTGACGTGGTAGGCGAGATGAACATCACCGCAGCGCGCGTACCTTGTCTCTGTTCTCGCAGTCGTGGAGATGGTTCGATGATGACACCGACCGGCCGTGAGAGATAAGTCGTGAGCGGGCGCTTCCTCTTTGTGACCTGGGATGCGGGTGGCAACGTCCCGCCGGCCCTCGTCCTCGCACGTCGCTTACTCCAGCGCGGACACTCGGTCACGATCCTCGGCCCACGCACGCTCCGCGAGCGGATCGAGGCCACAGGTGGTCGGTTCTGCCCCTTCCCGGAGCAGCTGGAGTGGGACGACTCAAAGGGTCGGAGCCTGGAGGACCAGCCTGAGTTCTGGATCGAGATTCTCGCCGGCACGCTGCTCGCCGACGCCGTAATGGACGAACTCGGGCGCGAGCCCACTGACGTCGTCGTCGTCGACTGCATGCTCGAGAACGCGCTCGCCGCCGCCGAAAAGAGCGGATTACCGAGCGCAGCGCTCGTTCACGTGCTGTACCAGCCGTGGGCCGCCATGCAGGAGCCAAGAAACGAGCGGTGGGAGGACGAGTTCAACACGATGAACCACACAAGGGCGAAGCTCGGGCTCGCTTCGATTCCGCGCCGACACTTCATCGCCGAACTCTGGGCGCGGCCAGGTCGCGCGCTCGTCCTCGTTCCACGCGAATTCGACGCACCCGGCAAAGAGCCGTCGGCGAACGTGCGCTACGTCGGCCCAGTCTTGGAGAAGGAAGCTTCCGAGTACGCCTGGGACCTTCCCTGGCCCGCTGATGGGCCAACCCCGCTCATCGTGATCAGCCTTGGCACGACCTATCAGCAGCAGGAGGAGCCGCTTCGGCGGATCCTGGAGGCCGTCGCATCTGTGCCTGCAAGGCGGGTCCTGACCCTAGGCCACGCGCTTCCAGCAAACGCGATCGATGTCCCCCACGACGTCATCGTTCGCGATTGGGTCCCACTTGACGCTGTGCTGCAACACGCGTCCGTGGTCGTCACGCACGCCGGACTCGGCACCGTCTCGGCATGTCTCGCGCACGGCGTCCCGATGCTCTGCATCCCGCTTGGCCGTGAACAGCCGAACAACGCGCGACGTGTCGGGGCCTGCAACGCCGGGCTAACGATCGAGGCGCAAGCGAGCTCAGTCGAGATCCGCGACGCGCTCGTCGAAGTGCTCGAGTCGGAGCAGTACAGAAACGGTGCAAGCGAGATGGCGGCCGTGATCGCGGCTTACGAGCGTCGAGATGATGCGGTCGCCGAGCTCGAAACTCTGGTCAGGGCGGCCGGCCGACGCTGACCGGCGACGCAAAAGCTGAAAGCGATTCCGTTCCCGCGGAACGGGTCTTACTCGGCGAGGTTCTACCCGGTTCAGAGAGCGGCGAGCTTCGTACGTGCGCGATTCGCCAGTGCGTTCGCCTCCTTCCGCTCGAACCGCGCAATCGCCTCGCGAAGCGCCTGGCGCGCTTCGTCGGCACGAGGGAGAACACGCAGGACCTCGGCATGGCTTTGCCAACTCTCTCCCTGCGGCCAGAGCATGTCCGTCTGCTCGGAGAGCGCAACGGCGCGTGCCGACGCCTCAACTGCGTCATGCTCTCCGCCGCATCCTCACGCCCACCACCCCCTGCCTCTGGGTGCCGAAAGTCGATCTCGTCCGAGATCATCCGCGCCGAGAACCTCCCACCCGAGCAACGGCGGAAACTCGTGGAGGAGGGCTACCTGGTCGGCGGAGTCGGCGAGCCTGCGCCAAGCGTGATCGCGCTCACCGTCCTCGGGGCCGGCCTCGCAACCTGCGCACCGCTTGCGCTCCTCTCGGGCGAAGGCGACGTCTGCCCAGCCGGCTACATCGTCGACGGGCTCATGGGCGACGGGCTTCACAGGAGGCCAGCATCGTGGCGGTGCTGGCGAGTTAGTGGAAAGACTCTTCCCCGGACGACGGGATCTGGCTGGATTGGGAGGTCAGCGCCCTCAATTGCGCGGGGAGTCGACGACCGTCGGCGAGGAGGCCTCTTGCGTGCTGGACGCCGACCAAATGCTCCTTCCGCTTGTAGGTCCGCAGGGCTCTGACAACGGTCTCGCGTGCCTCCGCGTGACGCCCGGTCCGCTCGAGGATGTCGGCGAGATCCATGAGTGTGTCGGCCTGGGCCCAGAGCGAGTCGGTGCCCGCGGCGATGCGGAGCGCCTCGCGCGCCAGCCGTTCGGCGTCGCGGTAGGCACCCCTGCAGGCCGCGAGCTTCGCCTGCAGACACCGAAGCCCCGGCAGATAGAAGCGCCTGATAGACGCTGCCTCGGTCTCGGCGACCGAGGCGAAGGACTCGGCCTCGGTCAGGCGCCCCTGACGCAGGATCGACTCGCCGACCAGCATCGCCGATTCGGCGACAAGTGCCTGCTCCTCGGTAGCGACGGCAGTCTCGTACACCTTTCGCGCGGCCGACTCGGACGACGGCCAGTCTCCGGCTAGAGCCTCCACCAGTGCCAGCTCGCCTCTCAAGACGGCCGTATCGCGGATGTGGCCCGACTCCTCGAAGTCGACGATGACGTCATCGAGGACCGCGCGGCCGCGTTCGATTTCGCCCCGCATCGCGTAGAGCACCCCGAGCTGGCCAGAGATGAAGGCAGCCGCAAGCCGGTCCTCCAGGGCGGCCGGAAGCAGGTGCCGGCTGCGCGCGATGCCGGCCGAGGTCGGAGTGGGGCCGCGTACATGAGCGTGGGCCACGTTTGCGAGGTCGAAGCGAAGGAAGACGTCCCCCGCCCTCCGCGCAGGCTCGACACCGCGCTCCTGGGCAGCAGCAGCCGCCCCGTACTCTCCCCGGACCTCGTGCACGTGGTACAGGAGCCGACAAGCGCGCGCGATGCCGAGGTCGTCTCCGGCCGTCTCGAAGTGGTCGAGCGCACGCCGACCTTGCTCGAGCGCGGCCTCGAGGTCGACCGTAAGAGCATCGAAGACGACGTGTGACGTCGTCAGCGAGACGCAGGCGATCAGCGCAATCCGATCGTCGCCGGCCACGGCGGCGACCTCTGACGCTCGCCTGTGGGCCGTCTCCATCTCCTCGTGGCGGCCGGCGAGGATCATGGTGTCGCCGATATCGACCAGCAGCATGGCGCGTCGCGAGTCGTCCTCGTCCATCAGATCGATCGCCCGAGTCAATAAGCCGGTGGTCGCCCCGACGTCGCCACGTCGCCAGGTGCGCCGTCCGGCCCGGGCGAGAACCTCGGAGGCGCGACGGGCGATCGTGCGCGCATGCTCCTCCCCCGGAGAAACCTCGACCAGGCAGCGGTAGGCCTGCTCGAGGTGGTAGCCGATGATCTCCTCGTACTCGAGCTCGCGGTGGGCACGATCGGCCCACTCGACGAGACGCTCGTGCAGCATCGCCCGCCTACGCTTGAGCAAGCCAAGGTAGGCCGTGTCGCGGACGAGCACATGGTGGAAGCGGAACCGCGTCGGCGCGTTCTCGACCGGGGACGCTCGTCGGATCAGTCGCTTGTCGACGAGAGCGTCGAGGATCGAAGCCACCTGGTCGCGAACCGCGTCCGGTGCGAGATACATGACCGCGTCCTGCTCGAAATCCATACCGATTACCGACGCCGGGTCGATCACGGCGCGCTCCTCCGGGGCCAGCACGTCCAGTCGCGCTGCGAGCAGGGCCTGGATCGTGCCCGGGATCGCGAGCTCGCTGAGCTCGTCGGCCGCCGTCCAGTCGCCGTTCTCTCGCCGGAGGAGACCTTCCTCGACGAGCATCGAGACCAGCTGCTCGACGTAGAGCGGATTTCCCTCGGCCGCGTGGACTAGGCGCTCCCGCACGCGAACGGGCAGCCGGCCCTCACCGAGCCGATCCTCGATGACGCGCGCGCTTTGATCGGACGAGAGCGGCTCCACCGGTATCGAGACGGCCCACGATGCATCGCGCCAGCCCGGCCGACGGTCGAACAGCTCCGGCCGCGCGGCGCAAACGAAAAGGATCGTGGCCTGGGCCGCGGCGATGTACTCGATCAGGTCGAGGAACGCGTCTTCCGCCCAATGGACATCGTCCACGAACACGACGAGCGGCTGGTCGGACGCAAGCCGCTCGAGGAACTTTCGTGTGCCCCAGTAGATCTCGTCGAGCGAGAACTCGTCCTCGGCAAGGCCGACGGCGGAGGCCACACGGCGGGCGACGTCGGGCGTGCCCGATACGAGGGACGCAAGCTTCTCGAGCGCGAGCTCCGGAGGGTCGGCGGGGTTGAGCGACGCCGACTCGCGGACGATCTCGAGGAGTGGCCAGAACGTGATCCCGCGTCCATAAGAAAGGCAGCGGCCACGTACCACGCGCGCTTCGGAGGCGACGTTCCAAAGGAGCTCTTGGGCCAGTCGGGACTTCCCGATGCCGGGCTCGCCGGCCAGCGTGGCGACCCGACATTCGCGCCTGGCCACCGTCTCCGCCAACGCGCCGCGGAGGGCGGCGAGCTCCTGTTCGCGACCGATGAGCACTCCGTCGTTCGTGCGCTGCGAGTCCTCGGCGCCCAGGACGCGGAGGAGGCGATACGCCCGCACGCGCTCCGCCTTGCCCTTCAGCTCGAGCGGCTCGACGGCGTCGACCTCGACGGCGGGCCGGACGAGCCGGTACGTCCGCTCACCGATCAGGATCTCTAGCTCTGGCGCCGCCTGCTCTAGCCGGGCGGCGACGTTCACTGCCTCGCCGGTCACCAGGCGTTGCCCTGCGCTCACGTCTCCCGTAACAACGTCCCCGGTGTTCACGCCCGTGCGATTCGCCAGCCTGACCCCGTATTCGTGCTCCAGCTCGCCGTTCAGGAGGGCGAGCGCGGCCTTCATCTCGGCCGCCGCGCGAACGGCGCGCAGGGCATCGTCCTCGTGCAGCTGCGGCAGCCCAAAGACGGCCATCACCGCATCCCCGATGAATTTCTCCACGGTGCCGCCGTGGCGCTCGATGATGTCCTGCATCCGCCCGAAGTAGCGTCCGAGTATTGCGCGGAGCGCCTCCGGGTCGAGCGAATCGCTCAGCTCCGTCGACCCCTTCAGGTCGCAGAAGAGCACGGTTACGGTCTTGCGCTGCTCGGCGGTCGGCGCCGGTCGCGTGAGCTGTACTCCGCAGTGTGGGCAGAAGGCGAAGTCGCGCTGGATCTCGCGTCCGCAGCTTGCGCACTGAACCATATGGCAAGGCTAGAGCCGCGCTGCCGGCGGCACAATCCGTCGGCCCGGCGTCTCCGGGCGGTCACCGCCGGCGTCGTCGTTGGGGTCCGCGCCTGCTTCGAGGAGCAGGGCAACCGCGGCGGGGGCGGCCGGGAGATAGCCGGGCCAGTCGGTCGCAGCGTGCAGCGGAGTTCTCCAGCCACCCGCAACGCCTTTGCGCCCGCTCATGCGAACCGAAGCCAGGTCCGGTCGCTCGCGCTCAGAACGCTCCGGCATAGGCGTTCAGCGCAGGCTGACCGCCCAGATGCGCGTAGAGCACACGCGATCCCGGCGCGATCCGCCCTGACCGAACGAGATCGATCAGCGCGGCCATCGACTTGCCCTCGTACACGGGATCGGTGAGCACCCCCTCGAGGCGGGCGCACAGGCGTATGGCGTCGATCGTCTTCTCGTCCGGGATGCCGTACGTACCTGCGTGCCACTCGTCGAGGAGGACGATCTCGGACTCGTCGAGCTCGCGTCCGAGCTCGATGGCCTCCGCTGTGGCCCGCGCGATCCGCGCGATCTGCGCCCACGTCTGGGCGACGGTCGCGGAGCCGTCGATCCCGAGCACGGCGCGGTCGGTCTCCTGCGCCGCGAATCCGGCGATCATGCCCGCCTGTGTCGATCCGGTCACCGAGCAGACGACGACGGTGTCGAAGAAGATGCCGAGCTCGCGCTCCTGCGCGGCCACCTCGTTGGCCCAGCGCGCGAACCCGAGTCCACCGAGCGGGTGGTCGGAGGCGCCGGCCGGAATGGCGTATGGCTTGCCGCCGCTCTCCTCGACCGACGCGAGCGCGTCCTCCCAGCTCCTCCTGATCCCGATGTCGAAGCCGGACGGGTCGAGCCGCACGTCCGCACCCATGATCCGCGAGAGGAGGATGTTGCCGACCTTGTCGTAGACGACGTCCGGCCACTCCACCCAGCGCTCCTGCACGAGGACGCAGCGCAAGCCGAGTCGCGCGGCCACAGCTGCGACCTGACGTGTGTGGTTCGACTGGACGCCGCCGATCGAGACGAGCGTGTCGCACCCCTGCGCGAGGGCATCTGCGGCGAGGTACTCGAGCTTGCGCACCTTGTTGCCGCCGTACGCCAGACCCGAGTTGCAGTCCTCTCGCTTCGCCCAGATGTCAACCGCGCCACCGAGATGCTCGCTCAACCGCTCGAGTCGATGGACCGGTGACGGCCCGAAGAGGAGCGGGACGCGGTCGAAGCGCTCGATGGCTCGCAGGGACTCCCTTGCCGGCGCCAGCGTCATAACTCCTCCTGTTCGAACGTCTGCTCGAGCCCTCGATGATCTCATGGACCCGCGTTCACCTACAGTGATCGCGTGACGACCAATTCGGTCTGGCCGGTCGTCCTTCGGAACGGCGTCGAGATCGATGATCCCCTCAGGGTCGTGGTCGGCTTCCTCGAGGCCTGGCGTATACCCGACAGCGACCCTTCGCGACCCGGGTCGTTCGGCGAGCCGGACCTCAGGCTGGCGAACCGGGACGGCGCCCGGATATCCGCGGGCGAGATCGCCGCGATCCTCGAGCGGCGCCGCGCGATCGAGCGAACTCTGCGCGCGATCGCGCCCCACGCGTCGCTGACCGGAGCCGGCAACGCAGTCCCTTGGCTTCCGCTGAGGCAGCTCTTCGACGCATTCGCGGACATCCGCGGGGTCGGCTTCTCGAAGATGACCAAGGCGCTGCACCGAAAGCGCCCGGCGCTGATCCCGATGCTCGACAGCGTCGTCCAGAAGTACCTGGGGGACGACGATCTCGGAGCCCAGGCTGCGTTCGGGGAGCGCGCGCTCGGGCTCGTGCGCGGCTACAAACGCGACCTCGACCGCAACCGGGTGGCGGTCCGGGCGGTGCTGCACCAGCTCGAGAGGCGCGGCTACTCGCTGACCGAGGTGCGAATCCTCGACCTGCTGATCTGGTCGGTCGAGAAGCCGTAGCCGGGCCTCGGCCGTAGTACCGTCCTCGGATGGACGCGGACATCATCGTCGTCGGCGCCGGTCTCGCCGCTCTCCGCGCCGCTCGTGACCTCTCGGAGCGCGGGTACGACGTCGTCGTGCTGGAGGCGCGTGACCGCGTCGGGGGGCGCGCGTATTCGGTCGAGCTAGGGGGTCGAAGTGCAGAGCTCGGCGGTTCCTGGTTCACGACGGAACAGCACGAGGTGCGCGCAGAGCTCGAGCGCTACGGCCAGCCGATCCGCGACTCGATCCTCCCCCGATGGGCGCGCTGGCGTACCGCAGGCGAGCTTCGCCACGGGCTACCGGTGCCGTGGGAGGAGCTCAGCACCCTCGAGCACGCGCTCGCTCGGATAGCCGCCGATGCCGATGCTCTCGCTCGAGAGACGGGCCGGCCGGCCGGCTCGGGCGCGGACTACATCGACGCGCTCCAACCGTCTCCTGCGACGCGGGACTTCCTCGTCGGCTGGTGGCAGCTGATGGCGGGCGCACCCCCGGAGGCAGGCGCGAGTAGCGAGCTGCTGGCAACGATCGCAGCCCACGGCGGCCTCAGCGGCCTCGTCACCTGCCTCGCCCACAGCCCCGAGAACGGGTGGTCGGCGCTCGCAGAAGCCATGGCGGAGAGCGACAGAATCGCGCTGAACCTCTCCACCCCGGTCGCCTCCCTCCACGACGACGGGAGATCGGTCGCCGTCGAGACGGCCGGCGGCGACATGTACCGGGCGCTGAGCGCGATCGTGGCCGTGCCCGTCAACAGCCTTCCCGGCATCGCCTTCACCCCGGCTCTGCCAGCGGCGGTGCAGGCGGCGATGGGCCGGAACGTCGGCTGCGCGGTCAAGCTCGTTCTGCTCCTGAGGAACGTCGAGCCGCACGGGCTCGCCGTGGGACACGACTCGGAGCTGCCGCTCCGCTGGTGGTGGGTGGACGACGAAGTGGACGGCGTCACCCGCGTGGTGGCGTTCGGCTGGAAGGACGACTCCTTCGACCCCGACGACCGCACGCAGGTCGCCCGGGCCGTCGCCGGCTACTTCCCCGAAGCGCAACTCGTCGACTACGCACACCACGACTGGAACGGGGATCCGTGGTCGAACGGCACGTGGCTGACGGTTCCGGCGGATGCCCCCGACCTGTTCGAACCGGGCCGCTTCGAGCTCGACGGTCGCATCGTCCTAGCCGGCTCCGACATCGCAGTAGAGGAAGCCGGCTGGCTCGAGGGCGCCGTCCGCAGCGGCGCGGCAGCGGCGATCCGTACAGCGACCCTTGTCGGTCGCGCTCGAGGCAGGACTTAGTTGTGCGCATCGGCGTGCGTGTGGTCGGCAGCCGACATCGGCGTGTCCATCATCCGCAGCATCGCGATGCCGCCGCCTCGGCGGAAGTAGCGCCAGACGAGGCTCGTCGCGAGCAGCAGGAAGACGATGTTCAGGTAGGTCGTGTAGTTGAAGCTGACCGACGCCATCACCACCTTGGCGTCGCGCGCATGCCGCTCGATGCCGAGCCCCGCGAAGAGGAACTCGACGGCCAGCCCGGCGCCGGCCATGGTGACGTAGAAGCTCGCGAACAGGAAGACCGCCATCCTCCAGCCGTAGTAGCGGCGGTAGATGTCCAGGATGGGGAGGATGATCAGGTCGGCGAAGATGAACGCGAGCACGCCGCCGAAGCTGATGCCGCCGTTCCACAGCACCGCCGCGAGCGGCACGTTGCCGATCGAGCAGACGAAGCTGACAATCGCCACCGCAGGGCCAACGAGCGGTCCCCAGAACTTCGCCAGCGTCTCATGGTGGCTGAGGAAGAACCGCTCCCAGAACGAGTCAGGCACCCAGGCGGCGAGCGCACCCGCGATCAGCAGACCGCCGAAGATGTCGCGGGCAACCGCGGCCCAGTCCATCACGAAGTAGTTGGCAGTCGCCGTCCAGCCCGCCGGCGAGCGCAGCCGCTGCCAGATCGAGCCACCGGCGTCGACCGACATGTCCATCTGGGCGTGACCCTCCATCGAGCCGAGCCGTCCCTTGTCTGCCTCGGCCCGCGCCTCCTCGACCATGCGCCGACGCAGAAAGGCACGGAAGAGGAGCGCCAGGAGGACGATCATCAGCGGCCCGCCGACGAACTCGCCAAGCACGAACTGCCAGCCGAGCAGCAGCGCCATGATGATCCCGAGCTCGACCACGAGATTCGTCGAGGCGAACTGGAACGCCATCGCCGCGGTGAAGTCGGCGCCCTTGCGAAACAGCGAACGGGCTAGCGCAACCGACGCGTAGGAGCACGACGAGGAGGCGGCGCCGAGCCCGGACGCGATCGCAAGCGTCCTGGCCGAGTCGTCCGGCATCAGCCGCCGCATCTCCCGCTTCGAGACGACCGCCTGCACCGCCGCCGACAACGCGAAGCCGAGAATCAGCGCCCACAGCACCTCCCAGGTCATCCCGAAGGCGAAGCTGAACGCCCGCCACAGCTCGTGTCCGATGTCGACCCCGACGATCATGGGTGATTCTCACTCTTGCAAGATTTCGGGCGATGAGTTTCGCGCCCCGACGCCGTCTACACAGGCGAAACCCGACGATTGGAGGATCGAGATGTCCAAAGTGGCATCCAAGCTCAACCTGACGCAGGTCGGTCGTGTCTGCGTCACCGTTGCCGACACCGATCGCGCGATCGACTTCTACGTCGGCACGCTCGGTTTCGAGAAGGTGGTCGACGTCCCGATGGGCGAAGACATGCGCTGGGTCGAGGTTGCGATCCACGGCACTCCGACCACGATCGCCCTCGCACCGCCGCCGCAGGGCCAGACGGCCGGCGGCAGCCAGACGGGGATCATCCTCGACACGACGGATGTGGACGCCGACCACGCGGCGCTCAAGGACGCCGGCGTCGACGTCGACGAGGACGTCTCTCGCTTCGGCGGTCCCGTGCCCCCGATGTTCTGGCTGCGCGATCCGGACGGGAACTCGCTGATCATCGTCCAGCCGTCGGACTCGTAGCGCTAGCCGGCTCGAGCTCGTGGCAGAGGGAGGCGAGCACGATGCCCGCCTCCCTCTCGGCGATCTCCCTGTGCTTTCACGGTGCCGCGGCCGAACACGCCTATGCGCGGCAGGCGATACCCGCCTGCCATGATTGAGCCGTCAGGCGAAGGGAGGTTCAGTGAGCGGTTTCGTCATTGCCAACCTGCACGAGATCCCGATCAGAGACGCGTGGATCCCGATTCGCGACCACCTCGGCATCGCAGCGTTCGGCGTCAACGCCTACCGCGCCGAGGAGGCCGGCGGAACGGTGATCAGCAGCCATGTGGAGACGCTGTCCAAGCACGAGGAGCTGTACGTCGTCCTCGAGGGTCATGCGACGTTCACCGTCGACGGTGACGAGATCGACGCTCCGGCGGGAACGCTCGTCTTCGTCGGCGATCCCACGACGCGGCGAAGCGCCGTCGCGAAGGAAACCGGCACGACCGTACTGGTCGCCGGTGCGCCGGCCGGTGACGTCTTCGAAGTCGCGCCCTGGGAGCAGTCGTGGAACGAGAGCCAGGAGGCGATGAAGCTCTACCGCGAGGAGCGGTACGGCGAGGCCGGGGACATCTTGCGCAGGGCGCTCGAGAGCCACCCGGACTGGGCCGGACTGCACTACAACCTGGCGTGCTTCGACAGCAAGGCGGGTGCCGACGCCGCAACCGTGGCCGCAAGCCTCGGCCGGGCGATCGAGCTCTATCCGGGTTTCAGGGATTTCGCGCGGGACGACTCGGACTTCGAGCCCCTCCGCGACGACCCCGCGATCAAGGCGCTGGTCGGTGAGCCTCGATGACGTACGCCGTTGCACATCTCGACGACCTCGAGGAGATGACCGACGGTCGCGAGCCCTGGCGGGCAGTGCGCCACCAGCTCGGCATCACAGCGTTCGGGGCCACTGCGTGGACGGGTCACGCGGTGGGCGACCGGATCATCAACGAGCACGACGAGTCCGAGGACTTACAGGAGGAGCTCTACCTCGTGCTGCGCGGCCGCGCCGTCTTCGAGCTCGACGGCGAGCGGCGCGATGCACCCGCCGGAACGCTCGTCTTCGCCCGCCCGGGAGTGAAGCGGACGGCGTTCGCCGAGGAGGCCGACACCTCGATCCTGGTACTGGGCGGCAGACCGGGGAAGGCGTACCAACCTGCCGGCTGGGAGGTCTGGGCGCCGCTGAATCCCCTCTACCAGGCGGGGAAGTACGAGGAGGCGATCGATCGCGGCCGTGAGCTGATCGAGGCCAATCCTCAGTACACGATGCCGCTCTACAACCTCGCGTGCTGCGAGAGCCTGGCCGGCCGGCCGGCCGACGCGATCGAACATCTTCGGCGCGCGCTCGAGATGTCCGAGGAGCTGTGCGCGCTCGCGAAGACCGATTCGGACTTCGATCCGATCCGCGACGACCCCGCGTTCGCCGAACTAGTTGGAGATGAGATGTAAGGAGCAAACGCTCGAGCTTGCACCGATGAGTTCTCGGCGGCGCCCGAGTTCAACCTCCTGAACGTTCCTTTCTCGACGGAGGTGAGCACGATGCCGGACGTGACGGTCAAGTCGATCGACGAGATGGAGGCGATCTACGGCGGTCTCGCCCGCCGGGCGCGAGCAGAGCTCGGAGTGACGGCCTGGGGAATGCAGGTCTTCACGTTGCCGCCCGACTGGGACGGGTACCCGAACCACAACCACGGCGGCGACGCCTTCGATCCCAACCAGGAGGAGGTCTACATCCCGCTCGACGGGGCGGCGACCCTCGTTGCCGACGGCGCGGAGTTCGAGCTCCGCCCCGGCGTGATGGCACGCGTCGGGCCCGACCAGTTCCGCCAGATCCGTCCGGGACCCGACGGGATCCGGTTCGTGGCCATCGGCGGCTCACCCGGCGCGTTCACCCCGGGCGCGTGGACGCAGCTCGGCGCCGACCCTCCAAGCCCGCCGAGCGAGTAGCGTCAGCCCGGATGGACGAGCAGGCGTTCGCGCTCCTCATCGAGCCACACCGGCGCGCGCTGCACGTGCATTGCTACCGGATGCTGGGCTCCTTGCACGACGCCGACGACGCGCTCCAGGAGACGATGCTGCGCGCGTGGAAGGGCTCCGACCGCTACGAGCCGCGCGCGCAGCTCGGAACGTGGCTCCACACGATCGCCACGAACGTCTGCCTGACGCTGATCGCGCGCCGCCGCGCACGACCGGCGGAGGCGACCGAGGACCTCGACTATCTCCAGCCATATCCGGACCGCCTGCTCGACGATCTCGTCCTGCGTGAGACCGTCGAGCTTGCGTTCATCACGGCGATCCAGCTCCTGCCACCCAAGCAGCGAGCAGTGCTCATCCTGCGCGACGTGCTCGGCTGGTCGGCACGTGAGACGGCCGAGGCGCTGGGCGATTCGATCCCCGCCGCGAACAGCGCGCTCCAGCGCGCGCGTAGCAGCGTCGACACTCGGCGGCGGCGCGCGTCTGCCCCGGTCGAGCGCGAGCGGGTGCTCCTCCGCCGGTTCATGGCGGCCTGGGACGCCGTCGACATCGATGGGCTCATCGCCCTGTTGACAGAGGACGCGGTGATGACGATGCCACCTGAGCGGATGCGGATCGCCGGGGCGAGCGCGATCGGCGAGTTCTTCGGCTCGGTCCCCCAGGACGGCCGGCTCGACGAGATCCGCCTCGTGGCGTTCGCGGCCAACCGCCAGCCGGCGTTGGCCGCCTATGTTCGCCGTGACGACGGCAGCCACCTGCCCTACGGAATGATGGTGCTCCGGATCGAGGGCGACCTGATCTCCGGGATCGTCGGATTTCCGGATCCCTGGCTGTTCGAGCAGGCCGGTCTGGTGGCACCACAGCTGACTTGACGTGACCGCCTTCAGGGCACCGAGGAGCCGGAGCAGGCGACAGCGCTCGCGCATTACGCACCGTCCAGCGTCGGCGTCAGCGTGAGCTCCCGGGGCCGCCCGGCTTGTAGGCCTTCGTGATCGTGCCGTGGCGTCGGCTGCTACAGAAGTCACGCGGGCTGCAGCGCCTGCATGTTCTTCATCATCACGGCCTCGGTCGCATTCAGCTCCTCTGCCGGGCTGAACATCACGATCTCCGTCCCCGGCTGGTTGAAGACTGGGATGTGGCCGGCAGGTGTGTAAAAGGCGTCGCCGGCCTCGAAGACCTCGTCGTGATCGGGGAACCTGAACGTAAGGCTGCCGCTGAACACGTACCCCCAGTGCGGGCACTGGCAGCGGTCGTCCGGAAGCCCTTTCATCAGCGGCGTACCGTCGATGTTCTCCTTGAACGTCGTGAAGCCGATCCTGTAGCCCTCGACCTCGTCGTTCCGGTCGACGACGGGCCCGTAGTCGCCGCCCCGCGTAGCGCTCTCCTTGGAGACCTTCGGCATGGTGTCGCTCCTTCCGATCGTCGGTGCGCCGAGTCTAGGACAGGGCGAGGCCCGGGTCATGGGGCGTTCGCCTCATCTTCGGCGACGGGCCGCGCGGCCGGCGAGCAGCTCGCGACAGAGCGCCTCGGCGAGCCACCGCTCGTACACCGCCGGCTTCCAGCCGCGCTCGCGGACGAGTAGCAGGTACGGGTCCGGGTGGACGAGTGTCCAGAGGATGTCCGCCGCGGTCGCAACGTCGGTCGCAAGCACTCCGTCACGCTCGAGCGTCTCGGCTATGCGGCGCATTCCCAGCTCGTACAGCTCACGCTGAAAGCGCTCCCAGAGCTCGGCGATCTGCGCTTCCGAAGGCGCGGCCTGGCGGACGATCTCCGACAGTACCGCGGTCCGCTCCCGCACGACGCGCGCGTTACGCGCTACGAGTGCCAGTCGTTTCCGCGGGTCCGGCTCGTCGATCACCTCGCGCACCCACGGCCGTTCCTGCACCGGCACCGGGTCCTCGTCGCCACGGAGGCGCAGGTTCCAGAGCGCGCGCAGTACCTCCGCCTTCGACCCGAACCCCGCATAAACGGTCTTGAGCGCGACGCCCGCAGCCTCGGCGATCTCGGCGACGGAGGTCCCTGCGTAGCCGCGCTCGCCGAACAGCCCTTCCGCAGCCTCGAGGATGGCCAGGCGAGTCGCGGCCGCCTGTTCGCGCCGGCGCGGCGATTCGTAACGACGACGCGACTTGACATCTCGGCTCATATCGTTATCCTATACAACTATTCATTACTCTATAAGAGTAATCAATTCTCCAAGGAGGTACCGATATGCCCGCCATGCTGACCCGCGTCGTCGTCGGAGACTACGACGCCTGGAAGCCGATGTTCGACCAGGACGTGCCCGGCGCCCGCCGTTCCGCGCTCGGTCACCGGCTGTTCCGCAGCACCGACAACCCGGGCGAGGTGTTCGTCCAGGTCGAGTTCGAGTCCCTCGAGGAGGCGGAAGCGGCGCGTGAGCGGCTGCTCGCGTCGGGCGTGCTCGATCGCTTTCCCGACCACACGGGGCCGACCATCGTCGACGAGGCTGAGCGGATCTACCGCTAGCGATCGAACCGGGACCGAGCGGCCCCGGCACAATCGATGGCGACATGGACATTCACCGCGTGGTCGTGGTCGGCGGCGGCTTCGGCGGGTTGCAGGCGGTGCGCGGCCTTCGCCGCGCACCGGCCGACGTGACCCTGGTCGACCGTCAGAACTTCACGCTCTTCCAGCCGCTCGTCTACCAGGTCGCGACCGGCGCCCTGGCGCCCGCCGAGATCGCAGTGCCGCTTCGGGCGGTCTTCAGACGCCAGCGGAACGTGCGGGTCCTGCTCGCGAACGTGACCGGAATCGACCTCGGCCACCGTGAGATCGTCCTGGATCGCCTCCCGAACGGCGAACGCCAGGCGACTCTCGCGTACGACACGCTGATCGTCGCCGGCGGATCGCGCTACTCCTACTTCGGTCACGACGAATGGCAAGAGCACGCGCCGGAGCTGAAGTCGCTGACGGGGGCGCTCGAGATCCGCAGCCGGATCCTCTCCGCCTTCGAGGCAGCCGAGGTCGAGACCGACCCCGATCGACGCAGAAGCTGGCTGACCTTCGTCGTCGTCGGCGCCGGACCCACCGGCGTCGAGATGGCAGGACAGATTGCCGAGCTCGCCCACGACGCCCTGCGGCGCGACTTCCGCTCCATCGACACCCGCTCGGCGCGCGTGCTGCTCGTCGAGCTCGCCGACCGCGTCCTGCCGAGTTTCCCGGAGTCCCTCTCCCACAAGGCCGCGCAAGCGCTGGAGAAGCTGGGCGTCACGCCGCAACTCGAACATACGGTGGTCGACGTCGCGGCCGATTCGGTCGCCGTCCGCGCACGGGACGACGCCGTCGAGCGAGTGGGCGCGCGCACGGTGATCTGGGCGGCAGGCGTCACGGCGTCGGGTCTCGCGATGCTGCTCGCGCAGGAGGCCGGGATCGACGTCGACGCCGCCGGTCGCGTCCCGGTCGGCACGGATCTGACACTCCCGGGACATCCGGAGGTGTTCGCCCTGGGCGACATGGTCCGCGTGCAGACGCCCGACGGGGCGACGCTGCCACTTCCCGGGCTGGCACCGGTCGCGATGCAGCAGGGCCGCTACGCCGCGCGCGCGATCCGCGACCGCCTGCGCAGTCGCACGTCGAAGTCGTTTCGTTACGTCGACAAGGGCAACCTGGCGACGATCGGGCGCTCGAAGGCGGTAGCCGACGTGAAGGGCATCCGCCTCTCGGGCTTCCCCGCTTGGGCGACGTGGCTGCTCGTCCACATCTTCTACCTGATCGGTTTCGAGAACCGGCTCCTGGTCGTCCTGCGCTGGACGATCAGCTTCGTGACCAGAGGACGCGGCGCCCGGCTGATCGTCCAACGCAGCATCGAGCCGCCGCCGGGAAGCTAGGTCGCTCCACTAGCGCTGACGGCCGTCGAGGCGGATCGTCCACGGGTCGATCGCGTCGACGACGAGATGCGAGCCGCTCCAGGGATCACGCGCGAGCGTGGCTCGGATCGCATCCTCCGATTCGGCCTCGACGACGTGGACCACGCGCACCTCGTCGGCAAGCGGCCCGCCGAGCACGATGAACCCCCTGTCGACGAGACCGTCCATGAAGGCGGCGTGCTCGCGCCAGCCGGACTGCTCCTCGAGCGGCCGCGACGGATCCCATTCAGGGCCCGAGCGGCGGACGACGACGTGGAACATGGCCACGCCCTGCCTTCTAGCAGACCAGGTATGCGAACATATGTTCGTGCAGGACGACGCGACGATCCTCCACGCCGACCTCGACTCGTTCTACGCGTCGGTCGAGCAGCGGGACGACCCACAGCTCCGGGGCCGTCCGGTCATCGTCGGCGCCGGCGTGGTACTCGCGGCGAGCTACGAGGCCAAGGCGTTCGGTGTCCGGACTGCGATGAGCGGCGGACAGGCCCGGCGCCTCTGCCCGCACGCGATCGTGGTCAGCCCGCGCATGTCGGCGTATGCAGAGGCGAGCAAGGCTGTGTATCGCGTATTCGACGACACGACGCCGCTCGTCGAGGGGCTCTCGATCGACGAGGCGTTCCTCGACGTCCGGGGCATGGACCGCATCGCGGGAACGCCGCTCGAGATCGCCGTGCGCCTGCGTCACGACGTCCGCCGGCGGGTGGGACTACCGATCACCGTCGGCGTGGCGAGGACGAAGTTCCTGGCCAAGGTGGCAAGCGGCGTCGCCAAGCCCGACGGGCTCCTCGTCGTGCCACCCGACCGAGAGCTGGCGTTTCTTCACCCACTGCCGGTGGAGCGGCTCTGGGGAGTCGGTCGGGTCACGTCCGTGAAGCTCCGGGAGCGAGGGATCACCACCGTCGCCGAGGTTGCACGGCTCGGCGAGGGCGCGCTCGTGGCGATGCTCGGGAGAGCGTCGGGAAAGCACATCCATGCCCTCGCGCACAACCGCGACCCGCGCCACGTGGACACGGGTCGACGCCGTCGCTCGATCGGATCGCAATGTGCACTCGGCCGATCGCGGCGCTCGGCCGACGCCGTCGACGCCGTTCTCGTCGGCCTGGTCGATCGCGTCACCCGCCGGATGCGGGCGGCGGGCCGGGTCGGCCGGACGGTCATGCTCCGGCTGCGCTTCGACGACTTCACGCGCGCAAGTCGCTCTCACACGCTGCCGTACGCCACGGCTCAGACGCACCACGTGCTCGACACCGCGCGCGAGTTACTTGCCACATCGCTGCCGGTGATCGAACGACAGGGTCTGACGCTCGTCGGGGTGACGGTGGCGAACCTCGACAACGACGACGCCGTCCAGCTCACGCTCCCGCTCGATCGACGCGACCACACTGCGGTCGACACAGCGCTGGACGAGGTTCGCAACAGGTTCGGGCCGACCGCGGTCGTGCGGGCGGTGCTGCTCGGCCGGCAGACGGGGATGACCGTTCCGCTTCTCCCCGATTGACCGGCCGTGTCAGCATCCGCTGCATGCACGTGCTCCCCGTCGACACGCCGCACGGCCGCGCGAACGTCCACCTTCACGCGGCCGACGAGCCACGAGCTGCGCTCGTGCTCGGCCACGGAGCGGGCGGCGGCGTGACGTCGCGCGATCTCGTCACGGCCACGAGCGCAGCGCTCGCGGTGGGGATCAGCGTCGCTCTCGTCGAGCAGCCCTACCGCGTCGCCGGACGGCGATCCCCCGCAACGGCAGCACAGCTGGACGCTGTCTGGACGACGGTGATCGCGCACCTCCTGGCCGGCGAGCTGCGCGGCCTGCCGATCGTCACCGGCGGTCGCTCGTCCGGGGCGCGCGTCGCCTGCCGGACGGCGACCACGACCGGCGCGGTGGCAGTGCTCTGCCTCGCGTTCCCGCTCCGGCCGCCCCGCCGGACGGGTGCCAGGCCGTCACTCAGCCGGCTCGACGAGCTCGACGGAGTGACCGTGCCGACGCTGGTCGTCCAGGGTACGAGCGACCCGTTCGGGATGCCGCCATCCGGCACCAACCGCACGGTCGTGCAGGGGCCCGGCGATCACAGCCTCCGAACGGGGCTCGGCGCCATCGACGATGCCGTGCGCGACTGGCTGCCCCGCGTCG
>JACXTT010001295.1_pt1 | contig 42098 bp, 35 predicted proteins | sample 9270951 | NCBI WGS metagenome assembly JACXTT01 (sample SAMN15532306, study PRJNA645909) | rock metagenome | isolation source: weathered quartz diorite | place: Puerto Rico | collected 2017-06-21
CGGCCCTCGCCAGGCCGTCCATATATGCCGCGAAGCGCTTCTCTTGTGGGCCTGGCTCGGAGAGGCGTGTTCCCACAAAACAATTCTACATCAGAATGTTCTTTTATGACCCAGTAGTAACTATGTCGGCAGCCGCAACACCTAACTCTCGCCCCACGAACCCGAATCCTGCACCGCCCCCATCCCCATCGAAACACGCTGCACCAGACCAAGGCCCCGCCACCCAACACCCAACACCCACCTCCGGGCGAGGACTACGGCTCCGCCGTAGTCCTCGCCCAGCTACAATAGTCCTTAACCATGATTCAAACCCTGTTCGGCTCGGTGGAGCAGGAACCGAGCCTGCTGGAACGCCTCAAGAGCGGGGTCGCCAAGACTCGCGCCGGCTTGGTTTCAGCCCTCGAAGACACCCTCGCCGGACGCAAGGAGATCGACGCCGACCTGCTCGACGAGCTGGAATCCACGCTCATCGCCGCCGACATCGGCGTCAATACCACCACCGAAATTCTGGAGCGCATCCGCCAGCGCGTCGACCGCCGCCTCGTCGGCGACGCCGCCGAACTCCGCAGCCTCATCGAAGAGCACCTCATCGAAATCCTGCAAGCCTCCGACCGCCCTCCCGCCCGCGTCGCCAATCCTCCCGCCGTCGTGATGGTCGTCGGCGTCAACGGCTCCGGTAAAACCACTACCATCGGCAAGTTGGCCCAACGCTACAAAGCAGAAGGACGCAGCGTGCTCCTCTGCGCCGCCGACACCTTCCGCGCCGCCGCCATCGAGCAGCTCGAAATCTGGGCCCAGCGCAGCGGCACCGAAATCATCCGCCAGGGCCAGGGCGCCGACCCCAGCGCCGTGCTCTTCGACGCCCTGCATGCGGCCAAGGCCCGCGGCGTGGATTACGTCATCGTCGATACCGCCGGCCGCCTGCAAACCAAAACCAACCTCATGGCGGAGCTGGAAAAGATGCGCCGCACAGCCTCGCGCGTTATCCCCGACGCTCCGCACGAAGTGCTGCTCGTGCTGGACGGCACCACCGGCCAGAACGGCCTCGAGCAGGCCCGCAAGTTCACCGAGTCGTCCGGCGTCACGGGCATCGTTCTCACCAAGCTCGACGGCACCGCCAAGGGCGGCATCGTCGTGCCCATCGCGCGCGAGCTCGGCTTGCCCATCCGCTACGTCGGCGTCGGCGAGGCGGCCGAAGACCTGCTCCCCTTCGATCCGCAAAAGTACATCCAGTCCCTCTTTGAAAAATGAATCCCGCCTATCTGCGTGAAGCTCTCGAACTGGCCGCGAGAGGGAAGGGGCAGACCAGCCCGAACCCTATGGTGGGGGCCGTCGTGGTGAAGGACGACGGTGTCGTTGGACGCGGCTATCATACTTACGCAGGCGTTACCCACGCGGAAATCATGGCGCTGGAACAGGCCGGCGAGCACGCCCGCGGCGCCACGCTCTACCTGAATCTGGAGCCGTGTTCCCACCAGGGCCGCACCGGCCCCTGCGCCGACGCCATCCTCGCCGCGGGCGTCCGCGAAGTGGTGTCGGCGATGGAGGATCCCAACCCGCTCGTCAGCGGCCGTGGATTCGCTCGCCTCCGCCAGGCCGGCGTGGACGTGGTGGTGGCCCGCGAATTCACCGCCGAAGCCGAGCGCCTGAACGAGGCCTTCATCCACTTCATGCGCACCGGCCGCCCTCTGGTCACACTGAAAACCGCCATGACCCTGGACGGCAAAGTCGCCGCGCCCGACGACAACCGCGGCTGGATCACTAGCGAGGTCGCCCGCACCCACGTCCAGCAGGTGCGCCACGCACACGATTCTATCCTCACCGGCATCGGCACGCTCCTCGCCGACGACTGTCTGCTCACCGACCGCACCAGCCTGCCCCGCAGCCGCCCGCTCTTGCGCATCGTTGTCGACTCCCTGCTGCGTACCCCGCTCACCTCGCGCATGGTCGAAAGCAATCGCGGAGATGTCGTCGTGGCCACCACGTCGGCCGCACCCACCGACCGCCGCCGCGCTCTGGAATCCCGCGGCGTCCGCGTGCTGGCCTTCGATTCGCCCGGCGGACGCGTCGACCTGCACTCGGTAGTGAACTGGCTGGGCCAGGAAAAATGCCTCTCGCTGATGATCGAGGCGGGAAGCAAAGTCAACTGGGCGGCGCTGGAAGCGGCCATCGTCGACAAAGTGTTCTTCTACTACGGCGCAAAAATTCTGGGCGGCACGCAGTCCCTGCCCATGGCCGGCGGACCCGGCCGCCGCCGTCGCGCCGACGCCATCGGAGTCCACGGCATCCGTCTCCATTCGGTGGCCCCGGACGAATTCGCGGTGGAGGGCTATGTTCACCGGGATCATTGAAGAGCTCGGCACGGTAGAAACATTCGAGCCTCGCGGCGAAGGCGCGCGCGCCACCATCCGCTGCTCGACAGTACTCGATGATACCGGAGAGGGCGCCAGCATCTCCGTCAACGGCGTCTGTCTCACAGCCGTGGACGTACGCCCCGGTTCGTTCGCCGCCGACCTCGCTCCGGAAACTCTTCGCCGCAGCAATCTCGGCGCGCTGCACCCCGGATCGCGCGTCAACCTGGAACGTCCGCTGTCGCCGTCGTCGCGTCTGAGCGGCCACATCGTCCAGGGCCACGTGGATGCCACCGGCGAGTTGCTCGCCCTGGAGCCGCTCGGTCACGAGAACTGGTGGCTGCGAATCCGCGTCCCTCCCGAGTTGGACCGCTACCTTGTCTTTAAGGGCTCCATCGCCATCGACGGCATCAGCCTCACCATCGCCGAAGTCTCGCCGGGTCTGGTGAGCGTCACCATCATCCCGCACACCTTCCACAACACCACCCTCGGCGCGCACCGCCCCGGCGACCGCCTGAATATCGAGTGCGACATTCTCGCTAAGCACGTCGAAAAACTCCTCGCCCGTCTGGAGAAACCCTCCGGCTTGACGATAGAAAAACTTCGCGACGCCGGTTTCTGATTTCCTGCGGTGGGGCTGGCTTCCGCCACGCTCGGCTCGGAGTTCCAGGCGGAATTCCTCCAGCCGCGAGACGCCCGTCCCGCGCTTCGCACGCGTTCCCAAAGCCGACTTTCCAGCAGGAAGGTGCGCTACCATAGACTGTTGCCGTTCCAAGCCCAGAACTGATTCGAGAGCGAGGACCTTTGCGAAAAGCAAAAATCACCGCCCTCGGGTGCTATGCGCCCGACAGGGTTCTGACCAATTCGGACCTGGAGAAAATAGTCGACACCAACAATCAATGGATTCTTGAGCGCACCGGAATTTCCGAGCGGCACATCGCGGATTCGACGATGGCGACTTCGGATCTGGCCACCGCCGCCGCTCTCGCCGCGCTCGAGAGGCGTGGCATCACCGGCTCGGAAATCAACGCCATCGTGCTCTGCACCGTGACGCCGGACATGCTCTTCCCGTCTACCGCCTGCCTGGTGCAGGACCGCATCGGCGCCCGCGGCGCGTGGGGATTCGACCTCATCGCTGCCTGCTCCGGCTTTCTCTACGGCCTGACTACCGCCGCCCACCTGGTGGCCGCGGGAACGCATAGCAAGGTGCTGGTGATCGGCGCAGACACGATGAGCCGCATTATCGATTACACCGACCGCTCGACTTGCGTGCTGTTCGGCGACGGTGCCGGTGCAATGCTGGTGGAGCCGGCGGACGAGAACGAAGACCTCGGCTTCATCGATTTCATCGGAGAGATAGACGGCTCAGGCGGCGACTATCTCAAGATGCCGGCCGGTGGAAGCCGCATGCCCGCCACGGCCGAAACCGTGGCCAATCGGATGCACTACGTCCATCAGGACGGCCAGCAGGTGTTCAAATACGCCGTGCGGAAGATGTCGGAGCTCTGCGAATCCGTACTCTCACGAAACGGACTGAAGATCTCAGACGTGCAAATCATGATTCCGCATCAGGCCAACCGGCGTATCATTACTGCCACCGCCGAGAGAATGGGCCTTCCCTGCGACCGCGTGATGATCAATATCGACCGCTACGGCAATACGACCGCCGGAACCATCCCCCTGGCCACACGCGACGCCTTGGACCAGTCCAGGCTGAAGAAGGGTGACCTGGTGATGTTTGCCGCCGTCGGCGCCGGCTATACGGCGGGCGCCGCCCTCTGGCGCTGGGCGTACTAGCTGCCGAGGACCTCTAAACTACATCGAAAAGAACCGCTCCGTACTTCGATCCGCGAAGATTGGCCTCCATCTGGGGCCATACCTTCTTGTGCACGTCTGTCGCCACCCAGGCTTTGCGCTGCTCCTCGGTCTGAAAGCTGATCAGTAGCCGGAACGAGGCATTGGCCGGCGCCGGTCCCGCCATCACCTGCCTCAGCTTCATCAGCTTGACTTCCACGAAGCCCGGCTGCTTGCTGATCGCCGGCCGGAAGACCTCCTTGTAGACGCGCATCAGGTCCTTCTGCTTCGTGGGCTCCACGTCCAGGTCGACGTGCAACTGAATAGGATCGGTCGCAGCGGCTCCCGGAACGGCCGCCGCGGCTCCGGCCGCCAGCGTCTTTAGATACTTTCTGCGATTCACGCGCTGTCTCCTTTTGGAAAATCCTGAATGCTGAAGAGGAATTGTATCCTATTCCAGCCGGCGCACCCTCTTTTTAGCCGACCGGCCGTTGCTTACACTGCGACGGTCTCTTCTTCGTTGGCCGTGAAGTACGCGCAGTCGGGATGATGGAAAACCAGGGCGCTGACGCTGGCTTCGGGTTCCATCATCATGCCTTCCGTTAGTTGCACGCCGATGTCGTCGGGGTGCAGCAGCTTCCAGATGCCCTGCTGGTCGTCGAGGTTGGGGCAGGCGGGGTAGCCGAAGCTGTAGCGCTTGCCGCGGTAGCGCGAGGTGAAGCGCTCCTGCATGGTCATGGTGGGCGGGTCGGGAAAGCCCCAGTCCTCGCGGATGCGGCGGTGCAGCCATTCGGCGCAGCCTTCGGCGGTCTCAATGGCGAGGGCCTGCAAAGCGTGGCTCTTGAAGAATTCGCCGGAGTGTTTCCACTCCTCGGCTTTCTCGCGGACGCCGGCGCCGGCGGTGACGACGAAGATCGCCATGTGGTCGCGGCCGCCGGGCTGGGCGTCGAGGATGTAGTCGCTGAGGCAAAGGCCCTCATTGCGGCGCTGGCGGCCGAAGCGGAACACGTGCACCGGCTCGTCACGGCCGGGCAGGAATAATTCGATCGCGTTGCTTCGACGCTCGGCTTGGAAGAACTGCCAAACCGCCCTGACCTTCATGAGCGACGCCACTTCGTGCTTCAGGTCCTCCATCTTGTGATAGAGGTCGAGAGCCTTGGGCTCGTGGGCGGCCAGATCCTTTTCAAAATTGCCTTTGTAGCCGAGGTGCCGGCCGTAGAGCATGAACGGGTTGATGTAGCTCCAGATCTCCGTGAGGTGCGGGACCACGCGCACCTTGCGGTCGAGATAAGGCGCTGGCGGAATCGGAAGGTCCAGGCGCACCTTTGTGCTGCGGACGTCGGTGACGGGGCCGGCAAACTCCTCCGTAGGGCCGCCGAAAGGCAGTTCCTCGGCCTGCGTCGATTCCCGGAGAACAGTGTCGCGCGTAGCCGGATCCATGAGCTGGTTCATGGTGCGCAGGCCGGTCATGGCGTCCTTACAGTAGCAAACTGCGCTGCCGTAGGACGGAGCGATTTTGGCGCGGGTGTATTTTTCAGACAGCGCCGCACCGCCCACCAGCACCGGCACCTGGATTCCGGCGTTGCGCAGGTCCTCTGCCGTGATGACCATCTGCTGCGCGCTCTTGACCAGCAGGCCGGAAAGGCCGATGGCGTCGGGCTTGTGCTGCTGGTAGGCCTGGATCAGCGTCTCCGGCAGCACTTTGATGCCGAGGTTGACGACGTTGTAGCCGTTATTGTTGAGAATGATCTCGACCAGGTTCTTCCCGATGTCGTGGACATCGCCCTTCACCGTGGCCAGCAGGATCTTGCCGCGCGCCGCGGTGTCGGCCTTCTCCATGAACTGTTCCAGGTGGTTGACGGCGGCCTTCATGGCCTCGGCCGATTGCAGCACCTCGGCGACGATCAGCTCGTTATTGTTGAACAGGCGGCCCACTTCGGCCATACCGGTCATGAGCGGGCCGTTGACCACCTCGAGCGGGGATACGCCTTCCTTGAGCTTCACGTCGAGGTCTGGGATGAGGCCGTCGCGGGTGCCTTCGATGATGTAATTCGCCAGCCGCTCGTCAAGCGGAAGCGATGCGGCCACCTTCTTCACACGGGCGCCGGTCTTGCGGAAATGGTCACTGATCGCGGCGATGTGGAACTGGTTGATGGCAGCTTTTTGCTCCGGAGTCTGCTGCCGCCAGTCCTCCGGAGCGAGGCGCAGGTTCTCGTCTTCGGAATCAACCGGGGGAGAATTGAAGAGCAGACTTTCGGCCAGGCGGCGTTCGTTTTCGGGAATGGAGGCAAAGCGCTCGATCTTTTCCGCGTTCACGATGGCCAGGTCCAAACCAGCCTTGGTGCAGTAATAGAGGAAGACCGAGTTGACCACCTCGCGGGCGGCGGCCGGCAAGCCGAACGAGATATTCGAAATGCCGAGAATGGTCTTGGCGTAAGGGATTTTTTCTTTGATGAGCCGGATTCCCTCGATGGTTTCGACAGCACCGCCGATGTAATTTGTGTCGCCCGTGGCGCAAGGGAAGACGAGCGGGTCGAAGATGATGTCCTCGGCCGGAACGCCGTACTTTCCGGTAAGCAGATCGCAACTGCGCTGGGCGATGGCCAGCTTGCGCTCCCGCGTGAAGGCCTGCGCTTGCAGCTTGTCCTCGTCGATGCAGCCGACAACTAGAGCCGCCCCGAAACGGCGGGCGATGGGGCAGGTGCGCTCGAACTTTTCCTCGCCGTCTTCCAGGTTGATGGAATTGATAATGCTCTTGCCCTGTGTGTAGGTGAGGGCCAATTCGATGGCGGCCGGATCGGTGGTATCCACCATCACCGGCGCGTGGATCTTGCGCGTCAGCCGGTCGTAGAACGGCGGGATGTCCTTGATCTCGTCGCGGTCGGTGGACTGCAGGCAGACGTCGACGATGTGCGCGCCGCTTTTCACCTGCTTGCGGGCGATGTCGGTGGCCTCCTCCCACTTCTCTTCGGCGACAAGCTGCTTGAAGAGGCGGGAGCCGATGACGTTGGTGCGCTCGCCGACGATCAAGGGGCGCGTGGTGGGCTCGGCTTCGATCAGGTCCACACCGGTGTAAAAAGAGCGGTGCTTGCTCTGTGGCACCGGGCGCGGGCGGTAACCGGCGGCCATTTCGGCGATCTTGCGGATATATTCGGGCGTGGTGCCGCAGCAGCCACCGACAATATTCAGCCAGCCGTTCCGGGCGAAGCGTTCGAGCTGTGCCGCGACCGACTCCGGGCTCTCGTCGTATTTCAACTCGGCGTTGGGAAGTCCGGCGTTCGGGTAGCAGGAAAGGCGCGTGTGGGCCAGTTCTGCCAGCGTGCGCAGGTGGTCGGTCATGAACTCCGGGCCGGTACCGCAGTTGAGGCCGATCGAGAGGAGCTCGGCGTGGGAGACGGAGGCCCAGAAGGCGTCGGCGCCCTGTCCGCCAAGCATCGTGCCGGTGGGTTCGATCGTGCCGGAGACCATAACTGGAACCCGGCGTCCGAGGTCCTGGAGAGCGCGATTAGCGCCGATCAGGGCAGCCTTCAGCGTGCCGGTGTCATTGCAGGTTTCGATCAGAAGGATGTCGACGCCGCCCTCGACCAGAGCCTTGGACTGCTCGTAGTAGGCGTCTTCGGCCTCCCGGAAGGTCATGTTCCGGGTGACGGAGACAGTCCGGTTGGTGGGGCCGATGGAGCCGGCAACCCATCGCGGCCGTGCGGGAGTGGAAAACTCGTCGGCGGCTTCGCGGGCCAGACGGGCGGCGATGCGGTTCAGTTCCGGAACCCGGTCCTCAATGTGAAAATCGGCCAGGGCGATGCGAGTGCCGTTGAAGGTATTGGTTTCGATGATGTCGGAACCGGCTTCGAGGTAAGCCTTGTGGACGTCCTTGATGACTTCCGGGCGGCGCTCCAGCAGAATCTCGTTGCAGTTTTCAAACGCCGGACCGCCGTAGTCTTCAACCGTCAATTGCTTTTGCAGCAACGCACCCATGGCGCCGTCGAGCACGAGGATGCGCGATTCGAGGGCGTCGTAGAGGGCGTCGCGGCGTTGTTCAGGTGTCATGCAGGGTTACTTTCTATTGTAAAGGATAGGGGCCTGAAAGGAACTTCTACCCGGCGGCATTACCGGGCCATGAGAGTCCTGGTATTCCTTTTGACGACGGCCGCGCTGGCGGCCGAGCTACCCGTGCGCGAGGTGGTGCTCTACAAGCACGGCGTGGCTTTTTTCCAACGCTCCGGCGACCTGGCGGCGGGCGAAACGGCGCGGTTGGACTTCCTGGCCGCCGAAATGAACGACGTGTTGAAGTCTTTGACGCTGGTAGACCGCTCCGGCGCGCCGGTGACCGGCCTCCGCTACGATTCGAGCGAGCCGCTGGAGCGGAAACTGGCTGCCTTCCCGTTCAAGCTGGACGGACAGCCGTCATTGGCCGGCTTCCTGGAACAGATGAAAGGCGCCCGGCTCGAGCTAAAGATGGCGGCGGGCGACCTGGCGGGGACAATCCTCAGCGCGAGGCTGATCAGCGGAGGGCGGGAACGGGCGGACCTGGAGCAGGTGGTGCTGTTGACCGATTCGGGGGACTTGCGGACGGTGGATCTCACTGCGGCCTCCGCCTTGCGCTTCTCCGATTCGAAGCTACAGGACCAATTGAAGGAGTACCTGACCGTACTGCACCAGGCGCGATCACGGGACAAGCGCAGCGTGTGGATCGACGGTGGTGGCGCCGGGGCGCGCCGTCTGACGGCGAGCTACATGACGCCAGCAGCGGTCTGGAAATCGAGCTACCGGCTGTTGTTTTCCGGCGATACTGCGAACCTGGAAGGCTGGGCCATCGTCGACAACACCAGCGACGAAGACTGGAACGGCGTGCGCCTGGCGCTCGTCTCCGGCCGGCCGATTTCGTTCGTCAGCCGTCTGTACGAACCGCGCTACCGGACCCGGCCGGTGGCGGAACTGGGCGAGGAAGGGCCGGTCGCACCCATCGTCCACACAGGCGCGCTTCAGGAAAGGTTGGGGCTGGCGGGCTTCCGCCAGGCGGCAGCGGCAGGCGCGCAGCAAGGGCAAATGCAATCCAACCGGCTGGCGAAAGCTGAGGTGGCGATGGACGCCCTGCGCGACGAAGAAAGAGGCAACGCCGGCGCAAGCACGCTGGCAGCGGCGGCGGAATCCCAGGAGCTGGGCGAGTTGTTCGAATACCGCTTCTCCCAACCGATCACGGTGAAGCGAAACGCGTCGGCGATGCTGCCTTTTCTGCAGCAGAAAGTGGCGTCGCGCAAGCTCATTGTCTATTCGGAATCGATGGGCCGCAATCCGATGAACGCCGCGGAAATCGTCAACTCCTCCGGCAAGGTGCTGGACGGCGGGCCGATCACGGTGTTCGATCAGGGGATCTACGCCGGCGAGGCGCTGGTGGAGACGCTGAAGGCAGGGGACAAGCGCCTGATCAGCTATGCCGTGGACCTGGGGACGCGGGTCGCGACGGCGTTCGGCTCGGGCTCCCGCACGGTCCGTGAGATTCATTTCCGGCGGGGCATTCTCACTAGCCGCGTGGCACTGGCGGAGGTGAAGACCTACACCATCCGGAACGTGGACGCGAAGCCGAAGACGCTGGTCATCGAGCATCCCAAACGTCCCGGATACGAACTGGTCGAAGTGAAACCTACTTCCGTGACAGCAAACGCCTGGCGCTTCGAGCACGCCGTTGCCGCCGACAGCAACGACAAATTCGCGGTGACCGAAGAGCGGATCGTCGACGAATCTTTGTCGGTGACTAACCTGACGCCAGATCTGCTGGCCAGCTACCTGAGCAACAAAGCGCTGAGCTCGGAAGGCCGGCGGCAGCTGGAACAGATCGGCCGCCAGAAGCAGAAGGCCGCCTTGGCGGCGCGGGCGCTGGAAGAGACGGAGCAGGAGATCCGGACGTTGGAGCAGGACGAGAATCGCATCCGGCAGAACATCAACACGCTGAATTCGGTGAACGGGCAGCGGGAGATGGTGCAGCGCTACGCGACGGATCTGGCGGCGCTGGAGGGGAAGATGGCGGGACTGCGAGACCGGGCCAGCGTGCAGCGTCGCGCGAAGGCGGTTACCGAGACGGAGCTGGCAGGGATGATCGAGAAGATGGAGTTCTGAAGAAGATGTACCGGCTGCCTCTAGCCAATCCCGCTAGTTCAGTTTTGACTTGAGCAGCACCTTTGCGGCTGTGGCGAGAGGGAGGAACAGGGTGAGCGGTTGGCGGTCAATGGGGATAAAGCCCTTATGCCGGTAGAAGGCGGCTGCCTGCTCATTCTTAGCGTCAACCACCAGAGCAAAAGCGGCCGGCGGCGCTTCCAACGTCCGGCGGGCGGCATCCATTAGCAGGGCCGCACCGAAGCCACGATCGCGAAAGCGCTGATCGACGGCCAGGCGGCCGATTCGCACGGCAGGCATGGAAGGATAGCGCGGCAGGCGCATGGTCAGATCAGGCGGAAGATCCGGAGTGGGAATGCTGGTGGCGGCAAACGTGTAATAGGCCGCGATGGACCCGGTTCCCGTTTCGGCCGCGACGAAACAATGGGTAATATGCCGGCGGATATCCTGGCTGACCTGCGAGTGAAAGTAACGGTCAAGGGCCTCGTCGCCGCAGGAGAAAGCGATTCGATCATGCGCTTCGCTCAGAGGCTCAAGACGAAAGGGAGCGGTCACGAGCCGAACAATTCGCGGTAGCGCCGCGCCGCGCGCCGCAATGCCGCATTCGGCGCAGGAGGATTGAGGATGGCCTCGGCGAACTGCCGCTGTCCTTCCAGGGAAAGTCGGAGCACGGCGGAATCCTCTATGGTCCGGGAGGCGGCGTCCCGGGCTGCCGCAACCACGAAATCCGTGAGGGTGCGGCCCTGGATTTCCGCGGCGCGCTTGAGCAAGGCATAGACGTCAGCCGGGAGCCGGGCTTCAAGACGAGCTGTGGCGGCATCTTTTCCCATATCTTCTACTGTACGGCAAAATGCCGCATGGATCAATCAGCGGCGAAACGCGCGACGGCTTCCTCATTCCACGCGATGCCGTTGCCCGGCGGGTCGGGCGCGATCGCATAGCGTCCGTTATCGCCAGCGGCCGCGCCAGAAGCGGGGCCGCCCACGTACTCCAGCGAGTAGCAGGTAGTCCGCAAGCGCCGGCGTCAGCCGGCGGCGGCTCCAAAAGTGGGCCATTTTGACGAAAACGATCCAGGAGACAGGCCGAACCCGATTAAAAGCCGCCATCAGAGATGCAAAATCAATAGGTTACCTGCATCTAAGCCATTAACCAGGTGTCATTGAGCAGAAGCCTTGCCCACCCTTGAAAAAAAACGTGGGAACCTTTCCCGGATCCGTTCGTATTGGTTTCTGTTGATCATCAACAGGAGTCGCGATGGGCGAGAAAGACAAGGCGGAAGTGCTGCAGGGCACGCTGGATTTGATGGTGCTGCGAACGCTGGACACGCAGGGTCCGATGCATGGGTATGGCATCGCACAACGGATCCAGCAGGTTTCCGAGGACATCCTGTATCTGAACCAGGGGACGCTCTATCCGGCGCTGTTGCGTCTGGAACAGCGGGGCTGGATCCGTTCCGAGTGGGGGACTTCGGAGAACAACCGGCGCGCGCGCTTCTATTTGATTACAGCCAAGGGAAGGAAACAGTTGGAACGGGAAGTCGAACAGTGGCGGGTGATGGCGGCGATCATCAACCGGATGCTGGAGGTATGAAGGAGGTTCCGTGATGCAGCGCTGGTTGAATCTGTTCAGGAAGCAGAAGCTCAACGCCGATCTGGAAGAGGAGGTCGGCTTCCATCTGGATCAGCTCATCGAGAAGTACCGGCGCGCCGGACTTTCCGAGAAAGAAGCGCGGTTGGCGGCCCGGCGCGAATTCGGCGGCGTGGAAGCATCCAAGGAAAGGTATCGCGACCAGCGAGGCGTTCCGTACCTGGAGGACTTCGTCCAAGACCTGAGTTATGCCCTGCGCTTGATCGCGCGTAGTCCCGGATTCACGGTGGTATGCGTGCTGACGCTGGCGTTGGGGATCGGCGCGAACGCCGGCGTCTTTAGTCTCATCCACGCTGCGCTTCTGAAACTGGCGCCGTACGCACACGCCGAGCAACTGGTGGAAGTGTGCCGCCTTTTGCCGCAACGCCCGCCGGGCGGACCCTATCACAACAGCCAGAAGTATTTTTATCTCAAGGATCGCCTTCCGTCGTTCGAGTACCTGGCGGCGCGGAAGAGCGCCGGCGACTCAAATCTCATCACCGCCGGCGCGGTCGAGCAGGTGCACAGTGCTCGGGTCTCGGCGAACTATTTCGACGCGCTCGGCGTGAAGCCCATCATGGGCCGTTTTTTCACGGATACCGAAGACCGGCCAGGCGGACCGAGCACTGCTATTCTGAGCCATTCGCTATGGCAGCGGCGATTCGGCGGCAGACCGGACATTCTGGGGGAACCGGTCAATCTCGGCGGCAAGTTGTTTGAGGTCGCAGGCATTCTGCCGGAAGATTTCGTCGCGCTTCCGCCCGCCGACGTGTGGACGCCGCTGCAAGCGCGGCCGGTCAACGACGGGCTGAATACCTACGTCTTTGGCCGACTAAAGCCGGGGATATCCAAGGAGCAGGCCAATCGCGAATTGGATGCGGCCGTGCGCGACTACTACAAAGAGTTTGCGGCGACGTCAGAGATGCGGAAGGACGAATCGGCGGCCGTGGCGCCCCTCCTCAGTCTCGAAGGGAGGATGGCGAAAACGCCACTGATGCTTTTGTTCGCGGCTGTTGGTCTGGTGCTGCTGATCGCCTGCGCGAACCTTGCCAATCTGCTGCTGGCCCGGGCCACCTCGCGCGGACGCGAAGTGGCCATCCGGGCGACGCTGGGCGCGGGGCGCGGACGCATCGTGCGGCAAATGCTTGCTGAGTGCCTGGCACTGGCAGGTTTGGGTGGAGCTGTCAGCTTGGTCATCGGCCACTGGCTGACCCGTGCCCTGGTGGCGCTGAATCCCATCTCTCTCTCCAGCCTGCACGACGTGCGGATCGACCCGGCGGCCATCGGCTTTACGGCCGCATTGTCGCTGGCCACCGGAGTGCTCTTCGGACTGGCGCCGGCTCTGCACGTGACGCGCATGGACCTGAGCGAGGCGACACGCGAAGGCGGCAGCCGTGCGTCCGGCGGGCGGCGCGGCGGTTTGTTGCGCCGCGCTCTAGTGGTGAGTGAAGTGGGCGTCAGCACGCTTCTTCTGATCGGCGCGGGCCTGCTTCTGCGCACATTCCTCAATCTCGTGCAAGTCGACCCGGGGGTGGATCCGGCGAATGTTGTCGCCGGACGCATGCCGATGCAGGGCGACCGCTACGACACCGCCGAAAAGATCTCGGCGTTGTACAGGCGCGGCCTGGAGCGCCTGCGCGCGCTTCCGAATGTCGAGTCGGCGGCGGTGATATCGGATCTGCCGATGGAGCGAGGCTTGAACCTGGTCGTCTGGGTGCCGGGCACAAAAGACGCCGATCAGCCGAAGCTGACGGACTGGCGCTACTGCACGCCCAGCTTTTTCCAATTGATACGAATTCCTTTGCTCAGCGGGCGCCTGTTTACCGATGCAGACGGGGCACGGGCTGAAGGGGTTGCGATCATCAACCGGCGCTTTGCGCGGATGTATTTCGGGAGTGAGAATCCAGTGGGCCGGACCATGCAAATCATGAAGCATTCACCCGTTCCCGACCGAATGCGAACGATCATTGGCGTAGTGGGCGATGCCAAATCGGAGGACTTCCGCGCGGAAGCCAGGCCTACGGTGTTCGTTCCGGTCGACCAGGCTCCGGATGAGCATGTCAGGATGGCGCACGGGTGGTTCCAGCCCAACTGGATCGTACGCGCCCGCGGTGGGGGCGCAGGGATCATACCGGCAATTGAGAGGGAGATCCGTGTGTTGGATCCGCTGCAGCCGTTTTCGGGCTTCCGCACGCTGGAAGAAGTGCGGTCCCGCGCCCTGCGGACGGACCGCGCGATGATGCTGCTGCTTGCGGGCTTCGCTTCGGTGGCGATGCTGCTGGCGGCGGCGGGAATCTATGGCGTGATGTCCTATACAGTGGCGCAGCGCGCTCACGAAATTGGGATTCGCCTGGCGCTGGGAGCCACCACGGGGCGAATGATCCGCGGAGTCGTCGCAGTCGGCGCTTGGCTCGGGCTGGCCGGCGTGGCAGCGGGCACGGCAGGCGCGCTTGCGCTGACCCGGTTCATGCGGTCTCTGGTGTTCGGTGTGGAGCCGGCCGACCCGGCTACGTTTGCAGCCGCCGCAGCCTGTCTGGTGGGCATCGCAGCCCTGGCCAGCTTGTTGCCCGCCTGGAGGATCGCGCGAATGGATCCAGCTAGGGCGCTCCGGGCGGAGTGAAACGCGCGACGGCTTCCTCATTCCACGCGACGCCGTTGCCCGGAAGGTCGGGCGCGATGGCGTGGCCGTCGGTTATCGGCAGAGGCCGCGCGAGAATCGGGGCCGCCCAGTCCACGTATTCCAGCCAGTGGCAGGTGGGGGTAATGGTCAGCAGGTGCACGCTGACCTCCGGGTACAGGTGGCATGACATCGGCAGCCCGCGCGATTCGGCCAGGGCGGCGGCGCGGAGCCACCCGGTAACGCCCCCGATTTTCGACGCGTCGGGCATCACGAAATCCGACGCGCCGGCTTCCACCGATTTCGTCATGTCGTGGATGCCCCACCAATTCTCGCCAAGTTGAATAGGCGTCGCGGCGGCCTCGGCGATGGCCGCGTAGCCGGCGTAGTCGTCGGCCCGAATCGATTCCTCGATCCAGTAGAGGCCTTCACTGTCGAGCGCGCGATTGCGCCGCATGGCTTCGGGGACCGAGAGGCACTGGTTGTAGTCGGCCATCAGAGTGACGTCCGGACCGGTGGCCTGGCGAACGGCGCGCACCACGGCCAGGTCGGTTTCAAGATCGGGATAGCCGAGCCGGACTTTGATCGCACGGTAGCCGGGCTCCAGCAACTCGCGGGCCTCGGCGGCCACGCGGTCGAGTCCGATCAGACCCAGCCCGCAACTGTTATAGGTCTGGATGGGACGCGGGACGCCGCCGAGCAGGCGCGCCAGCGGAGCGCCAAGGGACTTCGCCAGCGCGTCCCAGGCGGCCATATCGATGGCGGCGAGCGCCATCCCGGTGACACCTTGGGGACCGATGAGGCGGAACATCTGCTGCAGTTTGCGCTCGATGGCGAAGGGCGCAAGCGGGTCGCCGCGTAGCGCTTCCTCCAGCCCGCGGACCAGACTCGCGACGGGGCCCAGCGCCAGAGGCGTGTAGCAGAATACATAGCTGGAACCGGTGACGCCTTCGCTCGTCTCCAGATCCACCAGCACCAGCGGGGCGGTATGAACTACTCCGCCTCCGGTGGCCAGAGGCCGCGCCAGCGGCACGTTCACGGGGCGGGCGCGCAACCCGCGAAGGGTGTGCGGAACTTGTGCGGCCACTACCGGGGCGCGAATTTCTGGACGCGCCAGTTTTTGATTTCGGCCACGTAGATGGCGCCGGTTGAGTCGACCGCCATGTGATGCGCGAAGTCGAACTTTCCGGGCGTCTTGCCAAAGCTGCCGAGTTCACCGACGATCTGGCCGTCCAGATTGAGCTTCAGCACACGGTTGTGATGGCCGTCGGCCATGAAGAGCGTGTTGTCCTTGGCCGAGTAGGCTAGACCCCACGGATTACCCAGGTCTGTCCACTTTCCGAGAAATTTGCCGTTGCCGTCGAAGATCTGGATGCGGGCGTTGGTGCGGTCGGCGACGTAGACCCGGCCGGCGGAATCGAGTGCCACGTCGTGCGAGATATCGAATTCGCTGTCGCCGGTTCCCTTCTTGCCCCAGTGCGTGAGGTACATGCCGTCACGGTTGAACTTGATGATCCGAGCGTTCACGTAGCCGTCCGAGACATACACGTCGCCGTTCGAACCGAAGTCGAGCCCGGTGGGCTGATTGAACGCGTATTCGCTGTCATTGTTGCCCGGCTGGCCGTAGGGGTTGCTGATCACCATCAGGATGCGGCCGTCAGGCGAGTGCTTGGTCAGCTTGTGGCCGCGCACGTCCACCAGCCAGATGTTGCCGTCCTTGTCGGCCTTGATGCCGTGCGACGAGACTACCGGCACTTCGTTCCAGGCTTGCAGAAACGTGCCTTTCTTATCGAACTGGATGACCGGGTGCGCGCCGCGATTAAAGACCCAGACATTGTCTTTGCCGTCGACGCTCACACCGGAGCATTCGCCGAAGTTCCAGCCCTTGGGTAGTTTCGGCCAATCGGCCACGAATTGGTAATTGAGGGGAGGGCCGGACTTCAACTGGGCGTACGCCGGCGCCAGCAGCAGGACGAGCAACAAGGCTAGTTTCATGGGGTAGAGCGTATGCCCGCGACGTGGCGATTGTCAACTTGCCGCAGGAGCGTCGGCTTCAGCCGTCCACAGGCGAGAAAACCTGTGACACGTCGCGTTCAATTTACGGAAGCATTCCGATGCCGACGCGCATGCGGTAAAGGCCGGTATGGGCAGTCATAGATAAGGAGCGGCCATTATAAGCAGCGGCCATCTTTGCCGCCCCGGGCAAAATTCGCGGGGAGCTCAGGCGCCTGAAGCGTGCCGAGGTGTTTGCCTTCGGCGGAGATGATCCAGACCCCGCCGGGACCGAACGCGTAGAGGTTGCCGGCGCGGTCGATCTTCAGGCCGTCCAGAGCTTCCTCGCCGGAGGCGGCGGTCATGTCGAAGAACACCTCGCCGTTTTCCATCGTTCCGTCGGCTTGACGCTGTAACGCATGATCACCCTCTTCTTTTCGTCCCCGTTAGTCACGAGGCAATCGACGAGGGCTACCCGCCTCCGGTAATCACCTTTGAAGAAAGGACCAGCCTTCTGGAGTGGCTGCGGCGACGATGAACTGCTCGGCCTCGCAGGCTTCCTGCACTCTTCCGGCAATCGGGAGATCTCCAGCGTACCGCGCGGGAACTGGTACGCCGGGCTTAGAGGCGAGGCTGCTGAGGGAGCCCCTGGTATCGGAGTTCGATGTCAAGTATTTTAGAATCGAGTCCAGGGTGCGGGATGTCGGGCGGGTCAAGCACCCTATACGAGCTCTTCGAGCGGTCTGCGCCTTTCTGCGTACCCGGCCGTCTGATTGGGCGGCCGCCGCGATGATCCGATTTTATATGACTTTGGGTCAGTAACTTGCAGATAGCACACCAGATTCGTGGGTAATCCCGTGAGGACAACTTTTCCCTCAGTACTAACCCACGTGCCTGAACAGTACGTTGGGGTACTGACTTGGCGCGCCGACTCGCTTAACCTAAGGTGTATGGAACGACCCGAGTGCGGCTGGTGCGAGCAAAAGATTGCTCTGTCCCGGATCTTCAATGACCGTCATTTTTGCTGCGACGAGCACAGAATCAAGCAGGAACAACTGGCGGTAGCGCGGCTAATCGGCAACATGCACATGATGGCGACCTACGAAGCCGACCGCCTGCGGTCCATCGGCAAGGACGTTCCCTCGCTTTCTCCCGTTGTCGCAAGCTGAGCCAGGTTCGTCGAAACGCAGACCTTCCAATCCAATCAGAGACTGATTTCCAGCTTTCGCCGTTTCATCCCAGGGGATGAGAGAGAAAATAGGAAACACGCAGTCCCCTATTTCTTCCACTTGCGCCACCAGTCGACGTTTTCCAGGCCGAGGGCGTTCCACCAGAGGTCGCGCATGTGGGAGTCGGCGCGGAGGATTCCTTGGCGGGTGACACCGGGCGGGGGCGGGACCAAAGCAGCCAGGCGGTCATAGACGCGGCCGCGTGCCGGCGCGGGTTGAGAGGCCAGCAAGTGCCAGAGCGACACGGCGTCTCGCGGACGAGCCTCGGCCAGCACCACGGACAGCGCCGCATCGCCGCCGCCCAGGAAATCCAGCTTGTCGAGCGATGCGCGGAAGGCATCGCTTGAATCCTCATACCACGGCGTGCCCGGACCGCTGCCGACACGGGTCCGGCACCAGGCATGTTCCGGGATGAAGACTTCCCTTCCCTGATGCTCGAAACCGACCCAGCCGAGGACCACGCGCAGCAGGCCGTCGCCGTGCTCATCCACGGTCAGCACATACTTGCAGCCGAGGTCGACCGCCGAAGCCGACGGCGTGTCAATGAACAGCGTGCGTGCGGGAGCATAGATCGTCGCAGTGATTTCTCCGCGGTCCATACGAAGCCGGCGGCTGGACTGGCGGGTGTTTTCCACGCGGAGGCGCGAGTTGGGCTCGATTCTAATCTCGTCGCTGCCGCTCATCCGGAGCGTGGCCACTTCGGGGCCGGTCTCGATCCATTCGCCGGAGCCGACGCTGCGGGCCCGGTCGCGGCCGGCTTCCAGCGTCCAGCGGACGCCGGTGCCGCGGCTGACCAGCCAGACCGAGGAGAGCATCAGCGCAAGGCACGCCGCCAGCGCCCAGGGACGCCAGTTCGTAGCACGCAGGGGCGGAGCGGGCGCCGGACGGCCGGAGTGGCGGTAGCGCGACAGCAGCCGCTCCAGGCGCTCGGTTTCCGGGTCGGGATCGCCGGAATTCGACCACAGATAGCCGTCAGGCATCGACGCCGCCCTCCCTCAGTTTCTCACGCAGCATTTTCATTCCCCGGTGCAGATTGACGCGCACCGATCCCGGCGAAAGCCCGGTCCGAGCAGCGATTTCTTCTCCGCTCATGCCCTCCACCAGGCGCAGGATCAGCGTCTCGCGGTACGCCTCGGGCAGCGACTGCACGGCTTCGAGCGCCCGCCGCGCGGCTTCCACATCGGAATCGGAATTCGGAGGCGTGATGGAGTGGTCTTCGCGCAACTCGGCCGTGCGGGGGTCGCGGCGATGGAAGTCACTGGCGCGGTTGCGGGCGATCTGCATCAGCCACCCGCCGAAAGCGGCGGCATCGCGCAAGGTGTGGAGGCGGCGATGGACCGATAGAAAGACCTCCTGGACCAGATCCTCTACCTGATCGCGCGGAACGCGGGCCAGCAGGATGCCGTGGACCATACGGGCGTAACGGTTGTAGAGCCAGGTGAAGGCGCTCGAGTCGCCGAGACGCGCTGCCTGCACCATTTCGGATTCCTCCACCTTCCCAGGGACGCGCGGGACGCCGGGCATGTTAACCGGCGGGCGGCTGCTGCTGCGTCATGCAGTGCAGCGTGCCGAGGCCCCATACCAGGTCGACGGCATGTATCCCGCAGACTTCGCGCCCGGGAAAGAGGCGGGCCAGTGTGGCCAGCGCGATGCGATCGTTGGGATCGTTGAAAGTCGGCACCAACACCAGTTTGTTGGCAATGTAGAAATTGGCGTAGCTGGCGGGCAGGCGGCGTCCTTCGAAGATCACCGGCGCAGGCATGGGGAGTTTAACGACGCGGTAAGGATGGCTCTTCAGCAGGAGCAGGTTTTCGCGCAGCGGCTCGTAATTCTCGTCGCCTTTGTCGGATTCGGAGGCGAGGACGATCGTATCCGGTGAGACGAAGCGGGCGAGATCGTCGATATGGCCGTGCGTGTCGTCGCCGGCGATGCCGCGCCGGAGCCAGACGACGCGGCGCGCGCCGAGAAAATCGCCCAGGGCCTGCTCGACCTGCCTGCGGGAAAGGCCGGGATTCCGGGCTTGCACCGGGCTCAGCAGGCATTCCTCGGTGGTAAGCAATGCTCCGCGCCCGTTCAAGTCCACCGAGCCACCCTCCAGCACCAGGCCGGGGTCGAAGCGCCGCAGCCCGAGCCGCCGCGCCAGGGCGGCGGGAACGGCGTTGTCCTTCCGCCAGTCGTCATACTTGGCCCAGGCGTTGAAGATCCAATTCGTAGCGGCCACTTCGCCGGCGCGGTTCTTGACGAAGAGCGGGCAGTAGTCGCGCGTCCAGACGCGATCGGTGAGTAGGTGGAAGAATTCCACCGCTGCGAGATCGGCCCGCGCTTTCTTCAGCACCTTGCCTGCGGACTGCTCCCCTTCGGCGTCGTCGACAAGGATTCGGACCCGCTCCACCTGGGCCAGTTTCCGCACGATTTCGGCGTAGACCCAGGGAATCGGCGCAAACTTGCCGGGCCAGTCCCGCCGGTTGTGCGGCCAGGCGATCCACGTGGCTTCGTGCGGCTCCCATTCGGCGGGCATGCGGAAACCGAGGGAGCGGGGAGTCCCGTCCATCAGTCGAGCATCCTGGAGGTGATGGGCGCGTAGGCGTCGATGCGGCGGTCGCGCAGGAAGGGCCAGTTACGGCGGACCTCCTCGGTGCGGGTGGGGTCGCATTCCACGATGAGGATCTCTTCGGATTGGTGCGACGCCTCGGCGATGACCTGTCCGAAGGGGTCGGCGACGAAACTGGCGCCCCAGAACTCCAGGCCGCGGTCGGGCGGACCCTCGAAGCCGACACGGTTCACGGCGGCGACGTAGATGCCGTTGGCGATGGCGTGCCCGCGCTGAATGGTGCGCCAGGCGTCATGCTGGGCGACGCCGTATTGCGCTTTTTCGGACGGATGCCAGCCGATGGCGGTAGGGTAAAACAGAATCTGCGCGCCGCCCAGCGCGGCCAGGCGCGCGGCTTCGGGATACCACTGGTCCCAGCAGACCAACGTGGCGATGCGCCCGTAGGGGGTGTCGATGTTGCGGAAGCCGAGGTCGCCGGGAGTGAAGTAATACTTCTCGAAGTAGAGCGGATCGTCGGGGATGTGCATCTTGCGGTAGAGCCCGGCGATCTCGCCGTCGGGGCCGAGGATGGCGGCGGTGTTGTGATAGAGCCCGGCGGCGCGGCGCTCAAACAGCGAGGCAATGATGACGGCGTTGAGCTGCCGGGCGAGCTTTCCCAGCCTCGCCGTGGTGGGCCCTGGGATTGGCTCGGCGAGGTCGAAGTTCCGGGCGTCCTCCTCGCGGCAGAAATATTGGGAGCGGAAAAGCTCTTGCAGGCAGATCACGCGGGCGCCGTGCCCGGCGGCCTCCACGACGCGGGCTTCCACCTTGTGGAGATTCTCCCCGGGGTCGGGGGAACACGACATCTGGACGAGCCCGATGGTGAATTTTGCGGGAGGCACCCTCTTATTGTAGAGGGTGCCGGACCCGCGTCCGCAAACTTACTTCGACTGGTTGGGGAACGATTTTGAACCGGTAGTCGCGCCGGAATTCGCCGAGTAGTTCAACGTCGCAGTGAAGCGAGCCTTGCTGGCGCATCCACCGAAGTCCCACTGCACGTTGCCCGTGGCTGAAGCTCCTGCCGCGATGTTGCCGAAGTTGACCGGCATGGCGGTGGTGCGCGCGACGGAGCAGGAGGGTCCGGCGGTCTGCGTCAGGGTGATGTTATCTAGGCGGGCGGCATTGGCGACCGCCGTTCCGGTGTTGGACAGCCGGATGGTCCAGACGCGTCGGCCGCCTGGTCCGGATTTGGAGGCGATGGCGCTATCGAGCTGCGCCGCGCCCACGGGGTTCACCGTGAGCGTCGCGTTATTGCTGGGGGCCGTGCCGAACGTGTTCGACACGTCGCACCGAAAGACAGATCCGGAATCTCCTACGATCGTGGTCGGCGTGGTGTAGCTCGGATTGTTCGCCCCAGATATGGCGACATTGTTCTTGAACCACTGGTATGCCAGCGGCGCGGCGCCGGTAGCGGTGACCGAGAACATCGCGGTCTGTCCGGCGGTAACAGTCTGGTTCTGAGGCTGGCTGGTGATCTGCGGAATGCCGTAGGCCACGCGGAAGACCTTGCCGGCTCCACGCGCCAGGTAATAGAGAGCGCCGTCGGCGCCGGTCTTCAGATCGACCGGGTTCGAGATGCCCGCGGCGAAGTCGCTTGCCGTAAAAGAAGTGGTATTGAGGAGTCGGATCCAGCCGCCGCAGAGGTCGGCGAAGAAATAATTTCCGTTGAAGGAAACAGGAAACTGCTGGACTGGAGGGTTGTAAAACGCGCCGCCGGTGATGGCGCATCCGGTGATCGCGCCGCCCGAATGCGGGTAAGTGAAAAGTGGATCGCGGAATAGGGAGTTGGGTGGCGAGCAAAAGCCTTCGCAGAGCCGCCAGCCATAATTCGATCCGGCGATACTATCGTTGATCTCCTCCCAGGTAACCTCGCCCACGTCGTTGATGAAGATGCGGCCTGTGCCCGGCTGGACCGCAAAGGTGAACGGGTTGCGCAGGCCAAGCACCCAGATAGAGCGGCTTTCGCCGGTTGCCGTACTGAAGAAGGGATTGTTCGTTGGTATCGTACCGTCGCTGTTGTAACGGAGAATTTTTCCCAAACGGTTGCCCAGGGTTTGCGAATTGTCGCTATTGGCATTTTCCCCGACGGCGATGTAGAGCTTGCCGTCGAGCCCGAAGTGGATAGCGCCGCCGTTGTGGTTGGTGGCCGAGGAGAGGTCTTCGAGATTGACGATCTGCACTTCGCTGCCGGCCAGGGCGACGTCCGGATTCGCCGGGTCGGCGGTGAAACGGCTGACGCGATTATGCGTCGTCGGGCTGGTTGCGGTGTAGTAGACGTAGACGAATCCGTTGGAAGCGAAATTCGGATCGAAGGCGACCCCTAGCAGGCCGCGCTCTCCGGAGGAGTCCACGGGCACAGTGAGAAACGGCGTGGCGAGAAGCGTTCCGGCTTTAATGACGCGAAGGCTGCCGCCCTGCTGGCAGAGAAATAACCTTCCGTCGGGCGAAAAATCCATCGCAGTCGGATTGGAAATGATATTGGGGCCGTAGTTTCCATACTCCGATTCGACAAATCCGGCGGGTAATGTGGCAGCGGAAATCGAGCCGATGGCCAAGCTACAGAGCAGAAAACGGATCGTGCGCATGAGTTCCCTCCGTAGGCTGCCGGCGATTTTGCGCGACACCGATTCCGGAGGGGCTGGCGAGCCTAGTCCTGGTACGTAGAGTACCACCGTTTTAACTAGAGTGGCAATGACGAAAAGGGCTCAGCCGGCTAAGGACAAGGAACGCCTATAGGCTACCCAGCGCGTCGAGCAGGCCGTCGTGCGCCTGGCCGACGGGCAGGCTCTCCAAGTCGATCCCTGTGCGTTCCGAGGCAATCTCCAGACGCCGCGCCGAGGGCAGGTCCTCCTGCGAGTCGGTCCAATATTCGCCCAGATAGAGCAACGCGGCGTGCGGCGACTCAGTGCGCTCCGGCTCGTGGTGATACTTGACGCCTTCCAGCAGGCTGGGCGGGAAATTCCAGCGCAGCAGGATGTCCCACCCCAGATCGGCGTGGTCGAACCGGCAAAGCACTTTCTCCACGAATACCGGCTCGCATCCGCGCTCCATCATGCGGTTCCAACTGGCCCGTGCCTCGCCACCCAAACGCTCCATCGCCAGCCGGCCCACGTCGTGCACCAGCCCGGCAAGGAATCCCTCACGCGGGTCCACCACACCCGACGCGATCGCCAGCCGCTCGCAGACCTGCGCCATCTCGATCGAGTGCCGCCACAGGTCAGCCGCCTTCATGGCGGCGAAGTTCGGCCGCATCATGGAGGTAACCACCAGTTTCCGCGCCGACTTGATGCCCAGCGACCCGATCGCTTCCCTCAGCGACGTGATCGCCCGCCCCGAGCCATGCTGGCTTGAGTTGGCCACCCGCAGGATGCCGGCTGCAAGGGCGGGATCAGAAGCCACTAATTGGTGCAGCTGGTGAAACTCTTCATCCTCGTCCTGGGTCCGATCCAGCAGGCTCATCGCCACCGCCGGGAACATGGGCATGCGGTAGACGATCTCCAGCAGCTCTTCCCGCCGCGCCCGCGGAAGGTTGGCCAGGGCCCGCACCGGTTCCGGCAGGAAAAACTCTTCCTCTGTCAGGGTGCGGATCTCGTCGATCATCTGGTCCACCGTCTTCGGCTCGTAGGGAAACCATTCCACCTGTTCGTTGAACAGATTGGCGATCTCCACGATCTCCGACAGCATCCGCGTGGCCGCGTTTTCGGCGTGCGCGCCGCCCTGCATCACGTCCACCACCTGTTTCACCGCCGGCGGCACATCCGCGCTCAGGGCATGACGCTTCACCCGGTTCCGCCACCGCGGTCCGATCAAGTCGGTCATCAACCGGTTGATCGCTTCCATCTCGAAAAAATCGACCGGGTAATGATGCGCGGTCGCCGCCATCTCTAGAATCTCCGGCGCTCCCTTGGGCAGCCGGATGCGCGCGGCAATCTCCATCGCCAGCGCCGCCACTCTCCGGTTGTGAGAGTTCAACCCGAGTTCGGCGGACGAGGCCAGAAACCGGCCATTCGTCGGCATGGCCGTCGATTGAGAGATATTTCCTATCAAGTTATGGTCATCGGCGGACATGGAGTCGAACTTCAGGGTGGCGTCGCAGTTTTGGTACCATTCGGCGGGAGTCCTAAGCAGGAACCGCCCTTTTGTAACCCTACCAGATGCCAGGTATCAACCCCAAGAAGTTTTCTATTTCAACCCAAATGGGGGTAGTGACGTCGGTGAGTTCGTGTCCGGACTCCAACAGCCGCAGCCGAACGTTCGCCCGTCCCCGCGCGAATTCCTCGGAGAATGTCGAAGGCACCACCGTGTCGTTGACACCGTGAAATACCAGTGCGGGTTGCGGCACCGCTGGAAAATCTTCGTATTTTTGCCCGTCCTCGATCAGCCCGTAATGAACCCGGCGCGGCTCACCGAAAGCGTAGTGGAAAACTTCCATCCAACCGGTACGCCGCCATTCGTCGAGTTTCTCCCGCCCCAGCGAGGCCGGCCACCGCGTCGCGAACCCGAACGCCGGAGCCAGCAGCACCACCCGCTCGGTCTCCGGATGCCGAGCCGCGTAGAGCGCCGCCAGGTATCCCCCCATGCTGGATCCGATCAGACGTACGGGCTCGCCCCCGGCGATTTCCTCGACTACCCTCAACTGCCCGCTGATGGTCAGGTGTTCGAAATCGCCCTGCGCCAGATCCGGGACCACCGCCTCCACGCGGCTGGCGGCGAGCTTCTGGCGGAAAAACACGGCCTTGCGCGAAGCCGGGCCCGACCCCAATTCGTGCAGGTAGATGGCCTTCATTTGGCGTCGCTTGCGGGGTAAGGTGTCACCTTAGGCGGATCGGCGTCCGCTTCCACCAGCCACGCCTTCCGCGCGGCAAACTGGCGCAGAAGTTCCCGGTTGCTCGATGCGTCCAGTTCTCGGGCCCACAGCACCGGAGTCTGATCGAAATCGGCTCCGTTATAGACCCACTCGTTCATGACAGCGTCATGCTTGGGTCCGTAGCGCACCACGGCCAGATGCTTTCCGCCCATCCCCTCGATTCGCCGCAGAACTTCCTCCCGCTTTGTGTTGCCGTTGGAATTGGCGTACCAGGTCATAGGCCAATCCGGCGGATTGAAGACGAACACCGGCATAGTCGCCAGGCGTACTCCCACCATTAGGACCAGCATCGCCGGAATCGCCCGTGCCAGCATTAGCCCCGCGCCGGAGGATCGCTTCCAGGCGCGCAGATGGCGAATCCCTTGGACCGTCAGCGCCAGCATCAAAGCTGTCGCCGGCGCGGCATAGTGGGCGTAAAACCAGACGTTGAGGCTCATGCCGAACAGGGTCAGAAGTCCGATTACCACTAGCGGACGCATCCGCCTGTCCCGCGCGATTCGCGGCAGGAACACCAGCGGCAAGGTCAGAATAGGACCGGCATAAAATAGCCAGACACTGAGAAAATGCCGCGTGCGGTTCCACAGGAAGCCTGGAACGCTGCGCACTTCGAGGAAGCTTTTCATCTCCCAGACGCGGTAAAAGTCCTCAATGGCCTGATTCCTGTATCCCGGATTCGGCTTCGGCGACTCCCAAAAGAAAAACCCGGCCATCGAATAATTGTGCCGCTGTACCATTTCCGGCAACCGCAGCGGATCCCCGGTAATGCGGTAGGAATAAAACCCCAGGAATGCCACCGTTATCGCCACCACCGCGCACATCGGTAGCCAGACGCGCGTCAGCCGCCCCCGGATGCCGCCGCGCCAGGCGAGCAGGCCGGCCGCGCCCGCTGAAAGCCAGGCGCCCTCGTAGGCCCGCGTCGTGGCCAGAATCGACATTCCCAGGCCCATCCAGAGCGCGGAGCTAACGCCCCGAACATCTGCCTCACCGTCCGGCAGCAACCGTCCCAGAGCGCCCACCACCAGCGCTCCCCCGATGGCCGCCCCGGCTCCTCCCCAGTAGCTGTTCATCCAATACCCCAACAGCCCATAGTGGACCGCGGCGATCAACCCGCCCAGAAAAGCCCACCGCGCCGGCATCCAGCCCCGCAGGGCCCATACCATGGCGCCGCACATGAGCCCGCAGCTCAGATAGACGCCGATCCAGGGATGACCCAGGATTTGCCCCAGCGCCAGAATCGCGCCCTGTAGCGGCTGATGCATTCCGGCGTAGGTGGGCTGCATGATTTCGTGGATCGCCTCGAAGTGAGGCCACAGCGGCGGCGTGGGATTGGCCAGGCGTCCGTGGGCGAAGGTGTCCCCCAGCAGCAGGTAGGCGAACTCGTCGGTCACCAGCGGAGCGCGGATCCCCAGCACCGGCAGCAACAACAACCTGCCGGACCACGCCACGCCGGCCGCCACCGCCACCGACATCACCGGCCGCGACGCGATCCGGGCCGTCCATTGCTCGAACAACCGAAGCCGCTCCCGCTGCCAGCCGGGCCTGGCCTTCGACAGCCGCACGAACCGCCATACCACCGCGGCTTCCACAAGGACGACGAAATACAGCAGCCCCAGCGCGGCTGCAGTGGTGAGAGCGTCGGCGACAGGACTCACTCGACCAGTCCCGAGCGTTCGAGCAGGGCGCTCAAGTCCGGATCGCGCCCCATGAAATTGCGGTACAAATCGGCCGGATCGTCGCTATCGCCCCGGGCCAGGATGTGGTCGCGAAACTGGAGGCCTGTGTCCCGGTTGAACACTCCTTCCCGCCGGAAGCGCGTGAATGCGTCGGCGTCCAGTACCTCGGCCCACTTGTACGAGTAGTAGCCTGCTCCATAACCCACCGGATTCGCGAACAGGTGCGTAAACGCGGCCACCATGGCGTGCTCCGGAGGCAGCGGCGCCGCGGTGAATTCCTGAAGCATGGACCGCGTCTTGTTCATCAGCGTGTCCACCGATTCCGGCGGCGGGTCGCGGTGCAGAGTCAGGTCCATGATGCCGAAGCTCAACTGCCGCATCTGCGCGTTCGCGGCGCGGAAGGCCCGCGCGCGCTTCATCCGCTCGTACAGCTCTTGCGGGATAGTTTCGCCCGTCTGCCAGTGCCGGGCGAACAGGTCCAGCGACTCGCGCTCCCAGGTCCAGTTCTCCATAATCTGCGACGGCAGCTCCACGAAATCCCAGGGCACGCTGGTCCCGGCGAGCGACCGCACTTCCACCCGCGACAGGCAGTGATGCAGCAGGTGCCCGAATTCGTGAAAGATGGTCTCCACTTCGCGATGCGTCAGCAGCGCCGGCTTGTCGCCCAACGGCGGCGTCATGTTGCCGCAGATCAGGCCCAGGTGCGGCTCCCAGCGTCCCTCCGGCCCAAGCGTTCCAGTGAGAAAAGCGTCCATCCACGCGCCGCCGCGCTTGTTTTCGCGGGGGAAGAAATCGGCGTAGAAGCAGCCCAGCTCCGAGTCGTCCCTCTCGTCGCGGATCTCGTACAGCTTCACCGACGGATCCCACACCGGCATCCCCGGCCTCTCCACCACGCGGATGGCGAACACGCGCGAGTAAATCTCGAACATCCCGGCCATCACGCGCTCCACGGGGAAGTACGGCCGCAGCGCCTCCTCGTCGAAATCGTACAGGGCTGTGCGCAGCTTTTCCGAGTAGTAGCCCACGTCCCAAGGCTCCAGCTTGTGCCCGGCGAACTCTTCCAGCTCGGCATTCTCGCGCTCGAAGAACCGCACTGTCCGCGATTTCAAATCGTCGAGAAAGGATAAGGCGCGGCCGCCCGAGTGCGCCATGCGGTCCTCGATCACAAGATCGCCGAAATCGGCGTACCCCAGCAGCGCCGCCTTCTCCCTGCGCAGGGCGAGAATCTTCAGCACTAGGCCGCGATTGTCGAACGGGTCCGACGCCGCCCGCGTATTGAACGCCCGGTACAGCTTTTCACGGACGCCGCGATCGTCCAGGTACGTCATCACCGCGAGGTAGCTGGGAGCCTGCAGCGTAAAACGCCAGCCTTCCTGATTCTTGGCCTTCGCGCTTTCCCGCGCCGCTTCCACCGCGCTCGGAGGAAGTCCGGCGATCTTTTTCTCGTCGTTGATCACCAGCTCGAAAGCGTTGGTCGAATCCAGCACGTGCTCGGAGAACTTCGTCGTAATCGTACCCAGCTCGACGTCGATTTCCGCTAGCCGCTTCTTGCCGTGCGCGGGTAGCTCCGCGCCATGGCGGCGGAACGAATCGAGCGTCTTGATGAGGAACCGCTTCCTGGTCCCGGTCAACTCCTTTGCCTCCTCCGTGAGCCCATATTCTTTGATCGCGCGATACAGACCCTCATGCAACGGAATGGAGGCGTAAAAAGCGCTGGCCGCCGGCTGTACCGCGTTGTACGCCGCCCGCAGCTCGGGGTAAGTGGCCACCGACTCCAGATGCCGGACCACGCTGAGCGCATAGTCCAGCGGCTCCGTCATCGCGTCAAAGGCGGCCATGGTGTTCTCCCACGTCCGCGCTTTGCCGGCCGAAGAGATCGTCTCCATCCGGCCTTTGGCGGCTTCGATCAGCGCCTGGATCGCCGGCTCGACATGCTCGGCGCGGATCTGGTCGAATGGAATCTGAAAGCGAACTTCCAACAGCGGATTTTGCATGAACTACCAGGATAATATGTGGCGCAGGCGTTCTCGCCGGCGGCCTTCCCGGTATACTCAATCCGAACGGTACGCCATGCGATACAGCTCCCGCCGTAAATTCATCCAGGGCGCAGCCGCCGCGGGCGGCGCCTCCTCCCCCGCCCTCTCCGCTCCGACTGGCTCCATCCGAGGATTCGACCACGTCGCCCTTCCGATGCAGAATACCGAGGCAATGCTCGCCTTCTACCGCGGTCTCGGCTTGCAGGTGAGCGAGAGCGCCAACGCCTGCTCCGTTTATATCGGCGATCAGATGATCAATTTTCATCGGCCCGCCCTGTGGCAGAGTGGCACGTTCACGCTGCGCGCTCCGGCCGCCAAACCGCCTTGCGGCGATCTCTGTTTCGTCTGGGACGGCACGCCCGAATCTCTGAAAGCCGCTCTCGATCGGGCTGGCGCGAAAGTTATCGAGGGACCCGTACGACGCCAGGGCGGACGCCAAAAGGCTGCCTCCAGCTTCTACGTGCGGGATCCCGACGGGAACCTCCTGGAGTTCATGATCTACGCGTAGTCACTTGCAACCCGCACCGGCGCCACCACCGATATGACGCAATCGGAGCCCTTGCACTGGATGCGTCAGCAGTTTCTCCGCGGCGGCAAGAAACCGCACCGTGTGCGGCAAGCTCGCGTGAAGTTCAAACGAAGCTTCATCCACCCACTCCGAATGGATCGCGAAAACAAACGGTTCGCGCAACGATTCAAACACGTCGATCCGCAAGCAACCAGCCTCGGCGCGCGAGGGTTCGTTAACCCGGAGCAACTCATCCCGAAATTCCGCCTCCTTTCCCGGCAAAGGCTCAAAGCGGACGATGAAGTGAAACGACAAGCGTCGCCTCCAGCCAACAAGTATGTCACCGGCAAATGGAGGGAGCCCTCCTTCGCTATAGTGTTTTCGTCGGTATCGTGAAACTTAGAATCTCCCCTCTTACGCCGGATCTCTGGCCGGCGATCGAGAACCTGTTCGGCAAAAAAGGCGCCTGCAATGGCTGCTGGTGCATGTATTGGCGCATCGGAGCAGCCTATCGTAAGCGGTCGCAGGAAAGAAACAAGGTGGAGTTTCAAGAGATCGTGGCACACGGTCCGCCTCCGGGCTTGCTTGCCTTCGACGGCGACTTGGCCGTCGGGTGGTGCCAGCTTACAGCCCGCGATGCTCTGCCCTGGCTGGACGCGGTATGGCGCCTCAGGCGAATCGATGAAGTGCCGGTATGGGCCATCACCTGCTTTTATGTGCGAAAGGGCTATCGCAGACGGGGAGTCACGTCCGCGCTGATCGCCGCGGCAGTGAAGGCCGCGAAGAAGGCGGGCGCACCGGCTCTTGAAGCCTATCCGCTGGATGGAGAATTGACGCCCAGCGCATCCGGCACCGGCTATTCCTCAACGTTCGCGAGGGCTGGCTTCAAGATCGTCGGCCGCCGCACGCCGGCTCGCCCGATTATGCGGCACGACCTCGGACAGCGATCGGGCTCCCAACCGCTGATATATTGATTCGGAGAGGAAACAATGGCGCACCCCCTATCCCACAAGACGGCCGACGAAGAACGGCGGCGCCTCACCCGGCGAGCGATGCTCAAGACGGGCGGCACGGCCCTGGCGGCCGCCCCGCGCATCGCGGCTGCTTCCGCCCCCTCGGCCCCCGTCGTCGAAACCCGCCACGGCAAAGTCCGCGGCGCCGCCGTCGACGGAGTCAGCGTCTTTCGCGGTATCCCCTACGGCGCTCCCACTGAAGGCCCCGCGCGCTTCCTGCCGCCGTCCAAACCCGCCAATTGGCCCGGCGTCCGCGACGCCACCCAAACCGGACCGCGATGCGTCCAGGGTCGCGGCAACCTTTTTATGAGCTCCATCGGCGACTACTTCTCCGGCGGGCGCAAGGACAAGCTCGGGCTCGACCAGCAGACCGACAGCGAAAACTGCCTCTCCGTGAACGTCCTCACACCGGGTCTTGGGCATACGAAGAAGCGGCCGGTCCTGGTCTACATCCATGGCGGCGGCTTCAGCAACGGCTCCGGCGTCATCGTCCTTGCTGCCGACGCCTTCCCACGCGAGCAGGACGCCGTTCTGGTCAGCGTCAACCACCGCCTGAATGTCTTCGGCTATCTCTATCTGGGCGAGTACGGAACGCAATACGCCGACTCCGGCAACGCCGGCATGCTCGACCTCGTTCTAGCGCTGGAATGGGTGCGCGACAACATCGCTGAATTCGGCGGCGACCCGGCGAACGTCACTATCTTCGGCGAATCCGGCGGCGGCGCGAAGATCAGCTCGCTGATGGCCATGCCCGCCGCCAAAGGCCTGTTCCACAAGGCCATCGTGGAAAGCGGCGCGTTCCTCAAAGCCTCCACGCCGGAAGAAGCCGCCAAGCGCGCCCGCGGCGTGCTGGCCAAACTCGGCATCTCCGAGAAGGAGGTCGACAAGCTGCGGAGCGTTCCCGCCGCCGATCTCCACGCCGCCTCGCCGCCGGGACTCGGGGTCGGGCCGGTGGTGGACAGCCGCTCGATTCCCGTGCAGACCTGGGATCCGAAAGCCCCCGCCATTTCAGCGCACGTGCCCATGATTATCGGGACCTGCAAGGACGAGGCGACCTTTCTACTCGGCAACCGCGACGAGACCGCCTTCAAACTCGACGAAGCCGGAATGCGTGAGCGCGTCGCCAAACAGGTCGACCTTCCCGAAGCGGACCGGGAGCGGCTGATCGCCGTCTATCGCAAGGCGCGGCCCGGCGCCACTCCCAGTGACATCTTCTTCGGCATCGCGACCGACAAAATGTTCGGCGCGAACGCTATCGCCATGGCCGAGCGCAAGGTGGAACAGGGCCGTGCGCCGGCCTATATGTATTCCTTCACCTACGACACGCCGATCCTCGACGGAAGATTCAAAGCCTTTCATACCGCCGAGCTGCCGCTGGTGCTGCGGCTGGTCAAATATCCGGAGACCGAACGGCTGTCGAAGCAACTCGCCGGGGCCTGGACGGCCTTCGCCCGCCACGGCAATCCCAACCACCCTGGCCTCCCGGCCTGGCCGGCCTACCGTACCGAAGAGCGGGCGACGATGATGTTTGGCGCCGACACCAGCCGCGTGGTCAACGATCCCAACCGCGAGATTCGCCTGGAGTGGCAGCGCATCCCACAAACGCGGCTCTCGCTTTAAAATAGGGGACAGGCTGCGTGTTTCCTAGTTTAAAAAGTTCGATGTTCGGCTGCCTCACCGCTTTTCTGGCGGCCGCCAGTTGCGCCCTCGCGCAGCAGACGGTGATTGCTCTTTGGCCCGGCGTCGCGCCCGGCTCGGAAACCTGGACTCAAAAAGAGCTGGAGTATCTGAATCCGCGCCAGGAGAAAATGGTGCGCAACGTGGTGAAGCCCACGCTCACCGCATACCTGCCCGACCGCGCCAAAGCCAGCGGGACCGCGGTGATCGTCTGTCCCGGCGGCGCCTACCGCTTTCTGTCGTTCCAGAGCGAGGGGACCGAAGTCGCCGAATGGCTGGTTGCGCGCGGCGTGGCTGCGTTCGTGTTGAAATACCGCGTGGCGGAAACCCCTGCCGGCGAGGACGAGTTCCGCAAGTTTTTCGCCGCGCTGATCGCCGACCTGCGCCGCGGCGGCGCCAGCCCCAGCCTGGGTCCGGAACTGCGCTCCCCCGCATCCGACGACGGACGCCAAGCTGTGAAGATCGTCCGCAGCCGAGCCGCCGAATGGGGAATCGATCCCGCCCGCATTGGCATGTTGGGCTTCTCCGCCGGCGCGTTCTTGACGATGGACGTGGTGACGGAGCACGACGCCGCAAGCCGCCTGGATTTCGCCGCCCCGATCTACGGCGGCGATCTGAATGGCCACGCGGTGCCCGCCGCCGCGCCGCCGCTGTTCGCGCTGGCCGCCGCGGACGATGCGATGGGCGCCGCGGCCAGCGCGAAGTTGTACGCCGGCTGGACGGCGGCGGGCCGGCCTGCCGAACTCCACATCTATTCCAAAGGGGGCCACGGCTTCGGCATGGTGAAACGCGGTCTTCCAGTCGACCGCTGGATCGAACGCTTCGGCGACTGGCTCGGCGTCCAGGGCATGCTGAAGCCGGCCGGTCCGGCCACAGGCAAGTAAGGAGGATGCCATGAAGTATCCCGATTCCACACTGCACCGGCGTGGACTGCTCAAGGCCGCCGCGGCGCTCCCCCTTGGCGGCACGGCTTCCGCCGCCGAAAAGGCTGCCAGGGAACCCGAGGCTCCCTGCGCCCCGGCGCGTGTTAGCATCTCCGCGTCCTATTCAAAGCCCGTAGCCGAAACCACCGCCGGAGAAATCCGCGGATACTCGCGGAACGGCGTCTACACGTTCAAAGGGATACCTTACGGCGCACCCACCGGCGGCGCAGCCCGCTTCCTGGCGCCAGCCAAGCCTCAACCCTGGCCCGGCGTCCGCAGTTGCCTGCATTACGGTCCCGTCTGCCCGACCGGCAGCCCCTTCCGCGACGGCGGCGACAATACGTCGAGCTCCGACGAAGACGCGTTCTTCCTCTACCGCGCCTACGGCCAGCCGGCCGGAGAGGACTGCCTGCGCCTCAACGTCTGGACTCCGTCGTTCGATTCGCAAGCGAAGAAGCGCCCCGTGCTGGTGTGGATGCACGGCGGAGGATTCGCGGGCGGCAGCGGTCACGATCTGCTCGCCTACGACGGCGAGAATCTCAGCCGCCGCGGCGACGCCGTGGTCATCACGCACAATCACCGGCTGAACGTGTTCGGCTATCTGAACCTGATGGAATGGGGCGGCGAGAAATATCGCGACTCCGCCAACGCCGGCCTGCTGGATCTGGTCGCGGTGCTGGAATGGGTGCGCGACAACGCCGCGAGTTTCGGCGGCGATTCCGGCAACGTCACGATCTTCGGGCAATCCGGCGGCGGCGGCAAGGTGAGCGCCCTGATGGCCATGCCCCGGGCCGCCGGCCTGTTTCATCGCGCCATCGTGCAGAGCGGCGCAACCTTGCGCGTCAAGGAACCTGAGGAAACCGGGAAGTTGGCCGCGTCCATCCTGGAGGAGTTGAATCTTTCCAAATCGCAGATCGACCAGATGCAAACCCTCCCGCTGGCGCGCCTGATCGCCGCCACGCAATCCGCGGTCCGCCGGAAAGGCGGCTCATTTGCCTCGCTCATGGCTTGGGCGCCAACCGTGGACGGAAAGTCGCTGCCTCACCATCCGTTCGATCCCAAGGCGCCGGCGGTCTCCGCCGCCGTCCCCATGCTCATTGGCACCAACCTCAACGAATTTGTGCACGGCGTCGACAATCCCGAAGCGGGCACGTTGACCGCGGAACAGTTTTCCGAGCGGGTGTCCAAGAAATACGGCGGCAAAGGACAGCAGATCCTCGACGCCTACCGCCGCGAGTATCCCGCGGAAACCCCGTTCGGCCTGTGGGCGGCGATCTCAGCCGCCGGTCCCCGCCAGAACGCCTTCACCCAGGCCGAGCGCAAGGCCGCGCAGGGCGGCGCGCCCGCCTATGAATACATCTTCGGCTGGCGCACGCCGATGCTGGAAGGAAGGCCGGGCACTTTCCATAGCTGCGAAATCGCCTTTGTCTTCGACAACGCAGACAAGTGCACCAATTACACCGGAGGCGGGCCGGAAGCGCTGGCGCTGTCCACGCGGGTGAGCCAGGCATGGCTCCATTTCGCCCGCCACGGGAACCCGAACCATCCCGGCCTGCCGGCGTGGCCGGCGTTTACAGCAGCGAGAAAGGCCGTCATGATCTTCGACAATCGCTGCGCGGTGAAGAACGATCCGGAAGGCGAGGGCCGCCGTTTGATCGCCGCCGCCGGCTGATGCGGATAGTTTACGTTCGAGCCGAAGATCCCAAGCCAGTTGGAGCGTTTCCCTCTGATCTGTCGAGCCGGCCCGAGGCGGCGGACCGGGCCACTTGGTATCCTTGAATTGTCAGGCGAACACGATGACGATTCCAGCGAAATACGAACATGGCGTCTTCCGGCCCCTTGAGGACGTAACGATCAAGGAGGGAACCATCGTAGAGGTATACGTGCCGTCCGAAGGCGATCTCGCTCGACAGCGACGATCCATCAAGGAACTCCCCTTCTACGGTATGTGGGCCGATCGCGACGACATCACAGACAGTGTGCGCTACGTTAACAAGCTCCGGGACAATCCACGCTCCTGACGGCGTCAATGACGTGCTATTTGATCGACACAGACGTGATGATTGACGTGTCCTGGCGCAATGCCGCCGCCGCGACCTACCTCGACTCGCTCGATGACATTACGATTTCGATCGTTACGGCGAACGAGCTCATCGTCGGAGCCAGGAACCAGCGGGATGCCGCATCGACAGCCTCTTGGAAACGTATCCCGTGCAAATGAACCTCGATGCCCGGATTACCGGCCGCGCGTACCAACTGCTCAAGCGCCACGCAAGATCAGATGGCCTCCGGACGTTCGATGCCCTGATCGCCGCAGTGGCCATCGAGGACGGCTTCACGCTCGTCTCGAAGAACCGAAAGCACTTCCAGATGATCAACGAATTGAAGCTGGAAGTACCCAGCTACTGAGATTGTCACCGGCCGCATCCGTAGCCGCCATCGAGTCCTGTCGCTACAATCTGGTCCGATATCTCTGGACGTGATCGGCTCCCCGGTGGGCCGCACTTCGCCGTCCCCGCACGATGCGGCTTCAGACCGCATCGACATCCAGCAGCGTTCGCTACCGGCTCGCGTCGACGCCGGCGGCTGGATCCCAGATGGTGGCGGCGATGTAGCGCTCCTTATCCGGCCCGTCATTGTAGTAATACACCGTGACCAGCTTGCCGTCAGGCCGCTGCACCGTTCGCGGGTACCCGAGGTCGCGATTGCCCCCGTCGGCGCGAAGAATGATCTCGTCTTCCCAGGTGACGCCGTCGTCCTTGCTCATCCGGGCCCGGATCCCAAAGGGCGCCTCGCGGTGGCCGTAGGTCACGCATAAACGGCCATCCTTCAGCCGCAGCATGGACGGCGGATTGCCCGAATTGGCGGTGCTGCGCGCTGTCACCACCGACACCAGTTTCCAGTTCGCGCCGTTGTCTTCCGTGCGATACAGCTCGATGAAATTCTCGCCTTTCTCCTGCCTGCGCACCGCAGTCAAAATGACATTCCGGTTCACCCGGACGGAAGAAGGCATGATGCCGTAGCCTTCTGTTTCCGCGTGCAGCCAACCCATCTGCCGCCAGGTTTTGCCGCCGTCCGTCGTTCGCGCGCACAAAACCCGGCCCTCGCGCCCGTTGGTTTTGGAAGCGGTGAGGAACACGGTCGCTTCGTGCTTCCCGTCGATCACATAGTCGGTGCGGGCGGCAATGCCTTTTGTTCCGAAGTCCGGAGCCTTGAACGGACCCGACCAGCTCTTGCCGCGGTCGTAGGAATAGTAGAAACGCGACGGCCCGACATGAATGTCGGTCATGCGCCAGGTCATCACGAAGCCGGGCTTCTTGAAGTGGACCGATCCGGGGAACTCGTTCGGCTCGCGGCCGCCTTCTTCCGCCGGCACGCCGGCCATCTTCGAGCCCGGCGGCGGGATCAGCTCCTTATGCTTTTCGATCTTCCAGGTCTTGCCGCCGTCCAGGCTCCGGGCCAGCAGGTGCTCCTGAGGCTTGTTGTAGTCGATGGAATGCATGCGCTCGGCGTACTGAAAAACGCCGGATTCGAAGCCAACCAGAATCTCGTTTCCCCAGGACCAGACGCCATGATTGGCGGGCCAGCCGGCATAGCGGCCCGCCTCCTTATAAACGATCAGGTTCTCGATGGAGGGTGTTTGGGAGCAGGCGACCACCGCAAACGCGGCCGAAGCGAATTGGAACAGGCGTGTCATAAGGGTTTCTTAGAATTGATACCGCAACGCGAGTTGAATCTGCCGCCCCGGCTGCGCGCTGAGAATGCGGCCGAAATTGACGTTGGTCAGTTGGTTAATGGGCGCGTTCCAGATCGGCGTATTCGGAAAGTTGAACATCTCGGCGCGGAACTGCAGGTTATGCCCTTCAAACAGCCGCGTATTCTTGATAAAGGACAAGTCGAGCTGGTAAGTCGACGGCGCCCGGCCGACGTTGCGGCCCAGGTTGCCGTATTGGCCGTTAGCGGGGAACGCGAAAGCGTTACGGTTGAACCAGGCATCCGGCCCTTTGTTGTCGACGTAAATATTGCCCCCGGCGTAGTTGGGGCGCTGCGACCCGGCCCAGCCGTTGCCGCGCACGTCGCGGCCGCTCAGAATATTCACCGCGGCGCCGCTGCGTAGACGCGAGATGTTCTGGATCGCCCATCCGCTCACGATCCTGTTCAGGAACGTTCCCTGAAACAGGCTGCGAGTGGGTAGTTCAAACGACAGCGCCCAGGTAGCCTGGTGGCGAATATCGGTGTTGGCGATGCCACGCGACGCGGCGACGTTTTCGAAATCCATCACGTCGGGATTGTTGCCGGTGCAGCAGTCGTCCCCGCCATAGACCAGGCTCTTCCCAAAAGTGTAGAAAAAGTCGTAAGTCAGGCCCTTCACCCGCCGGCCGCGGAGGGAGGCCTGGAACGAGTTATAGGAGCGGCGTCCGGTCGACTCGATGAGCAGGATTTCGCCGATCGACGGATCGGACCGCCGGCCAAGCCTTGGATCGATCAGGTTGAGCGTGCGCGAATTCGGCGCCTTCACATTCTCATTGCCCACATAGCCCAGTTGGAGGACAAAGTTCTTCGAGAGCTGCTGTTGGATTGTGAAGTTCCACATGATCGTGTAGTTGTTGCGGACGGCCGGATCGATGATGCGGCGGCCTACGATGGCCGGGGCCAGCCCGAGTCCGACCGCGTCGTTCGGATTGTCCACCGCCTGTTTGACCGCCCCGCTGATTGGAAACGCCAGGCCGGGAATATCGAGCGGAGTTGCGTTGTAGGCGAAGGGAAGCTTCGGGTCGATGGTCGCCGTGTCGAAGATGAAGAACGGGATGACGGGCGCACTGTAGACGCCTCCGCCGGCGCGAATCACGGTCTTCTGGCTGCCGCGCACATCCCAAGCCAGCCCTAGACGCGGATTGACGTCGTTGCGATCCGGTCTGTAAATATCGTCGCCCCGCCCGCGAAACGCACCGAACGGACCGTCCTGGATGTTAAACAGGCGGCCGGCCACTTCTCGGATCACGCTGTAGTACTCGTAGCGCAGCCCGAGGTTGAGCATCAGGCGGGGGTGAATCTGCCAGTCGTCCTGGAAGAAGAAGCCGCTCTGGGTCTGCCGCTGCTCGGTGCCGATGGTGCCGAAGATGATCCGGACATTGTTCACTTTGTTAGCGATCAGATCGTTGATCGAATCGTAGGTGTACGTCGGGGTCTGCCTCTGGATGCGGCCGGCGCGGATTTTGCGGATCTCGAAGCCGGTCTTGAAGGAGTGCCGGCCCGTGCGGAAGCTGAAGTTGTCGGCCAGCGTGAAGGCATTGTCGGCGAAGCGCAGCAAGCCCTCGAAGTTGGGGATGGAGAGCGCGCCGGTGACGCTGACTTCACCCGTGCCGCCGAAGTAGGTCTGATTCAGGCGCGGGACAAACCAGCGATTGAAACCGAGGCGCAGTTCGTTCAGTTTGGTGGGCGAAAGTGTGTAAGTGTTGCTGACGGTCGCGACGTGGTTGGTGATGTCGAATACCTGCCGGTTGGCCTGAATCACGTTGGGGATGCTGTTATTGGAGCTGTTGATGCTGTAGCGCAGGGAGATCACAGACTTGTCGGTGTTGTAATCCGCTCGGCCGTTTCCCAGGTTCTCGTCCGTTTTGAGCGAGTCGCTGCGGCGGTGAATGCCGATGTCGGGGTTGGCGGTCGTTTGCGTCGGCTGAGGCAGCAGGTTCACCCAGGGGGTGAAGGCGGCTGGAAGTCGTGCGCGCAGCGCATTTGTCGGCACGTTGTTGACGATCTGTGAGCCGGTGCGGCGGCTCGCCCGCTCGAAACTGCCGAAGAAGAAGAGGCGGTTGCGTTTGATTGGGCCGCCGAAATTGCCGCCGAACTGATTTTGCACCAGCGGATCGCGGGCGGCGGCCAGCGGCGTGCGCGCATCCAGGCTCTTGTTGCGTAGATAGTAGAACAGTGTGCCGTGAAAATCATTGGTTCCGCTCTTGGTGATGATGTTGACGGCGCCGCCGGAGGCTCGGCCCGTTTCGGCGGAGAAGGTGCCGGAGAGGACGCGGAACTCGGCGATGCTGTCCACGCTAACCGTGTTCAGCACGGAGCGCGCGCTGGGATCGCCGAAGGTGGGCGACTCGATGAAAGACGCGTCGGTGCCGTCCATGGTGATGTTCAGGCCCCACTGCGTCAGCCCATTCAGGTTGAAGGAATTGCGCGAGTTCACATTGCTCGCCTGGACGCCGGGCTGCAGCGTCACCAGTTGCGTGAAGTTGCGCCCGTTCATCGGCAGGTCCTGCACTTTTTGCGAGTCGATCACCGTGCCGAGTTCGGGAGAGGTCGTGTTGACCAGAGTGGCGGTGCCGCTAACGGTCACGCTTTCTGTTACCTGTCCCGGACTCAACGTGAAGTCGAGCCGCGCACGGTCGCCCGCGGCGAGCGTGATGCCCTCCCGGACCTCGGAGTTGAATCCCTTCATCTCCACCGTCACTTTGTAGCCGCCGATCGAAAGCAGGCCGATTTCAAACGCGCCGGTCTCGTTCGTGGCGGCCGAGCGCTCCAGCCCGGTGCCAAGGTTTGACGCGGTCACTTTCGCGTTTGGAATCACCGCGCCAGTGGCGTCTACGACGCGGCCGAGCAACGTGGCCGTATTGATCTGCCCGTGGAGAGGCATCAGACAGCTAGCCAATGTCAGAAGCAACATCGCAGGGATGCAATACTTCGTCATGACAGACCCCTTTTCTTGGTGAACTATCGTGTGTCGCAAGTGGCCCGATCCACTATCGGGCGAGAGCCACAGTTACGATATTTCAGCCACTTGGGGAAGTCAATAATCGAAGGAGTGAGGAGGTGCCTTCTACGTCAGGACCTTCTTCACCAGCTCCCCGTGCACGTCCGTAAGGCGGAAGTGCCGCCCCTGGAACTTGAACGTCAGCCGCTTGTGATCCACGCCCAGGCAATGCAGCACGGTCGCCTGAATGTCGTGCACGTGCACCGGATCGCTCACAATGTTGTAGCAGTAGTCGTCGGTCTCGCCTAGCGTCGTTCCCGCTTTGATGCCGCCGCCCGCCATCCACATGGTGAAACACCGCGGGTGATGATCCCGTCCGTAATTCGTGTCGGTCAGGCGGCCCTGGCAGTAGACGGTGCGGCCGAACTCGCCGCCCCAAACCACCAGCGTTTCGTCCAGCAGGCCCAACCGCTTCAGATCCGTCACCAGCGCCGCCGACGGCTGATCGGTGGCCTGGCACTGCAACGCCAGGTCGCGGGGCAGGTCGTTGTGCTGATCCCATCCCCGCTTGTATAACTGCACGAACCGCACGCCGCGCTCCACCAGCCGCCGCGCTAGCAGGCAGTGCTGCGCGTACGTGCCCGGTTTGCGCGCCTCCGGCCCGTACAGGTCGAACGTCGACGCCGGCTCCTTGGACAGGTCCATCAGCTCCGGCACCGAGGTCTGCATGCGGAACGCCATCTCGTACTGCGACACCCGGGTCTCAATCTCCGGATCGCCGTATGCGTCGTAGCGCTGCTTGTTGATCTCGGCCACCGTGTCCAGCATCCGCCGTCGGCCTTCTTTCGAAACGCCCGGAGGATCCGACAGGTAGAGCACCGGGTCGCTGCCCGACCGGAACTTCACGCCCTGGTGATTCGACGGCAGGAAGCCCGCGCTCCACAGCCGCGAAAACAGTGGCTGGTCTACGTTCAGCCCGCTGGTCTGCGAAACGAACACCACGAACGCCGGCAGATTCTGGTTCTCGCTGCCCAGCCCGTAACTCACCCACGCTCCCAGGCTCGGCCGCCCCGGCTGCTGGCTTCCGGTCTGGATAAAGGTGATCGCCGGGTCGTGGTTGATGGCGTCCGTGTTCACCGTCTTGATAATGGCGAGGTCGTCGACGATCTTGCTGTGGTGCGGCAGCAGCTCGCTGACCCAGGCTCCTGATTGTCCATATTGCTGGAATTTGAAAATCGACGGTGCCGTCGGCAATGTGTCCTGGCCCGACGTCATGCCGGTGATTCGCTGGCCCATGCGCACGGAGTCCGGCAGCTCGCCGCCGCGCAATTGCTGAAGCCACGGCTTGTAGTCGAACAGGTCCATCTGCGACGGCCCGCCCGACTGATGCAGATAGATCACGTGCTTCGCCTTCGGCGCGAAATGCGGAAGCCCGGCGAGGCCTGCCGGAGCGGCGAACAACCCTCCGTCCAGCAGCGACGCCAGCGCCGTCGCGCCCAGTCCGAACGACGCGCGCCCCAGGAGCGCCCGGCGCGTCATCGAAAGCTGCAACTCACCCCGCGGATCCATATTCACTCTTTCGTCACGGCCTCATCCAGGTTCATGATCGCGCTCGCCACTAGCGTCCACGCCGCCAGCTCCGGCTTGTCGATCCTTGCATCCGCCGCCGATTCCCCCACGCTCAGCAGCTTCCCGGCCAGCTCCGGATTCTTCCGGTACTCGCCCGTCTCGCGCTCGGCCAAATCCCTCAGGGCTTGCACTTCCTTCGCCCCCGGCTTCCGCGCCGTGATCAGCCGGAACGCGTGCCGCACTCTCGCCCCCGGATCGCGGCCGGCTTCCAAAATCGAACGCTGGGCCACCGCCCGCGCGGCCTCCACGAATTGCGGATCGTTCATCAACACTAGCGCCTGCAGCGGCGTGTTGGTCCGCGCCCTTCGCGCCACGCATTTCTCCCGGTCCGGCGCGTCGAACGTGTTGAGCGATGGGGGCGGCGCGGTGCGCTTCCAGAACCAGTACATGCTGCGGCGATACAGGTCCTTGCCGTGCGATGGCACGTAAGCTTGCGCCGAGTAGACGTCGCCGTAAGCGATATCCTCCCACACGCCCTTCGGCTGATACGGGAACACGCTGGCCCCGCCGATGTCGCCGTTCAGCAGTCCTCCGGCGGCCAGGGCCGAATCGCGGATCATCTCCGCCGGCAGCCGGAACCGCGCCCCGCGCGCCAGCAGGCGATTCTGCGGATCCCGCTCCAGCATCTCCGGCGTCACTTTCGAGGCCTGCCGGTATGTGGCGGACGTCACGATCAGCCGCTGCATCGCCTTCATGTCCCACTTCGTACGGATGAACTCGGTTGCCAGCCAGTCCAGCATCTCCGGATACGACGGCGCCGCGCCCTGC